>JAABUW010002283.1_pt1 | contig 29561 bp, 28 predicted proteins | sample 5560081 | NCBI WGS metagenome assembly JAABUW01 (sample SAMN10711882, study PRJNA513363) | rock metagenome | isolation source: Antarctica rocks | place: Antarctica: Victoria Land, Knobhead sud | reverse complement strand
TTGAACACTGATATGATGTTCAATCTAGTCAGATGCTTGCAACTCACTATTTTATCAATGATCTCGTTTATCAGCGATAGAGAATATCTATTTCTTTTGAAAATGACATTTAGCTTTCGATAGTTCACGCAGAATCGAAGATCTTCATTTGCTTTGAGAGCAAATAGAACGAGGAAGAAATAGAGAGTCTGACTAGAAGTGATGAATTTCTTCGACAGATTCTTGTTTAAGTACTTCTTTACTTTCAGAAGTTTGACAGAGAACATTTGATAGACTCGACAGCGAGAAAGCGTTGAATCACTGATGAGCTCGATTTTATGATCGTAGAAGCAATGAAGAGATAGCTTATTCAATTGAGCTCGATCAAAAACATCTAGAAACTCATGATATTTTGATGACAGCTTTGCTTTAATATCTTTCAAATTCTGAGTCGTTTCATCGATTGAAGAAATGTTTAGAGCATTCAAATCATTCTGAGTATTGTACGTGATTTTTCTATTGATGTTCATCATGAATAAAGCAAAGACTTTGATCTTGTTCTTCTTTGAATGATTTAACAGCGTTTTGAACGAAGCTGCATCTATGCTTTGAATCAAGAATGACTCTTTTTGAACGAGTCATTTGAGCATCATAAAAGTCTTAGTCTGAGTGATTGAAGAAGACGAAGTTGACTGCAATCAACTTAAGTGCTTTGAATTGAGAGAAATCGAAAAAATCGAAATAAAAGTATTCAATTGGTTCGAAAAAACAATGACGTCGTTTTGCATATTCAATAATATTTCGTTTTTGTTCATTCAGAGCTTACTCAATATGACTTCATGATGATTGATATTAGCTATCAGCATTGATACAGTCAATTTTTTATGACTTTCGATGATGAGATTGAGTAGAATTTTATGAGTGATGATCTTCTTAAATATCTTCTCATCATAATCTCTTATTAGCTTCTCTTTTGCCAGTGATATAGGTTGAATTCTCAGTTTCTCACATACTTTATCGACTAGGTTAGAATGTATGATCATGTAAACGACTGAATCACTGTCTATTAAAGAACGAAGACTGAAAGATCAATTCTGAGAGATGAGATGAGCGTCAATTAGAAATGACTTTTCAAAGTAATTTTCTTTCGATAGAATTTCGTCTAGTTTGCACAAAGATATAATCTCTATCTCTTTGATGACTTTTGAAGAGATGACTAGTTTTTTGAATCGAAATTCGAATTGAAATCGAAGCGATCATATTCATTGTTTACTGCATTGATTCTAGTAGGTCGATTGAGACACTCTTTAGAGCTATGATCTGATTTATGACATATGAAACAGCTTTCGACTAAAATGTCTGCTTCTTTGACGCTAGTTAAAATCGCGTCGCGCGACTTTAGCTGATCAGACTTCGAGTGATCGACTGACTGAGTGACAATAGTCACTCTATGAAAGATAGTCTTAGAAAGATCATTGACACGTTTGATCTTGTTCTTGATCTCTTGAATGACTCGCTGATCATTATTCAAATGAATCAGATAGAAATGAATTTCTTTTAGAAAATCAGGTTGAACTAGTTGATCTATTCAAATGAATCGAAGACGAGAATGTATTTTATCTTTCAGATCAACGATCAGTTGCTTCTTGTGATAGTCTAGATAGAAAAATAGACGTTGAAACTGAGTATAAAATTCACTGAATTTCTTGAATTCTTGAATCAAGTTGTAGTATTTTCTACGAAAGTTGACTTTCTTATTCGAGTCATCGAACAACTGAGCTAGCTCTTTCAAAAGATCGTTGACAATCTTATAGAGATTGACACAGTCACGTTCGCGTTTAGCTTGAGTGATCTCAGCTGCGTCATCGAATAATCTAGAATGTATATAGCTCAATTTGACTCATTCATTAGAAAAGAGATCGACGTTGATCTCTAGTTTATTCTGAATTTTTCCGTATCAGTTCTCTCAAGTAGAGTTCTTTTCATCAGTAAACAGCGAAGAATCAGGTATTTTTTGAGATCTAGAACGCTCAGAGTAGATGAAATCAGAAGAAGTGTTTTCTTTAGCTTGAAGTCTAGTCTTCAACTCTTTGATTTCGTCTTCTTGTTGTTTATTTAACTCGTAGAGTCGATCTGTTTCTTCATCAAGAGCTAGACTTCGAGTCTTTCAGATTTTGTAGAACACAAGAAGTATTATCGTTTCAGCGAATGATTTGTCATCTTCATGAATGAATGATGCAGCACTTGATGATTTCGTTCGTGATTTCGATGAATCAGCATCAGAGATTTGAGAGAAATGATTTCGAAATTCTTCGAAACGCTCTTCAGTGAGCGAATGATCAGACATGATGAGGTTTGTTTTGAAAGAGAGTCGAATGAATGACGATGCTCGACGATTGAAGAAGAAAGACGTATAGAGTGATGTTTAATCTTCAACAAAGAAGATGAGATTTATTTGTTGATTGATTTGATTGATTCTCTAGCAAACAACGAAGGTTCTTTATCGTTGAATCTATCAATCGATTTGATTCTTGAGCAATTCACGAAGATTCTTTATCGTGATTCTCGTAATCGAGTGAACTTTGCGTACTTAATGAGCGATAAGTAGTTTAGCAATTCAAACAGTCTTGTTGTTGATTCTATTCAATCTTCTAGTGTTGTTCTATCTTTCGATTATCGTCGATCATCAGGTAAATGAATTTCTTTAGACTCATTCTGTCTAGACGAGTATGTTGAATGAGTAATGAGATCAGTATCATGTGATTAATGAATTCTTAATATAATGTCAGAATCATGTCTAAATGAGTCAATCAGCGAAAGTCAGAGTTGAATAGTGCTTGATCTTTAGAGATAGCTATAACTGAATATTAAGAATACAGAAGAAGATGAGTACAAGAGCTTCTATTTAAGTAATATTCAGAGACTGCGCTAAGCTCAAAGAAAATGTGTTTGTGACACGAGTAGAATATGATGTAGAAAGAAAGATGATGTTGAACAAAGAGATGTTGATGAAAGAAAATAGAGACTGAGTCAGATCTGAGCTAGAGACACTGACTAGCTCTATTCAGCCTTGATACGCTCGTAACATCAGCGAGCATTGCTCACTATGATCTTCAAAATGCTAGAAGAGAATCACTTTTATCACAGAATTGAACAGCATCAGAAGAAGAAGACACGAATGCATCATCAGATACAGAAGAAAAGAACATGAATGCGTTGCTTTTTGATCATGAAATGATTAAGATCAGCATCAGCACTGAACTGAATGCTTGAATAAGCACTCATGAAGCAGACGACATCATTGTCTTTATCAAGTACATATGTTAACAGCACAACATCGAGATCAAGACTCACAATGACATGATTCAAATGTTAGAAAATGTCAACGAGATAAACATCACATTAAAGATTACACAGACACGTCTGCAGAAAGAGAATAGAAACAAGAACGTGATTATACATCATTTAGAAGCTGCATCAAGTTGACAAAGCACTTTAATTTCTAAAGATCAATCTTTGAAGTTGATCAAGTTATTCAATTCATCTTTGTTCAAAGATTCATTGCAGAATGTAAACAATTGACTATCATGAATGCAAAATAAGCTGAAGATAAACAAGAATTACTTTTCTATTGAAGAGTTGAAGATTGTTTACATTGAAAGTCAAGTCAGTGAAGCTGCAATCAAGCACATAGCATCATGAATGAAAAACACATCTCTGAACTTCTTTCTAAACGTTGAAGAAGTACTATTGATCATTAATAAGATGTACAACAATCTCAATCATCATCATACAACTCAACGACAGTACTTGAAGCTGTATCAGAACAAGATCTTCTTTCATGAATTTTAAATGAAATTTCAAAGATTTAATGCAAAACTAAAATATAATAACGAGACTTTATTAAATGATTTTCAGTATAAGATTAGCTTAGATCTTCAGTGAGCAACACTCAATGAATGAATCACAAATTTGAATAAGTTTATTGACATTTGCATGTGAGTCGATGTTAAATTGATTGAATTGAATGCTCAATCAGTCATCAAAGCATTGATAATTCAAGCTGCTTGATCTGTCTCTAGCACATTGACTGCTCGATTCACGTCATCAGTTTCTTCGTGAAAGAAACTCAGAAGATTGAATCTCGACTTTATTCAGAAAGAGTTGTTTAAGAAAGAACTTTGCTTCAAATGCAAGAAGTCAGAACATAAAGCATATGATTGTCTTAAAATGACTCAAGTGCATGAAATTGCTGCAAATTTAAAAAATGATTTGTCTTCATCAAAGTAGTGACTGAGAGTGATATACTCATATTCTGTTTCATCAGCATGTTTGATGATTCATTTGATTTCAAGTCATTCACTATTGATGTCATCTTGAGTAATTTAGAAAAAATATTCAGATTTCTTGCTCTGATAAATATTAAAGTCATTGACATGACTTTCATTGATGAATCTTTGATGTCAGAACTATGTGAATGCTTTAATATTCAATCAATATCATTGTTGAAATCAAAGTCAATTCAATTGTATGATGAAATTTCTGATTGAAAGTTGATTACACATGTTCTGTATACATCAATCATGATATAAAAACACAAGAATAAAATGATATCTTTATTGATAACTCATTTAGATCAGCACAAGATAATCATTGAAAATCTTTGATTGAAAAGAAATCAAATTTTGATAAATTCTGCAAATGATTAATTAATATCATCATTGAAGATTTGAACATTGAAATCTGTTGTTTTGAAAGCAAGCAGTCAATCAGCATTTTACAAATCTGAGTCAAGCGAAATCTGTAAAATGAAACAAAAAAACTTGAACTTAATTGTTATGTTGACTATCATCTTGAAGCGACTCACGAATCAGAAACTAGTGAATCAATTCATTGAATCTATTTGATTCATTGAATCATTACTCTTAGTGAAGTCAAGCACTCAAGTTGATCTCAATCAATCTCAACTCATTCAGTCATCAGAAAAAGAAGAACTCATTAATATTGTCATGATCGAAGTCGCTGCATATCAAACTTTAGTCAAGAATAAGAAGATCAAGATCTTTTTCTTGATTATTAGTGAAATCAACAAAGTGCTTAGCTCAGTCAAAGACTTCATGAAACTAAATAAAGTGATCTCTATCATGTCACTAAGTGAACTGAAGAAAAAGCTTTCAATAGTTTATCACGACTTTCTAGATATCTTTGATAGAGAAAAGACAACGCAGTTGTCTTTGCATTGATCATATGATCACAAGATTGAATTAGAAGATAAGAGTTAATTTTTTAAAAGTTGATTGTATTTCATGTTGAGTTACAAGTTGCAGAAGATCAAGAAATATTTAGAAAAAAACTTGAAAAAGAAGTTTATTACATTCAGCAAAGCTTTCTTCGCTTCGTTAATACTATTTGTCAAAAAGAAAGATGATAGTCTTTGCTTTTGCATGAATTATTGAAAACTGAATGCTTTGATCAAAAGAAATTGTTATTCAATATTCTTAATAAATGAAGTACTCGCTTGAATTTAAGACAGTAAGTATCTGACTCAACTTAACATTATTGTCACGTTCAATAAACTGCACATGAGTTCAGAAAGCAAGAATTTAACAACTTTTGTTACTTTCTTTGATGTTTACAAGTATAGAATAATGCTCTTCAAATTGATCAATGAACTTGCGTTCTTTCTGTTATGAGTTTGCATAAAGCGAATCATATGAGTGTATTCTAACTAGAAGTTCAAAGCTAAAGAAGAAAGAAGATGAAACATGTCAAGAGTCTTATACTCATGAAGATGTGTTAAATCACTAACGTGTTAACATCAGCTCTGTACTAGTCTATGATAGTTTAACATAATTTATGTTAAACTAACTCAAAGTAATGAAACATGCTTGCAACATTACTTTTTCTCTTCATCAAGCAATGTTCTCATTGCTGCAGTTCAGTTGATCTTTTCTGAGTTAATTTCTATCTTGACTTGTTCAAATATCATTCATGAAAGTCATTTACAATCTTCAAACATTCTTTGAATTCACTTTCATTGACATTGTATCAATGTAAATTGACGTTGTACTCTTTTCAATTGATATAATATTGTAGTCGTTTATCTCGTTCGTAGTGTCTGAAGTTCAATATGTTCTTCACTTTTCATTCATCTTCGTCTTCAATCACTATAAAATCAGATGATTCATTTCGTTGTTTTTTCAAAAAGTTCTTTGAGTTCAGTTGCAGCAAATTTAAGGCAAACTTCAAATGAATCTTCATTGTCGATGACAGTTTCAGTTGATATGCATGTTCAATCTTAATCAGAATCTTGAAGAGTTCTAGCATTTTATCGTTCAACTTCTTTAATGATCTTGAGATCATAATGTTTCTAGAATTCAGAAACATCATGTCATTTATCTTATAAATCATTTTCTTTCAATGCTTGTCAATCTGTTTCTTCATTGTGATTCTGACTTTTGCTAATGCTTGCTTAATCAATGCTAGTGATCATTTCATGTGTTTGAATATATTCTCTGACTTCAATTCTAGCTTGAGTGATTTCATAGTCAGTTGAGTTCAAATCAAAGCTCATACAAGAGTGAAAGTTCTTATTCAGAAAGAACATTGACTGTTCAATTGATGACAAAATAGCATTGTTATCAACAAATTCAGTCATAAATAATCAAACAAATCAATCATCTTGCATATATGAGCAGTAGCTTCGTAAATATTATTTCACATTCTGATTCACTCTTTCTGTCTGATCATTGATTTGCAAATGATAGTTGATGAATAGTTTCACCTTGATGTTGAGTCTCAGACAAAAAGATGTTCAGACAATCAATATGAATTGAGAATCACGATTGAACACTATTGATCTCAATAGTTCATGAGTTCTGAAGATTCATAACAACAGCAGCTTAACTGTTTGTTTTGCGAAGATTTCTTTGTTATTTGATCAACATGATATATAGTGTCGTTTCTTAAACAATCGATCTATGACTGTCAGAATCGCGTTGCTTTCATCACTTTCTGATAGATCAATAATGAAGTTCAAGAATATGTTCTGTCATCATTGTTCAAGTATGAGCAATGACTTCAGCAGTTCATTGATTCAATCTTTCGATGCTTTTGATCTACAACAAATGTAACAGTTTTGAATGTAGCATTTGATTGTTGTTCTCATCTTCGATCAGCAATATGATCATCTCAACAAGTTTAATGTTCAATTCATGTCAGAATGATCATTGATTGAAAGATCATATGCTTTTCTTATTAATTGAGTAATCATTGACTGAAAAACTCATAGTCTATCATCTTTTCAAAGTACTTCATCAAGTACTCTGCATTTGTTCAGATCAATATCTTGACAAGTTTTTCTGTTTTGTTTCATGACTGCTTGAATATCAATACATAGTTGATTAATTTGATTTTCAACTATAATTTGATTCTGAATAGAAATCACTTCTTTGAGCAAATCTTCATTAACTTTCAATTCTTGTTTCGACTCTGAGTCAGATCTGAGTCAGATTTTTGATCATCTTCTTGATCAGCTTCTATTGACTGCAATTCAAACTTGCTTTCTGTTATGAGTCTGCATAAAGCAAATCATATGAGTGTATTCTAACTAGAAGTTCAAAGCTGAAGAAGAAAGAAGATGCAACATGTCGTGAGTTTTACTCACGAAGACACGCTAGGTCGCTAGCGTGTCAACATCAGCTCTATTCTAGTTTATGATAGTCTGACACGATCTATGTTAAACTAATTCAAAGTGCATGATTGCAACACTTTCTGACAATAGCATCTGATGCTGATATAGCTTTCAATCATCATTTGTCTCAATTAACTTAACATCTGACATTCTGATCAGTATGTTGACTTTCAGATTCTGTTTTTCTGATTGATATATGATCTTGAAGTTATATTCAGATAACTTCTCAGCTCATTTAGTCTGTTGTCAAGTCAGTTCTTTGATGATCATGAAGTACTTCAAATTCAGATGATCAATGAAAATCTTAATCAAAATATCTGTACATTTCAATTTAGAACATCAATGCTTCAAGCAGCGAATAATGATCAGCAGTTCTTTGTCATAAATCTTGTAGTTGCATTCTGCAAGAATCATGTTCTTGCTATAGAAGATCACTGAATGTAGAATGCTTTCATCATCATATTGAGACAATACTTCGTCGTTAACATAGTTTGAAAAGTCAGTTTTCAGAATAGCTTTTTTGATTAAGTCAAAATGCTTCAGAATGAGAACTGTTGTCACTTGTTGCTTCAGTTCTTCAAAGATTGTTTGACAAATCTCTGTTCATTTAAAGAAGTGATTTTTTCAAATCAGCTTTATCATGAGTTGAATGATCTTTGAGAAGTTCTTTATGAATCATCAATAGAAATTGCAGAAGTCAATGAAGATCTGCACATGAGTCAATGATTGTAATACTTTTCAACTTCAAATCACATCTACTTTTCAAGAATTCATTCGTAGATCATTGATGAATATCAATAGTTTAAGAAACGAGATTTTCTGAATCTTGAATTCATACTTATTAATGTTTATCTGCAGATCAGCTTCATGAAGCTTGTCTAGCACTTCTTTCATATAAGTTTTATGTTTTTTCAAGATCTTACTATAAATGAGAATATCATTCAAGTATGTTTGACAAAACTTGTGTAAACAGTCAAACAATACATTGTTAATATAATGCTGAAAAAACGCAAGTTCATTAATTAATTTGAAAAACATTACTTTATACTTGTAAACATTGAAGAAAGTAATAAAAGTAGTTAAATTCTCGCTTTCTGAAATCATGCGCAGTTTATTGAACGTGATGATAATGTTAAGTTGAGTCAGATATTTACTGTCTTGAATTCGAGCTAGTACTTCGTCTATCAAGAATATTGAATAACGATTTCTTTTGATCAGAGCATTCAGTTTTCAATAGTTCATGCAAAAGCGAAAACTATTGTCTTTCTTTTCAACAAATAATATTGACGAAGCAAAAGAAGCTTTGCTGAGTGTAATGAACTTCTTCTTCAAATTTTCTTCTAGATGCTCTTTGATTTTCTGCAACTTGTAACTCAACATGAAATACAATCAACTTCTAGAAGATTGACTTTCATTTTCTAATTCAATCTTGTGATCATATGATCAATGCAGAGACAACTGCGTTGTCTTTTCTTTATCAAAGACATCTAGAAAGTCATGATAAACTATTGAAAACTTCTTCTTCAATTCACTTAGTGACATGACAAAAGTCACTTTATTTAGTTTCATGAAATCTTCAACTGAGCTAAGCGCTTTGTTGATTTCACTAATGATCAAGAAAAAGATCTTGATCTTCTTATTCTTGACTAAAGTTCAATACACAGTGACTTTGATCATGACAATATTGACAAACTCTTCTTTCTCTGATGACTGAATGAGTCGAGATTGATCGAGATCAACTTGAGTGCTTGACTTCACTAAGAATAATGATTCAATGAATTGAACAAATTCAATGAACTGATTCACTAGTTTCTGATTCATGAGTCACTTCAAGATGATAGTTGATGTAATAATTAAGTTCAAGTTCTTTTGTTTCATTTTGCAGATTTTGCTTGATTCAGATTTGTAAAATGCTGATTGACTGCTTGCTTTTGAAACAATAGATTTTAATGTTCAAATCTTCAATGATGATATTAATCAATCATTTGCAGAATTTATCAAAATTTGATTTCTTTTCAATCAGAAGTTTTCAATGATTATTTTGTGCTGATCTAGACGAGTTATCAATAAAAATGTTAAGAGAGAATGAGTCTCAACAGACATCAGTGACAGTGATGATGATAATGTAGAGTGTATTGTTCTATCTACTAGAATGTCGTGACTATATAGAAGCGCAGAGTCTTCTGAGCTAGACTCATCTTGATAAAGCTAGCTACATACAGCTCGCTCAGAGACAACTCACTTACACACTCTGAAGGTTGAAGACTACATTTTAACAAAAAACATCATTTCATTCTTGTGTTCTTGTATCATGATCAATGTATACAGAGCATGTGTAATCGACTTTCAATCAGAGATTTCATCATACAATCAAATTGACTTTGATTTCAACAACAATATTGACTGAATATTAAAGCATTCACATAGTTTTAACATCAAAGATTCATCAATGAAAATCATGTCAGTGACTTCAGTATCTATCAGAGCAAGAAATCTGAATATCTTTTCTAAACTACTCAAAATGACATCAACAGTAAACGACTTGAAATCAAATGAATCATCAGACATGCTGATGAAACAGAATATGAGTATATCACTTTCAGTCACTACTTTAACGAGAACAGATCGTTTTTTAAATTCGTAGTGATCTCATGCACTTAAGTTATTTTAAAGCAATCATATGCTCTATGTTTTGACTTCTTGCATTTGAAGCAGAGTTCTTTCTTAAACAACTCTTTCTGAATAAAATTAAGATTTAATTTTCTGAGTTTCTTTCATGTAAGACTGATGACGTGAGTCAAGCAAATGAAGTGCTAGCAACAAAATGAGCAGCTGAAGTCGCTGATGCTTTAATGATCAATCGAGTGTTCAATTCAGTCAATCTAACATTGACTTGCATGCAAATGTCAATAAACTTATTCAAATTTGTGATTCATTCATTGAGCATTGCTTGTTGAAGATCTGAGCTGATTTTATGCTGAAGATTATTTAGTAAAGTCTCATTATTGTATTTTAGTTCTGCATTAAATCTTTGAAATTTCATTCAAAATTCATGAAAGAAGATCTTGTTTTAATACAGCTTCAAGTACTGTCGTTAAGTCATGTGACAATGATTGAAATCGTCATACATCTTATTAATGATTGATAGTACTTCTTCAACTTCTAGAAAGAAGTTCAAAAATGTGTCTTTCATTCATGATGCTATGTGCTTGATTGCAGCTTCATTGACTCGACTTTCAATGTAAACAATCTTCAACTCTTTAATAAAAAAGTGATTCTTGTTTATCTTTAACTTATTTCACATTCGCGATAGTCAATTGTTTACATTCTGCAATGAATCTTCAAACAAAAGTGAATTGAGTAACTTGATTGACTTCAAAGATCAATCTTCAGAAATCAAAGTGCTTTGTCAACTTGATGCAGTTTTTAAATGATGTATAATTACGTTCTTGTTTCTCATTTCTTTCTGCAGATGCGTCTGTGTAGCTTTCAACATGATGTTTATCTCGTTAACATTTTCTAACATCTGAATCATGTCATTGTGAATCTTGATTTCGATGTCGTGCTGTTGACATATGTACTTGATAAAGACAACAATGTTGTCTGCTTCATGAGCATTTATTCAAGCATTCAGTTCAATGCTGATGCTGATCTTGATCATTTCATGATCAAAAAGCAACGCATTTGTGTTCTTTTCTTCTGTATCTGATGACACATTCATGTCTTTTTCTTCTGATGTTGTTCAATTCTGTGATAGAAGTGATTCTCTTTTAACATTTTAAAAGTCATAATGAGTAATGCTCACTGATTCTGATTCTGTGCTTCTAATCATGATATGAGTAGAAAATTGCTGATCGAAATTCTGATGTTACTTTATTGAACTTTCTGAGTTTAAGCAATGACTAGTACTTTATCAAACTTTCTGAGTTCAAGTACTGCTGAAATTTCTGGTTTCTGATGATGAGTTCAATATGTTAGAATCATGTTTAAATGATACAATCAATGAAGATCAGAGTTGATAGTGCTTGATCTTTAGAAATAGCTATAACTGAATATTAAGAATACAGAAGAAGATTGATACAAAAGCTTTTATTTATGTAATGTTCAGAGACTGTGCTAGACTTGAAAGAAATGTGTTTATGACATGAAAAGAAGATGATGTAAATGAACAAGATGTTGATGAAAGAAAAGAGTGTTAAGAAAGAAAAAGAGTGTTGAGTCATATCTGAGTCAAATCTGAGTCAGATTTAGGTCAGATCTCGACTAAATCATTGACTAGTTCTAATCAGTCTTGATACGCTTGTAACATTACTTCTCTCTTTGAAAATTCATGTTTGCATGAATGTAGTTCATTTGCTCACTTTTGTTGATAGTTATTTCGATATTTAACGCAGTTTGTTTGAATATAGCTTATGAAATTCATTCAAAACTTTCTCTGAGTCATTGAATTTCTCTTTATCAACATAGTATCATTCATTGTTTCTATCTAGATCTTTTCATTTGACTTTGTACTGTATTCAACCTTGATAGCATCTGAAGTTCAATATATCATTTATCTCTCAATGTTCATCGTCTTTAATAGTGATTGATCTGAGTGATTCTGAATTCTGTTCTGATAGAAAATCTTCTGAATATGATTGTAGTAGCTTTAAGCTGAACATTGAATGCAGATGCTTCATGCTGACTGATAAATGAAGATGATAGAAGATACTCACTTTAGCAGTGATTTGATAAAGATCTAGCTGTTTGTCTTTCAAATCTTTGCAGAGTCTCGTTGTCTTGACATTTCTGAAAAATAGTCAAACTCAGTCATCTACTTTATATGTGATGTCTCGTTTATGTTTATTGATCTGAACTTCAATGATCAGCTTTGTTTTTTTCAATTGTTGACGATTAAAGTTCAGTAACTCTTTCATTTAAATGACAATATCATCTGCTTTTCTAGCTTCAAGTCGTTCACAAGTTGTTTTGTAGTCAGTCATATCTGAATTGAAACTCATTCGAGAGTGAAATTCTTTATTGAAGTAAAAGAGAATCATTAAAGTGATTGAGAAAATATTGAAATTGTCGTTGAATTTCATCATAGATATTCATTTAACTCAGTCGTTCTGCATGTAATTGCAGTAGATTCTAAGTTCGCATTCAACGTCTTGATTGACTTGTTTTAATTGATTATAAATCTCAGAATGATAGACTGTGAATAGATTAGCTGTGATTCTCAGTCGCTTGCAAAGACTTTTTCACATAGTTGATATGAATTGAAAGTCTTTGTTTGAAACAATAGAACTGAGTAGATCATGCAGTTGATAAACATTTCATAGCATGATTTAAACCGTTTCTTCGACTGAAATGTCATCGTCTTCTCAATGACAGAAAACATAGTGATGTTCTTTGATGAAATGACATATAATTGTGCAAATGATGTTATAGTCTTCTGACAGAGATAGTTTAATGATGAAGTTCATAGCTATATCTTTTCAGCGTTTCTGTGAAATCGAAAGAGAATGATGAAGTTCATTGATGCTATCTCTAGAAACTTTGCTTTGCTGACAAGCATAATAGTTTCGAATGTATCATCAAATAGTAGCTTGATGATTTGATTAATAGTAGAAACGCTGAACTAGATTGATGATTCATTTATTGTCGAAATGAGAGATTGAAGATTGATCATGCACTTCTTGTAGTAATTTCGTGTGCATGTTCTCAGAGATTCACAGTAGGTCTTTTTTAAATAGAACGTCGTCAATGATCTCACAGTTCTTCAGTTTAGTGATATGAAATTTGAGCTTGTTTTCGTTCATAGCTTGTCTATATTTGCTGCAGAGCTCATCTGTTTGATTGATCATTCATACTCGTTGATAAAGTTTTGCTTTCGATTCAATAAATAGAACATTGACTCTATCAAAAGTCAGAATAGTCTGAAAATAATCTTCAAGACGCTGAGTTGATTCAGAGACATTTGCTAGAAACATTCTGATTAAAGCATCGACTTTAGTGTTCATTTTGCCTGATTTAAACATGATCTGAAAGTTGAACTTTGATAAAATGTTTAGATAGTTAACTTATCATCGACTCAACTGTTTGTTTTTCATGAAGATCTTTAAAGTCTGATGATTGATGAACATTTGAATGAGTAGTTCAGTGCATTTCAGCTTGAGTCGTCAGTGTTCAAAGCATTGAACAATGACTAGCAATTTCTTGTTATAAATGTGATAATTGATTTCAGCGAGAATCATGCTTTTGCTGTAGAAGATCATTGAATGAAGAACTTTCTCGTCATTGTACTGAGATAGTATTTCATCTTTTACATAGTTCAAAGCATTGATTTTTAGAATAGCTTGTCGTTTAAAGTCGAAATGACGAAGTACTGAGATCGAGCTGACTTGTTTCTTTAGATTGTCAAAAGCTTGAACACAGATCTCATTTCAAACAAAAGACGTGTTTTTTCTAGTCAGCTGAGTGAATGATTTGACTAGCTTTGAGAAGTTCTTAATGAAACAATGATAGAAGTTAACAAATCTTACGAAGCTTTGAATTTCTTTTAGATTGATCAAAGTGATTCAGCTGACTATGACTGTCACTTTGCTGAAATTCATACGAAGTTTTAGTTCTAATACAATGACTTCTAGAAAGACAGTCTCTTTTACATTGAATTTGCACTTTCGAATATTCATCTGCAGTTCAGCTTCACGTAGTTGACTCAATACTAGTTTGACGTGATCTCTATGTTTCTTTCTTATTTTGCTATAGATGAGAATGTCATTTAGATAAACTTGGCAAAAGTCATTCAGAAAGTCTTATAGAACATCATTCATATATTGCTGAAAGAAGATCAATTCATTAGTCAGTTCAAATGATAGCATCTTGTATTTATATGCTTCTAAAGCAGTGATAAAAATGATGTAATTCTCATTATTAAGATGCATTCGAAGTTTGTTGAACGCTGATATGATGTTCAATTTAGTCAAATGCTTGCAACTCACTATTTTATCAATGATCTCGTCTATCAACGATAAAGAATATTTATTTCTTTTGAAAATGATATTTAGCTTTTAATAGTTCACGCAGAATTGAAGATCTTTATTTGCTTTGAGAACGAATAGAACAGAGAAGAAATAGAGAGTCTGACTAGAAGTGATGAATTTCTTCAACAGATTCTTATTTAAGTACTTCTTTACTTTCAGAAGTTTGACAGAGAACATTTGATAGACTCAACAGCAAGAAAGCGTTGAATCACTAGTGAGCTTGATTTTATGATCATAGAAGCAATGAGAAGAAAGTTTATTCAATTGAGCTCAATCAAAAACATCTAGAAACTCATGATATTTCAATGATAGCTTCGCTTTAATATCTTTCAAATTCTGAGTTGTTTCATTGATTGAAGAAATGTTTCAAACGTTCAAATTGCACTGAGTATTGTACGTAATTTCTTTATTGATGTTTGTCATGAATAAAGCAAAGACTTTGATCTTGTTCTTTTTTGAATGATTCAACAGTGTTTTGAATGAAGCTGCGTTTATGCTTCAAATCAAGAATGACTTTTTTCAAATGAGTCATTTTAGCATCATAAAAGTCTTAGTCTGAATGATTAAAGAGAACGAAGATGATCATGATCAACTTAAGTGTTTTGAATTGAGAGAAATTGAAAAAATCGAAATAGAAGTATTTAATTAATTTGAAAAAACAATGACGTTGTTTTGCATATTCAGTAATATTTCGTTTTTATTCATTTAGAGCTTACTCAATATGACTTCATGATGATTGATATCAACTATCAACATTGATACAGTCAATTTCTTATGACTTTCAATGATGAGATTGAATAGAATTTTATAAGTGATGATCTTCTTAGATATTTTTTCATCATAATCTCTTATTAACTTCTCTTTTGTCAGTGATATAGATTGAATTTTCAGTTTCTCGCATACTTTATTGACTAGATTAAAATGTATGATCATGTAAATAACTGAATCACTGTCTATTAAAGAACGAAGACTGAAAGATCAATTCTGAGAGATGAGATGAGCATTAATTAGAAATGACTTTTCAAAGTAATTCTCTTTCGATAGAATTTCGTCTAGTTTGCACAAAGATATAATCTTTATTTCTTCAATGACTTTTGAAGAGATGACTAGTTTTTTAAATTGAAATTTGAATTGAAATCAAAGCAATCATATTCATTGTTCACTGCATTAATTCTAGTAGATTGATTAAAACACTCTTTAAAGCTATGATTTGATTTATGACATATGAAACAGCTTTTGAATGAAATGTCTGCTTCTTTGACGTTAGTTAAAATCGCGTCGCGCGACTTTAACTGATCAGACTTCAAGTGATCAACTGATTGAATGACAACAGTCACTTTATGAAAGATAGTCTTAGAAAAATCATTGACATGTTTGATCTTGTTCTTAATCTTTCAAATGACTCGCTGATCATTATTCAAATGAATCAGATAGAAACGAATTTCTTTTAGAAAATCAGATTAAACTAGTTGATCTACTCAAACAAATTGAAGACGAGAGTTAATTTTATCTTTCAGATCAACAATCAGTTGCTTTTCGTGATAGTCTAAATAGAAAGATAGTTATTGAAACTGAGTATAAAACTCGCTGAATTTCTTTGATCTTTGAATCAGATTGTAGTATTCTCTACGAAAGTTGACTTTCTTATTCAAATCATTGAACAACTGAGTTAGCTTTTTCAAAAGATCATCAATGATCTTATAAAGATTGACACAGTCTTGTTCACATCTAGCTTGAGTGATCTCAGCTGCGTCATTGAATAATCTAGAATGTATATAGCTCAATTTGACTCATTTATTAGAAAAGAGATCGACGTTGATCTCTAGTTTATTCTGAATTTTTCCGTATCAATTCTTTCAAATAGAGTTTTTTTCATCAGTAAACAGCGAAGAATCAGGTATTTTTTGAGATCTAGAACGCTCAGAGTAAATGAAATCAGAAGAAGTGTTTTCTTTAGCTTGAAGTCTAGTCTTCAACTCTTTGATTTCGTCTTCTTGTTGTTTATTTAACTCGTAGAGTTGATCTGTTTCTTCATCAAGAACTAGACTTCGTGCCTTTCAGATTTCGTAAAACACGAAGAGTATTATCATTTCAGCAAATGATTCATCATCTTCATGAATGAATGACGCAGCACTTGATGATTTCATTCGTGATTTCAATGAATCAGCATCAGAGATTTGAGAGAAACAATTTCAAAATTCTTCAGAATACTCTTCAGTAAATGAATGACTAAACATGATAAGATTTGTTTGAAAGAAGATTGAATGATTGATGATGCTTAACGATTGAAAAAGAAAAACGTATGAAATAATGTTTAATCTTCAACAAAGAAGATGAGATTTGTTTATTGATTGATTTGATTGATTTTCTAACAAACAACGAAGATTCTTTATTGTTGAATCTATCAATCAATTTGATTCTTAAGCAATTCACGAAGATTCTTTATCATGATTCTTGTAATTGAGTGAACTTTGCGTACTTAATGAGCAATAAGTAGTCTAGCAATTCAAACAGTCTTGTTGTTGATTCTATTCAATTCTTTAGTGTTGTTCTGTCTTTTGATTGTTGTCAATCATCAGGTAAATGAATTTCTTTAGACTCGTTCTGTCTGTATGAGTATGTTGAATGAGTAATAAAATCAGTATCGTGTGATTAATAAATTCTTAATATAATGTCAGAATCATGTTTAAATGAGATTGACAACAAGATTCATTTGTATATGATGTTGACTACAAATCTTTTGATTCTATTCTGTGTTCAAATAGAAGTCAAAAAAGTCAAGAAATCTCAATTCAACGCAGTTTAAATGATGTTAGAACGTTGCGTGATCAGAAAAGTCATCATGCAGAGTTTTCACCCATGCGACAACACTCTTTCTAACAGTCACAATCAATCTACGAAGAAGATTAATGACATGTCGATGTCAGTAAGAGATGAGAAGATACTACTAGTGAAAAAGACAACTCAGATGAAGAGTCTGCGAGTTGTGATTACAAGTGATTGAAGAATTTGCGACTTGTCAACTGCGTCGATATCAAAACATCTTCATCACATCAACAGTGTTGTTGAGTAATTGATGAAAAGATATCAGATAGAATAATCATCTCAAGTATTGAGAGACGTGATTACAGTGCTTGAAGAAGTAGTGACTTGTCAATCACGCTGATATACTGAAGAAACTTGAACTCATCTTCTTTACTTGACATCAAGTCATTCATCTATTCATGTGAAAAATCGAGAGCTCAAGAGAATGATCAGAACGCATTCTCTTTTATTGATCAGAGTCAAACATCAAATGATTGCAATCGCACGTCTATACTAACAATTCATTCAACGTCTACGTGACATAAGTCAAATCAAGAGAAGAAAAGAATTACTCAGTACAATCACACTCTATCTTCTCATCGTGTGCATCTCTCTTTCATCACATATTTCTCTGCTCAATGAATGACAATCATTGAGTAAGAGAACACAGCTCTACATACGTTATAATCACGAGCATCACGAGTGCAAAGAAAACGTCTTTCGTCTTCGAATTGAGAATCGAATCGAAACATCGTTGTATAGAATATCATCAATGAAAAGCAGAGCAAAGATGATGTGTCATAATCAAACAGCACAGACACTCTCATCAAGAGTTTACTTGAGCATCACACGCTGAATAGAAGCTATAGATTCATTACTTGATAACACAGTGTCAATCTCATTGTTTCGACTGCGTGAAGCAGTCATATAAACGATGAGTGATTTTCTTCTTCAGAGAGTTTTGTTCACTCGATATAAATAGCATAGAGTTTCTCATGAGTTGAATCTAAATCGATGTCACAAGAGTGTATGAATTACAATTACAATTACAATTACAATTACATGTTTAAATGATACAATCAATGAAGATCAGAATTAATAGTGCTTGATATTTAGAAATAGCTATAACTGAATATTAAGAATACAGAAGAAGATTGATACAAAAGCTTTTATTTATGTAATGTTCAAAGACTGCATTAAACTTGAAAGAAATGTGTTTATGACATGAAAAGAAAATGATGTAAATGAACAAAATGTTGATGAAAGAAAAGAATGTTGAAAAAGAAAAAAGTGTTGAGTCATATTTGAGTCAAATCTGAGTCAGATTTAGATCAGATCTTGACTAAATCATTGACTAGCTTTAATCAGTCTTAATACGCTCGTAACACAATAAAGAGTTAGTCAAGAGCAACGCATTCATGTTCTTTGATTCTGATTCTATTGAAATTTCTGGTTTCGAATCAAGATTCTTCTTTAGAAATTTCTGGTTTCTATCAAGCTTTTTGAGTTCAAGTTCTAATTCTGCTGTTGAAATTTCTGATTTCAACTTCTGATTTGAATTATGTAACTTGTTTTTATATCATTTACACATCGATAGCAAGATTAATGAGCTTTGAACTAATGTTATGAATCTGCATAAAGCGAATCATATGAGTGTATTCTAACTAGAAGTTTAAAGCTAAAGAAGAAAGAAGATGAAACATCTCGAGAGTTTTATACTTACGAAGACGCGCTAGGTCACTAGCGTGTCAACATCAGCTATGTACTAGTCTATGATAGTTTAACATGATTTATGTTAGACTAATTCAGAGTAATGAGACATGCTTGCAACACTTTCAACATTATATCAACGATGTATTGTTTGATTGTCTGCACAAGTTTTGTCAGACATACTTGAATGATATTCTCATTTATAGTAAAATCTTGAAAGAACATAGAACTCATGTGAAAGAAGTGTTAAACAAGCTTCATGAAGTCGATTTGCAGATAAACATTGACAAGTGTAAATTCAAGATTCAGAAAACTTCATTTCTTGAACTATTAATATTCATCAATGATCTACAAATGAATTCTTGAAAAGTAGATGTAATTTGAAGCTGAAAAGTGTCATGATCAATGACTCATGTACAGATCTTCATTGACTTCTGCAATTTCTATCAACAATTCATAAAGAACTTTTCAAAGATCATTTGACTCATGATAAAGCTGACTTGAAAAGATTATCTCTTTGAATGAACAGAGATCTGTCAGATGATCTTTGAAGAATTAAAGCAATAGATGATGACAGTCTTCATTCTGAAGCATTTCAACTCAATCAGAGAAGCTATTCTGAAAACAAACTTCTTGAACTATGTGAACAACGAAGTATTATCTCAGTATAATGATGAAGACATTCTACATTCAATGATCTTTTATAGCAAGAACATGATTTTCGCAGAATGCAACTACAAGATTTATGACAAAGAATTGCTGATCATTATTTGCTGTTTGAAACATTAATATTTCAAATTGAAATGTATAAACATTTTAATCAAGATCTTCATCGATCATCTGAATTTGAAGTACTTCATGATCATCAAAGAATTAACTTGATAACAAGTTAAATGAGTTGAGAAGTTATCAGAATATAACTTCAAGATCATATATCAGTCGAAAAAACAAAATTTGAAAGTTGATGCATTGATCAGAATGTCAGATGTTAAGTCAGTTGAAGCAAATGATGATCAAAAGCTATATCAGCATCAAATGCTATTGTCAAAAGACAAATTTGAGCTGCAGTTAATAGAAGCTGATTAAGAAGATGATCAGAAAGCTGATTAAAATCTGACTTAAATCTTGCTTAAATCTGACTCAGATTTGAAACAAGAATCAAACGTTAACGAAAATTTGATCGAAAAGATGATTTCTATTCAGAATCAAATTATAGTTGAAAATTGAATGAATCAACTGTGCTTTGATATTCAAATAATCATGAAACAGAACAGAAAAACTTGTCAAGATATTAATCTAGACAATTGCAAAGTACTTGATGAAGTACTCTGAAAAGATGATAGACTATGAGTTTCTCAGTCAATGATCATTCAATTGATAAGAGAAGCACATGATCTTTCAATCAATAATCACTCTGACATGAATTGAACGTTGAACTTGCTGAGATGATCATATTGCTGATTGAAGATGAGAATGATGATCAAGCATTACATTCAAAACTGTTACATTTATCGTAGATTAAAAGTATTGAGAAATTGAATCAATGAACTGCTGAAGTCATTGCTCATACTTGAGCAGTGATGACAGAACATATCATTAGACTTCATTATTGATCTATCAGAAAGTGATGAAAACAACGCGATTCTGACAGTTATAGATCGATTGTTTAAGAAACGACATTATATATTGTGTTGATCAAATGACAAAAAAATCTTTGCAAAATAAACAGTCAAGCTACTGTTGATATGAGTCTTCAGAATTCATGAACTATCAAGATTAATAATGTTCAATTGTGATTCACAATTCATATTGATTGTCTGAAAGTCTTTATGTCTGAGACTTAACATCAAGATGAAACTATTCACAGATTATCATTTGCAAATTGATGATTAAACAGAAAGAGCGAATTAGAATGTGAAATGATATCTACGAAGCTATTGCTCATATATGCAAGATGATTGATTTGCCTGATTATTTATGATCAAATTCGTTGATAACAATGCTATTTTGTCATCAATTGAACAGTCAATGTTCTTTCTGAATAAGAGCTTTCACTCTCATATGAGCTTCAATTTGAACTCAATCGAATATGAGATCACTTGAGCTAAAATCGAAGCAAACAAAGCAAAGAATATATTTGAACATATGAAATGATCACTAGCATTGATCAAGCAAGTCTTAGCAAGAGTCAGAGTCACAATGAAGAAACAAATTGATAAGCATTGAAAGAAAATGATTTACAAGATAAATGACATGATGTTTCTGAATTCTAGAAACATAATGATCTTACAATCATCAAAGAAGTTAAACGATAAAATGCTAGAATTCTTCAAGATTCTGATTGAGATCAAACATACATATTGACTGAAACTGTCATTGACTATGAAGATTCATTCAAAGTTTGCATCAAATCTGCTGCAACTAAATTTGAAAGATGCTTTAAAAAAACAACGAAATGAGTCATTTGATTCTATAGTGATTGAAGATGAAGATAAATGAAAAGTGAAGAACATATTGAACTTCAGACACTACAAATGAGACAAATGATTACAATATCATGTCAATTGAAAATGTTATGATTCTAGCCTTCATTTATTCTTCATCTAATCTTCGCCTGATTTCATTCTAATCGAGTCTAGCAAGAATCTGATTTAAAGATGATATCATTGAAACTCTGCATCATATGTGTAAGACATCAACTCAATCGAGTCTAGCACAAAGTTGAGAAATACACATATAAGAATCGAGTTCTTTTCTGTAGATACTTTTCTTTCTTAGCATTTATCTATTAGTTAAATGACACTTCTATGACTCGCTTTAGATCGATTTCTAACAGTAGATAAATGCTAATCAACTACTCTGCTATCGACGTGTAAATGATATGAAATAATCTACTTCTATTCAGAAAATTCACAAGAAATTCTTTGAATTACTTTTATCAAAACACATTTTCAAATTTACTTAAATTTACTCAAATTTATCAAATCAACTACAATCAAACCTATTCTTATCTTTCTCACAATGACACGCGACTCTGAATCAGTTGAGTCACAAACAGCTCGTCTGCTTAGAAGCATTGCTAATAAACGAGTTTTTCTTATCTCTGTCGATGCTTCAGCGAAATCTCAGAATGTCGCTATCTCATGAAACATCAACATGAGTCAACAACTTCGTCAATGAGCTATTGATCAGTCAGACGAGATCATCAAGATGCTGATCGAGCTAAGAGATTAATGAGACATGACTTTGAAACTCAACAAGCAATGAATCAATGTTCAAGTTGATCACATCAAGAGACTTGATGAGCTAGAGATCAATCAAATGACAATAAACACTCAAGAAGAGACTATCGTCGATCTATGAAAGAAAGTCTTGAGTCTAAAAAAGAGACAGCGTTCAGCGAATCAGCTTCGATCTCGTCAGTCTACGAAATCTCTACCTCGTCAATCTATCGAGAATCATACTCAACGTGAATCATTCACTTTATTCAATAATGATCATCATAAGTTTTTCAAGTTTTTGAACTCATTTATATTTATTGATGAAGATGAATTGACATGAGACAGCTGAAGAATTAAGATGAACGACAAGCTTCAGATAAATGTCGATCACTTCGATAATGAGAATATTTGTATTGTTTATGTGATATCTAGACTAGAAGATGATGCTGCTGAGCATATTTTCGCTTAACATCGTCATGATGCTTCGCATTCTTACATCTCGATCTACGAGCTATTTGAGCATCTGAAAGAAATATACGATGATCAGAATAAGAATCGAAAGTGTCGTTGCAAGTACAACGTTCTGAGACAAGCAGAAAAGTCTTTCAATGTCTTCTATTTTGACTTTATGAAGCTATTCAACTATCTAGAATACAATGATCGCACTCTGATGAATGATCTTCAGAATAAGATCAACAATCGCTTGCAGAATGCTTTATTAATTTGCTTGAAAGATTTTACCACTCTACATCGTCTCAAGAGCTTTCTTCAGAGTATGAATAATAGACAGTGAGTTAATTATCAGCTTCGAAGCGAACGTTGCATGATCATCGTTAAAGTCATTGTTGCATCTGAAAAGCGCGTTACTTCTCTGTCAGCAGTGATGACTTTGATAATCAAATATGTCAAGTCAACTATCTTTTCTACATCTGAATCAGTCAGATCATTTATCATTTGCTATATCTACAAGATTTTGAACCACTTGTCAAAGAACTGCTCTCAGAACAAGATTAACACTTCTGCTTCTTGAGCTTTCATTTTTCGCCTACATGAAATCATCATTTCGAAGAATAAAGAGAATGAGAAAATGTCTTCTTTCAAAGATAGCGAGGCAAAAAACTAGAGACTTTCATCAAAGACGCGATGAAAGATGTGTTAATTTCTTCAATGATGAGCATGTCAGATGATTCTTTTGCTTCTGAATCTTTGATTACTGAATGTGTACTTTCTAGCAATGAAATTAGTTACTCATTGAAGTCATTGATAGACATCGAAGCTGCTGACTATTCGTTCATTGATGAAGTGATTGCGCAGATTGTTTGTGATCAGTTGCAAATTGAACTTCTGACTTTGATCAAAGCAAAGTCAATTCGAGAATTTGATGATCATTATGCTAAAAGACTCATTACTCATGTCATTTATTTGAATCTGACTGTTCAAGATCATACAATTGACACAGCTTCTATGTTGATCACTCGATTAGATCAACATCAAATGATTCTTGAAAAAACATGAATGAACAAAATTGATCTAGTAATTGATATGCAAATCGATTTTCTTCGATTTTCGAATTTCACTCTTAATCATAAATTGATTGTTCTACTCACAAGCAACAAGACAATCACAAAGCAGAAGAGTTTGACTTCTACTCATATACTGAAGAGATCTTTCACTACATCTCAACTCAGTCTGAAATCACTCTCTTTCAATCAGTTCAATGAGAAGTCAGTTAAACTAATTGAACAGTTAAAATCGCGCGACGCGACTTTAACTAGCGTCAAAAATTCTAAATTAACGTTCAGTCTGAATTCATTCTCTTTCAGTTCAATGAACATAGCAATGATAGAGACAGCGACATATAGAATGTTAGTCAAACAATCAGATGTTAAGATCTTTGCTGTTATTGTCTTGAAAATTGATTGACTCATAACTACAGTTGAAAACAAGTCTGAAGAAGTGAATCTGCATGAGCTTTTTCACGCTGAAACTCTCAAGCAAGTCAAGATCAAGCTTCTCTCTGAATATCACGACTATCTAGATGTCTTTGATCGAGCAATAATTGATCAGCTATCATTGCATCGTTTCTATGATCACAAAATTGAGTTGATCAATGAAGAAATGTCTTTACGAAGCAGATTATATCAGATGTTTGATCACAAGCTTCAGAAGGTAAAGAAATATCTGATTGAACATCTGAACAAAAAGTTCATTTTCTTCAGCTTCGCATCATACATCTCGCTTATCTTGTTCGCTGAAAAGAAAGACGAAAGTCTGCATTTCTATGTTGATTACAGAAAGCTCAATGCTTTGATCAAACGAAATCGCTACTCTTTGTCATTGATAGACGAGACTCTCGCTTGTATACAAGAAAGCAAGTATCTGACTCGATTGAACATCATTGTCGCGTTCAACAAGCTACGCATGCACTCAGATAGCGAAGATTTGACTATCTTTATTACCTTCTTCGACTCATACAAATATCATGTAATGTTCTTTGAATTAATCAATGAATCAACATTCTATCAACATTATATGAACGACGTATTGTTTGAATATCTACATCAGTTTTGTCAGATCTATCTAGATGACATTATCATTTACAGCAAGATCTTGAAGAAACACAAGCGACATGTACGATTGATCTTGAATAGACTACGAGAAGCTGATCTACAAGTAAACATCGATAAATGCAAGTTTCATGTTCAGAAAACCATCTTTTTAGAACTTTTGATGTCAATCGAGAAACTTAAGATGAATTCACGAAAGATGCAAGCAGTCGTTGATTGATCTACACTCAATAATCTCATTCAGATACAGTTCTTCATTGACTTCTGCAATTTTTATCAACGCTTCATCAAGAACTTTTCGAAGATTGTTCATTCAATGATTCAACTTACTCAAAAGAAAATCATATTTGAATGAAACAAAGTCTGTCAAACTGCATTCAATCACATGAAGAGACGTATGACTGAGACTTTTATACTTCGTCACTTTGATCAGACTTGCGATTTCATTCTTGAAATCAACTCATTTAACTACGTCAACGATGAAGTTCTGTCTCAATATGATGATGAAGATGTTCTACATTCAATTGTCTTCTATAGCAAGAACATGTCTTCTGCTGAATGCAACTACAAGATATATGATAAAGAACTGCTGATCATAATTCGAGCTTTTGAACACTGATGACTTGAACTGAAGCTGATTGACATTTTTATCAAGATGTTCATCGATCATCAAGCGCTCATCTCATTGATGAAAGACAAGAAGCTGAGTCAATGACAGATGCATTGAGTTCAGAAGTTAGCTGACTTCAACTTCAAGATAATATATCAATCTGACAAACAGAACATTAAGATCAATGCATTAACTCATCAAGCTGACTTCGTGCTTAGAGATCTCAACGATGAACGCGTTCAATATTAAAAAACTACTATTCTGACATTGAATTGAATGAAGATCGTTGATCTAAAGAAGAATAATGATCAATCAATCTATAAACAGATTCTTGAAACTAATGAAATCGACGAGAATTGTACGCTACTTCGCGAAGCAATAGCAAGAGATGAAGCATAATATGAAGATATCAAATTGAAGAATTGTCAAACTCAGAATGAAATCTTGTATCATGATAGTCAGCTATGAGTTTCGTTCAACGAGCTTCTACAAATAAACTTGATTCGTGAGATACACGATCAATCGTCGATTGATCATTCTGAAATTCTTAGAACAGTGAAGATCATAAAGCGAAATTACTATTGATCTTCTATGTGAAAAACGATAGATCGATATATTCAAAACTGCTACATATGTCAACGTTCAAAGACATCAAGAAATAAATCAAACGACTTGCTTCAACCTTTATCTATATCTGAACAGCGATGACAAAACATAGTCATGAACTTCATTATCAATCTATCTGATTCATACGACTATAACGCTATTCTGACTGTCATCTGCAGATTGTTGAAAGAAAGACATTATATTTCTTGCATCACTGATGATGAAGATATCACAGTCGAAAAGACAGCTGAAATGTTGCTTCAATGAGTATATTGAACTCACGATTTACTCAGCTTCATTGTATTCGATCGAGATTTTCAGTTCATCTTCATTCTTTGAAAGTTTCTTTGCAAACGACTGAGCATTTCTCTTCGATTGTTTATCGTCTATCACTCTCAAATCAATGATCAAAGCGAACAAGTCAATCAGAATGTCGAGCGATATCTTCGTTTCTTCTGTTCATACATGCAGAACGACTGATTCAAGTGACTATTCATGATTGAGTTTGTCAACAATAACATCTTGTCTTCAGTCATTTTCTTGATCTTCTTCTTCATGAACAAGAGTTTTCACTCTCATATGAGCTTCAACTCTGACATCATCGAGTATGAAAGCATTCGCGAACGCTTGCAGATTGATTGAGTCAAGAATATATTTGAACAAATGAACAAGACATTGATCTTCGCTCGTGAAGCTCTGATCAAAACACAGAAACAAATGGTAAATCAAGCTAATAAGCATAGAAAGAAGATCAATTACAAGATTGAATCAAAGATGTTTTTGAACGAATGAAACATCGTTACAGCGAGATCTTTCAAAAAATTAAATGACAAGATGCTCAACTCATTTCAGATCACTGAGTCTGTTGACTCATTCTATAAGTTGAAACTATCAGAGACTATGCATATACACGACGTATTTCATTCAGAGCTTCTTCGTTCTGTCGTTGATGACTCTCTGTCTGATCAAAAGAATGAATCTTCGAGATTAATAGTGATAAACGATGAAAACGAATGAAAAATCGATGATATACTGAACTTTTGATGTTATAGAAGACGACTTCAATATCGAGTCAAATAAAAGAGCTATGACAACGATCTCAACTGATATAACGCTGACGACGACGAGTTTATGAACACTCAAGAGATGATTGATGAATTTCATACCAGATATTCAAGAAAAGCGCACTAGAAAACAACATTCATGCAAACATGAATAGTCAAGAAAGAAGAATAATGTTACGATTCTAGTCTTCATCTATTCTTCGCCTAGTCTTCGCCTGGTTTCATTCTAATCGAGTCTAGCGAGAATCTGATCTAGAGATGATATCATTGAAACTCTGCATCATATGTGTAAGACATCAACTCAATCGAGTCTAGCACAGAGCTGAGAAACACACATATAAGAATCGAGTTCTTTTCTGTAGATACTTTTCTTTCTTAGCATTTATCTATTAGTTAAATGACATCTCTATGACTCGCTCTAGATCAACTTCTAACAGAAAAGAATACGATGTTGATCTACATTGATACAACGTTAATGAAAGTGAATTCAAAAATTGCTTGAAAGTTGTCAATGACTTTCATGAACGTTATTTGAACAAGTCAAGATAGAAATCGACTCAAGAAAGATCAACTGAACTGCAGCAATGAGAACATTGTTAGATGAAGAGAGAAAATAATGTTGCAAGCGTGCATCTTGAGTTAGTCTAACATAGATCATGTTAGACTATCATAAACTAGTATAGAGCTGATGTTGACACGCTAGTAATCTAGCGCGCCTTCGTAAGTATAAGACTCTCAACGTGTTTCATCTTCTTTCTTCTTTAGCTTTGAACTTCTAGTTAGAATACACTCATATGATTCGCTTTATGCAAACTCATAACAGATACTAGCTGTTATGATTACGCAAAAGAACTTTGTCATCAGATGAACAAAAACTCAATCTTCACAATCAGAAAATGAAGTATGATCATGATACAACAACAATCAGCTATAAAATATGAACAAAGTCATCATCAGAAGAGAAGTACTACAAAGAGCTGTTCAGATGCATCTAGTCAATGTATAAGACTGAGCTGTTGCGACGAAGACGTTGCTTTTCTACTATGCAGTGAGTTTTTTGAGTCTAGAGTGCTCTGTAAGTGCTCGACGTCAGAAAAGTCATCGAGCTCGTGAGAAGTGACTCAAAACTCTTCACTCACTTAATGATGAAGAATTTGATTGTGCATTGATTCAATAAGATTTCATCATCTGCTCTCAGTTTCAGAACAGTTCTCTCATAAGATCTAATATAGATTTGATTTCTTTTACAATTTACTTTTTGATTCATACTACTATTGTTACAAAAATTATGTAAACAGATTGAAAATGTTTGATAAGTCTTGAATTTAATTTGAATTGTCAGTTTTATCTATAAACAAGTTCAGCAGATCTACTATTTAAATTCAGTTACAGTTATTTCAGACTTTTGTGTTCTGTGACTCTGCACTGCTTTATGTAGCTCATGATCGAATCAGAAATGCTCAGAAAGTGCTCAGAAAGTGCTCAGAAATGTTTATCTTCGTAAAGCAGCATCGACTCACCTTCAAAGCTAGAAGCGAAAATGAAGAAAGCTTTTCGTGTTTATGTCTATAAAGATGAATGCTTTAGCAACAATGATTCAATCACAGAAAATAGAGATTTCTCTTGCATATTTGCTCGTCTGATCAAGCAAGCAACAAGAAGTTTGAATCAATACATCACGAGTGATGAGTCTCTGCTTTAAAGCACAGTCATGTCAAAGTCGAGACTTTGATTGAAGTCTTTGAAGCGTCAACAAGATCTGTTTACAAAAAAGAAAAGAGACTTGAAGTTGACGTGTCGAGTATTCGTGCCTCATTCTAAGCTCATTCTTTATTAACATGTGCAGAAAGCTATTTAATTCTTGACATTGCATCTTTCACCAAATTTGTATAAATCTTTTGACATCTCAATCTCTCAACATTTATTCTTGCATCAAAACATCTTCAATAGATGAAAATGAAGCTATTCAGACGCTACTAATTGTTACGAAGCGTGTCGGGATGGAATAGGGCCTAGCCAATAGGCCCTAGGGATTTCGGTATGTGGACAAGGAACAACGATGTTCCGGATCGAAATATGCTGGAACATTCCATCTATTCGAGCCCTGGCAAACCGGCTACTTCGCCCCTTTGTTCGCCCTACTATAGATACAGCTCGAAACTGTCTTCTTCCTTCTGTATTCTTAGTTTCCTAGTTAGAGCTACCTCTATTGATCAAACATTCTATCCAGCTACGCACTACCTCGCTGCAGTGTGGTTAGATTCTAGGCACGGTCCCAACA
>JAABUW010002280.1_pt1 | contig 29586 bp, 22 predicted proteins | sample 5560081 | NCBI WGS metagenome assembly JAABUW01 (sample SAMN10711882, study PRJNA513363) | rock metagenome | isolation source: Antarctica rocks | place: Antarctica: Victoria Land, Knobhead sud | reverse complement strand
GACACCTGCCTGTGCCTTGGCTGTGCCTGTGCCTGTGAATGAAGCCTCGACAGTTGCCACAGTACTGTGTAGGGTGGTTGATCTTATCGGTGTCTTGTGGAGGGGCGAAGAGGTTCGGAAGACGTTGGTAGTCGAGTCGAGTCGGTAGCCCCCCTGCTGCCCTGCTCCCCTGCTCCCCTGCAAGCGAGTCAAGCTTGGGTTTGGCGCTGAATGCAAATTCCAATCGTCCTCGATCCTCTCAAACTTCAAACTTCTACAGTCTCACCTCTGGACTTCCGCTTTGGGTCTTCTACTGCTACCCGAGGCGGCTTCTCACGGTGTGAGCAGATGCCAATTGCATATGGACTCAACAACATACAACATAGTTCTATCTGCAACATTTGACGCCCTCGATGGACTGGCTGTAGCTATGGTAGGCATGGTGTTCGCTCTACACCCATGACTCTCGGCCTTTGTCACTCAATTCAAGCCTACCTAGTTTCTTTCTTCATCACAAAAACTATTCCGCTTTTGGAGGGGTAAGCTTCTGCCACTGCTATCTGACGACTCTGGGAAGTCGGATCCGGAGCGGAACAGCACAGCCATTTCCGCATCAGTCTTCCTTGCCGACTACCTTACGCTCTCTTGTCCTAGGTCCAGCAGACGTTATCCGCAGCAAAGGAGCATTGCCATGTAGCCGAAAGGCCAAGCGGCAAGAAGTTGGCCCCACGACTTGATGCCTGTGATCATACTGGAGAAGCTTCGCAACGCTGCTCCATCCCACCTACATAGTTTCGCAAGAGATAGGCTATATCGTGATTTACTCTTACAATGCTCATTCACTGCTCCATCAAGTGGGTCTCGGCCGACCAGGAGTCCTCCTGGGACTGGTAAAGCTTTATGCCTAGTATTGGTTGTGGAATTGGCCAAAACCTTTGCATTCCATCTCGACATCTAGATTTTATTCGATGCTCTCGGTTCTTAGAAGTTAGGCTAGCTACCAAGACGTGCGACAATTGGAGTCTCAATTTCCGCAAAGCTTTGAGCCTCTTGAAAATACTGCCGGCATGGGGGGTGCTCCGATGGAGTCTGGCAGCTGCTTCCTCGATTCACTTCTTTCCAATCCTCATACGCAACTCAAGCTCTACCAACTTTCAAAGTCTTGCGTTCTTAGCCCCTAGCGAGTATCCCATATCATAGCTGAGTGCTAGATCCAGCGGTACTCAAATCTAATAACTATAATACCTCACATCACACGCGAGGTTTCTATCCGACTTTCATCAAACTGGAGTACCTAAATAGCAAGAACTCTGGGACTCTTGCTGATTGGGCTGACCATTCACCGAAAGTGAGCCGAGAAAGTGTGCGATATGAAAAACAACCACTTTTAGCTTGCTTCTCATCAATCCCAGAGACTACGGGAGCATTCTCCAGAAATAATGCCGTCTGATGTTCGCCAAGGGACTCCCGCATCAAGGACCCAGGTCGCCGGTGTATGGAAAAATAGGTCGATCACTACAGATGCTGGTATTATCTGATTCATGCAGAAGCCTGGATTGACGTTGACAATTGACTTGTGAAACAACGAGAATTGTTGAAAAGGAGGTCGCCGTATCTCCCGAAGCGTCCGAGAAGCCTCTTCTCTGCTACTCCCCTGCCCCTCCCAATTCCGCTGTTCTAGTCTGGATGCCGATTTCGTCCAATCACTACCCTCTTGACCTTCTGGTCCATAGTATCCAATCTATAATTCCTCAACATCAGACTCAAAGGTACAAGAGGTGCAGCAAGAACTTCCGCAATGATCCACAAAACGTTTCTCATTGCTTGGTAGCTGCGATTAATCGCTGTTCTCCCAGAGATATCTTTCTTTTAGCCTTTGGCCACTTTCAGATTGCCGAAGATCAAGGTAGCGTCTGCTTGGAGGCAAACCCTGGGCCAATTCGATTGGTATATTTGCTGTCCTCACGGCGCCGTACCTTGCCACTCCCACTGCACCTCCAACCTCCATAATGGTGATATAAATGGCAGTCGTGGTGGTAATACCTCGTATGAGATGGCCGCTTGTACTAAATGATTTCGCTGTCAGCCCCTCCTCATGAAGGCAAAGTTCTGATTGATGAGACAACAGGAGTATAGGTCCTCAAGACATGTCTCAAGGCATACGAGGTCGGAAGGAAATATTACCGCCAAGATAGGAATGTTCAGCATGCCACCATACCAATAGCGATCTGCATACCCACTGTTTGGGAAGTGGAGCTGCCCTCAATTCGACAACGGACAATACCAAGCAATTAGACGCAGGTGCCAGCAGTGGATGTATCTCTGATAAGCGCGGGTATATTTGATGGCGAACGAATGTGCAAATGGCTTTTACAGTAGATGTGAAGGCGAATGTTTGGACGACGTGACCGGCCGCAGTGACCCAGGCATCTTGCACAATTTGCCAATACGATAAGCAGTATGGCTGAATCGAGGCGAAAAAGACAGCGGAATGAGAGGAAGCAACCGCACAGCCGGCCACGACGTTTCGGTTGATTAGAAGGCTCAAAGAAAGAAATGGTCGGCGAGCAAGCTTATGCGCTGGTTCCCAGAAGGAGTATTACGAGGAGGCAAACGCAGCTGACGACGATCATGGCAATAGTGATTGCGTTGTGCCAATGAACATTTTGCGCGGTTGCGGCCAAGGTCAGAGATGTAAGATTCAAAGCTATGGCGGCTGAAAGCAGCAAAAGTCCCATGATGCCGAGCTCATACCAAAGGCTCTTGAAGCCGCTGACCATGTTTTAGCCTTTCCATGGGGATCGTGGGAAAGGGTGTAATCTGCATATCTTTCTCATATTCAACACAGCTATAACGCAAGCTGCATAAAGGCTACTGGCAAAATAATCGCCCAGGTTTCATAGCCTCATGGCCATGCGTGAGTCAGCAAGCTGTTAGCAATCCGGGACCTTGAGAACAATTGCAACTAGCGAATGTTTGGCAAAGGTGCTGGTTGCAGATACCATCAGATTTGGCGTGGCTTATCAATCCAAAGGATTGGAGAAAGCCACCTGGAAGATCCTGCAAAACGTCAGACATATCCATCCTGGACGAGCAGTATCCATCAGGGGTTTCGTCAAGCGATACTTACCCAATCTTCGCTGCGATTGGTGACCATTCGGTTCAAGTCTGGCTGACAGCTTCTATATTCTTGACATCAATTTGGGTCTCATCAGAGCTAAAAGAAGATGGACTGTCTTCCTATTCCTCAATCGCCCGACCCTGGATATTACTTGAGGGGACCATTTATCCCACGACTTTGGACATGGTAGACTTCACAAGGTCCCGAAAGAATCACAGCAAAGACAAGGAAGTCTTCAGCACAGACCGGAGATACATGGAAGAGAATCGCACATATAGAAGAGATGAGGGAGACACAAGGTTATCAGATAGTCTAATGATATCCATCAGATCATTCGACGAGCACTGGCTTTTGCTACCGGGAGCCAAGGTCCGGCGTGAGATAGTTGAAGGTTTCAAGATTGGCATACATGTGAAAGACGAAGATTCGGAGGGCTTCCCAAGACAGACCAGCAGGGAGGTCAGGCTTTATGCAACTTCAACAGTGATTTTGATTGGCAAATGCGAAGACACAGTCATCCTGTTGTATCTTTGCCCCATTGGCTTTTATCGGCCCCCACAAGCTTGCTCTATTATATCCACTTCAGAGCGATGGCAAATGGTGCCTTCGAGTGCCCACTACCGCCGATATTGCTCCAGGCCTGGCGCCCTCGGGGTGCACTTGGGCGGCCGTCAGACGCTGTGGTACTGCGTAGACAGTAATCTGTGGCCGAATTACCAACGCTTATGCTATATGAAAGGTCAGAAGCAAGGCTTGGAAGCATGATGCGTTCGCAGACATAAATCTTGTGCCAGCACTTTCTATCTCTTTAATCCCTTGCATGGCTCAAGGTTCGTATAATCAAAGAGATGGACGTCGATAGGTCTCACGGTAGGAGCCGCAGCACGAGCCCAAATAACAGCTAGTTGTCGCCCAAAGCCTACATTTTCTGTGATAGCAATTGCTTCTAATAGAGAGAGGAGGCTTGGTGCATCGGTGTCTTTCGATTGCGCAAGGAGGCTGAAGCATGCCATTCCTGCCAGGCTTTTAGCTTGTCAATCGTCCCTCCTGACTTAACATTCCCATCTGTCATGAATCTTGTACCCACATGGCTATTCCTATAGGACAATATTAGAAGCTTCCAAGGCAACCTTACCGGCAATGATGCTTGGGGCCTCGATTATTCAGACTACCTTTTCCTGGGGCGTTATCCCCATCGGAGTCATTTCGAGTATTCGCTACCAAAGGCATTATTCCTTTCCGATTCCTACAGCTAGACTTGGGTAAGGTATGATCATCATCCCGTTTGCCTCTTGGCAGTGGGATCCGAAGTACCCAGACTAAATCTGATCACAACATTACAACATCTTTGATGCCGCGATCTTCTCCAATAACAAGCCTCAGCTGTTTGCCATTCGTTCCCTCAAACGCGCCTGCTCTTAAGCGGTCGGTAAAAAGCTCATACGCAGGGTAGTAGCCATCCACAAACTTCTTGACTTGCTCATCTGTCATCCCAGATCCCTTCGCCTCGCGCAAAGCTTTCTCTTGCTGCCCTCTCCACTGATACACGAACAGAGGATCTGCAGCATCAAGATGAATCAATGCGTCGAGCTGATCCGTCAACTCATCATAACCCTTCAGGGCCTCGTTCACAAACTCCACGTCGATTTGCCTGTTGTAGCCTAGTCTTCCGTGGTACACTCCTTGCTCTCGCTGTCTCACTGCGCTTGCCCACTTTCTCTCCAATTCTGCCGAGGACGCTGCGCGAAAACCTACGCACCATCCATCAAAAATCACGACCTTTGGGATTGGCTGCCCCTTTTGATTTGCTACTTTCCATTTCTCTTCAGGAACGCGGTCGCCTTGCCCGTTGTAGGCGCTCTTGTCGTAGCTAGGGATCTTGGTCTCTTTCCCGTCAAGGAGGTCAGAGAAGAGGGAGAGGGCTAGCGGAAGATCATGGGTTGACGGTTGCCCTCGGTGTTGGACCAAAGGATTGTCAGGGTGAGCTGCAGCAAGCCTGGCTTGAAGATTATGCGGTAGATAGAAATCATCAATAGAGAGCACTGTGATTGGGACGGAATGGGGAGCCTGGCTGAGCTTTTCCGCAATAGTTGATACCTAGGAGCAGCAAGGAGAAAATCAGACATGGGCAAACAAGATCTGAAAGAAGGCTTGAGAAGATGGACATGAATTGAAAAAGCGGAGGCGCTTTCCCGAAATCAAAACAATAGATGTGATACACAGCTTTAGTCAAATATAGAGGGCTGCCTCAATCTGCTATACTTCATAGTGTGTCAAACTCACACCAACCGCTCGAGCAGCAAAGACCTCAAGAATGCACAAGGTATTGTCAGACTTACTAAAGTCGTCTTCCCCGAGCCTTGAGCTCCATTCAGTCCCACGAACAAGGGTCCTTGCGAAGCACCGTTCCTATTCTTCTCACTAAGTCGCTCAAGTATGAATGGTATACAATGCTCTGATTTGTCGTCATCTAAATTTTGCATGTTGAGAGTGTATTTGTTGGATCCTCGGATGTCGTTATGGTGGATGACGGTCCTCGGTAGAATAGAATAGGGCTGAGCCCTAAGCCGAGGTCTAAGTCCCTCATTCGCAACATAAAGACGTCGACCATGTCCTTCCCTTGAGACTCCGGCTTCTTCTTGATTGTCGATGTGTTACTTCTTCACACATTTCGCTTGTTTGTCACAAGTCTCACTTGCATTTGCCATCCTCTCGCACTCGTTGCCTGCTAATTACTGATCGCACCGGTCTTCCCTGCACGATAATACACAACATGGCAGACCTTCGCTTTGACAACCAGGTCGTAGTCGTCACAGGTGCTGGCGGAGGTTTGGGAAAGGCCTACGCTACATTCTTCGCCTCGAGGGGTGCCAGTGTCGTTGTCAATGACTTGGGGGGTTCATTCAAAGGGGAAGGGCAATCGTCAAAGGTAAGCATGCGTCCTGTCTACATGCCCAGACTAAACGCCGAGACTAACAGTCATTCTGCAGACAGCCGACGTAGTTGTCAATGAGATACGAGCAGCGGGTGGCAAAGCTGCAGCCAATTACGACAGTGTCGAGAATGGCGACCGGATTATCGACACAGCCATCAAAGAATTCGGCAGGATAGACGTTCTGCTAAACAATGCGGGCATTCTACGGGATGTGAGCTTCAAAAACATGTCAGATGATGACTGGGACCTCATCATCAAGGTTCACGTCAAAGGGGCATACAAAGTGAGTGCGGCGAACTACCTGAGTACTCAAATCATTGCAGCTAACAGGAGGCTCTTAGTGTGCAAGAGCTGCATGGCCGCACTTTAGGAAACAGAAGTATGGTCGAGTAATCAATACAGCATCTGCAGCAGGCCTATTTGGAAGCTTTGGGCAATGCAATTACTCCGGTAAGTCTAGAACCACTGGCTCCTCAATAGACCATGGACTGACTGCTCCTTTGATCAGCCGCAAAACTGTCGCAGGTAGGATTCACCGAGACATTGGCAAAGGAGGGCTACAAATATAACATTATATGCAACGTCATTGCTCCGATCGCTGCCAGCCGGATGACACAAACAGTCATCCCATCACATATCCTTGAGAACCTTAAGCCAGATTGGGTAGTACCACTCGTTGCTGTACTCGTGCACCCTACGAACAAACACGAGACCGGGTCGATCTTCGAAGTAGGGGGCGGTCACATTGCCAAACTGCGATGGGAGCGTGCAAAGGGCGCTCTGCTGAAGACTGGCCAAAGTCTTACGCCAGGAGCAATACTTAAGAAGTGGAATGATGTAAATGATTTCTCGGAGCCGAGCTATCCTAGCGGTGTCGCTGATTTTATGAGTCTACTTGAAGAGGCGCAAAAGCTTGGCGACAACGAGTCGGGTGAGCAGCTTGACTTTACTGGCAAGGTCGCGTTGATCACCGGCGGAGGAGCTGGCCTTGGTCGTTCATATGCTCTTCTTTTTGCTAAACACGGTGCATCTGTGGTCGTCAATGACCTGGTGAACCCCAATGATGTGGTTCAAGAGATCCAAAAGAGTGGTGGAAAAGCAGTAGGCAACAAGGCCTCTGCTGAAGACGGAGATGCAGTGGTGAAGTCTGCCATTGACGCGTACGGTCGTATCGATATCCTCGTCAATAATGCCGGGATTCTACGCGATAAAGCCTTTGCCAATATGGAAGATAACATGTGGGATCAAGTGATTGCAGTCCATCTCCGTGGTACTTTCAAGACAACAAAGGCTGCCTGGCCGTACTTCCTGAAGCAGAAGTACGGACGAGTGCTCAATACAACGAGTACGAGCGGCATTTATGGGAACTTCGGCCAGGCCAATTATGCAGCCGCCAAACTGGGTATACTCGGTTTTTCGCGCGCGCTGGCCCGAGAAGGCGCAAAATACAACATAAACGTCAATACCATTGCACCGAACGCTGGCACAAATATGACAAGAAGCATCATGCCCGAAGAGATGGTCCAAGCGTTCAAACCAGAGCAGGTAGCGCCTCTCGTCGTAGCACTGTGCTCTGACAAAGTGCCGAAGCCTCCTACGGGCGGCCTGTTTGAAGTTGGTAGCGGCTGGCATGCGCGAACCCGATGGCAGAGAAGTGGGGGCCATGGTTTCCCCATCGATGTCAGGCTCACCCCTGAGGCTGTGTTGAAAGCCTGGACATCCATCATCAGTTTCGATGATGGCAGAGCAGATCACCCTGAAGATAGCCAAGACGGCTTGAAGAGCATCATGAACAACATGCAGAACAAGAATGGAGGAAGCAAAGCAAAACTGGAGGAAAACGTGAACCCTCAAATCCTGGAGAACATTGAGAAAGCTAAAGGAATGCAATCCGAGGGAAGCCAGTTCAAGTATGACGACAGGGACGTTATTCTCTACAACCTCGGCATTGGTGCGAAGCGAACCGAACTTCCCTTTGTATATGAGAGCTCCGATTCTTTCCAAGTCCTTCCCACCTTTGGTGTGATTCCTTCTTTCGGAGCCGAGTCTCCGTGGAACATAGATGAAATACTTCCCAACTTCAATCCCACGATGCTACTTCATGGCGAACAGTACCTTGAGATCCGCAAATTCCCAATACCCACAGCTGCAACACTGGTCAGCTATCCAAAGCTTGTGGAAGTGGTTGATAAAGGCAAATCCGCTATCATGGTATCCGGGAGTACGACCAAAGATGCATCCACGGGAGAAGACGTTTTCTACAACGAATCATCCGCTTTCATTCGCGGGAGTGGGGGTTTCGGTGGACCAAGCAAAGGATCGAATAGAGGGGCCTCGACAACTGTATACCAGCCGCCAAAAAGGAAACCAGACGCTATTGTTGAGGAAGCAACGACTGAAGAGCAAGCCGCTTTGTACCGATTGAACGGTGACAGGAACCCGCTTCACATCGACCCGGATTTCTCCAGGATGGGCGGCTTCAAGACTCCCATTCTGCATGGCTTGTGTTTCTTCGGCATCAGCGGAAAGCACGTCTACCAAACTTACGGTCCTTTCAAGAACATCAAGGTAAGGTTTGCAGGCACTGTTCTTCCAGGACAGAAGCTGAGGACGGAGATGTGGAAGGAGGGCGGGAAAGTTATCTTCCAGACCATTGTCATTGACACGGGCAAGCCATGTATTGCAGGGGCAGGGGCAGAGCTAATCGGTGACGGAAAGGGTGCTAAAATGTGAGGCGTAGGAAGCAGCACTGTAAGTCTGGGATACAGCTTTTGGACAAAAGACGATTGAAAGGAGTGAACACAATTTGGGCTTTTGCGTGCAGAGACATTGTAAAACTTTATGAAGTAGTGTGTCGTATCCATCGTATCGTTACAAATTTATCCACTAGTCTAAGATGACGCTCCGAGGAAATCTGTGTTATTGCTCCTGGAGAGATGATTTCTATCTTTAGTGCTGTATTAAACCATAGATACAGACCGAGCCGGTAAAGTTCGATATGCCGACGGAGACCGACTATCCTCCCATACTTTAAGGTACTTTAGCTCCGCTCGTCGTTGTAACGTTGAGACTTCTCGCCGCGCCATCACGAGCGTCCTGTTCTCAATATGGCGAACGGGTATGTCGTCGATAGCAGAATCCAACTCCGAAATAGCGGTCATCTAACTCGAACCTCCCCAACAGCGCGAGCATAATCATCGGGCTGGTCTTCGTTGTCGTTGCCTCACTCTTAGCATATTTCTTCTCTCCCAAGGGCGAAAACCAAACGTACGGCAAACACACTCTATTAGCGGTACCCTCCCTCTCATAAGTCGTCGATATGCTGACGGTTCGTGTGCAGAGTCTGGCGCAGTTCCCTCATCCTGAGCTTTGCAAGTTGCTACATAATGTGGGGTACGTCTCGAACTGAAAACGGTGCGACGAGAGTGGCGCTGACGGATACGTAATAGCGATAACGTTTCTCTCTCAATGGCACCCTTTGATCGTGCCGGTCAACGGAAGCTTGAGACCGGAGCATGCACCATAGGAACATTGGAGGCAGCCTCCCTGGAGAAAGGCCCGAGGAGCACCGGGGTGTTGCCAAGAGGTGTATAGATATCGCATTGCGATGTGCAGCATTTACAAGGGCGTCGGGGCTGCCAGATTGATTAATGTAGGGTATAAAATGAGATACCAAGGTTCCGAGAGGACTAGGACTAGGAATATTCACTTGATGGCGAGGCACGAATGGAATGTCAGCCGAGCTTTTGTTCGCAGCATTTGTACTGGTACCAACGCCCTTTCAATGGATGTAGTAGCATTGAAGCACGCTCCCCAGAGTCGACAATCTGTCTTCTATTGAATGGATTATAGGTAGCACCACACCATGACAGTGCTCATCCTGAAGGCAAGGTAGTTCACAATCTACCTCACAAATCTTGAGTGAAATTTTCAGAGGTTGTTAGATCATAGAACGCTCTACGACGATTGGTCATGGTAACTCGTGACCTATGTACGCATAACAGCCTCCTGGCCTGGTGCCACATCAAACACTGTGCAGTGTTATGCAGACGTTAGATACCTCCTGCCATGCAGGATGACGAATGGGAAAAAAGGCAAGTAAACACCCATCTACATCACCAGCCTGCTTCGCTCCCCTTGTAGATAAAGATATGTGCAGCAAGAAAAACTCATATGTTATCCGTGCCTCATTCAGCCATTGCCATACGCCATCCGATCCTCGCTGATGCTGTACTGAGAAATGATAAGACGTCCTTGATCCTGCTCACGAGGCCAACCCAGAACGGCTGGCCGAAGATGATTGCCGACTTTCTGACCGGCTCTCTTTCCTCTCGTCAACGCCCTGGCCTCTACAGAGAGGGCATGAATTACGGCCAGTAGTAAGCCACTAGCAGAGAATTACATCAGCATAGAACCTAGTAGGGATCGAAGCAGGGTGCAAGACATACTTGATCAATACACTCGCGGTGGAACAAATGGGAACACTTGGTCAATTGCCGTACTTCCTCCTCCACTTCGTAATCTTCGAGGCAAACTAAGCAACGCTCGCTGGGGGCAATTCGAATCTGGCCTAAGCCTTGTTTCGCTATCGCAAATAGGGTCTCCCCATTCCTTTGCACACAATACGTTCCCGAAGCTGAGGCGACATCTTCACGGCTGGCGACTGGGGGTTTGGCGGGGCCTAGGAGCGAAGATAGCAATAGCATGTCCTCATATGTAGGGTTCTTTAAGTATTGCATTAGTGCCAAGGTTCGCGGATCACCTCGAATTCAAGAACGGACTTACATCTGTGAAGAGGCTCGGAGTGGTCAAGGCGGGGTGATCCTCAGACAGATTTGTCCCAACTACGTAAATTAACCAGCTCCGGCTGCCCGAAGCTGGAGGGTCACCAGTATCGACATCGTCGGGCTCTACGACGCCATTGCGTCTAGCGGCGCCTGCTCCGAGATCTCTATGACGTGCAAATTCGGAGTCACTTCGTCGTCGCTGCTGCACGCGGGTCGCTTGATCTTCAGATGTAGGTATACCAGCTTCTCTCAAACGCTGGGTCGCTAACTCCCGAGTCGGCATCGGCGGTTGCTGTATAGCAGACGCGGAGGACGGTCGACGACTCGGAGTCGTGGCTGCAGAGGAATACCCAGACAAACCTGGCTCGGCTGGGGTAGATGGTGGGGGATGTGGACCTGGAGGAGAGTCGGAGAGTACCAAGGGAGTAGAGGAAGAAGCTGTATCCGCGGGACCTTGGCCACTTGAGGAGCTAAGAGTACGCTGATGCCGTTGGCTATCGTAATTCGCTGGAAACGAATTCAGTCCACCAACAGACGCTCGCCGACGATTTGGAAATCTCACTCTTCCGTTGGCATGCCGAAGCAAGGCACTCGCTCCATGTCTAAGTAGATTCGGAGAGGGAGCGTGGGGCGGAAGGTTCAACAGAGTGTCCAAGTCGGGTTCCGTGGCCGTTGTATCTTCTTGGCCACTGGTGTCAGATGGCACAGAGCGAACGCCAACTACAACCAGCGTGACAGTCCTTCCGTCAGCGTCTTCGGGGGTCTCATCAATTGCTGTACGGTCTGCCGGCCTTGTTCTCCCTCCAACCCTCTCACTATTTGGACCTGGACTGACAAAGCGAAAAACCCGCAAAAAGTTCAAAGGTGGACTTGCACCCAGCCGAGAGGGATCATGGCCACCATCCTGGTTTCGTGGTTCTCCAGTAAGATTCGAAGCGTTCTGTAGAGTACGAAATAGGTTCTGTAGACTACCATCGAGGTCATCAGGACCGATGGCTTGCATGTCGGGCACAGGCTGCTCGGGTGTGCCTGAAAGCTGCGCGGCAATTGCAGTGGCAGCCAAGTGTAGGATCCGGGGCAGAGGACCTTCGTTATCACGTCTGATAAGTCGACTAGACCTTCCCCTTAGCATGCTAGGCATCCGACGACTCTCTCGCCTTGCTGCAGAACCACGTTCCGCCCAACGTTCCGTCCAGCTTGGACCATCAGCACGCGTAAGAATACGTTCAGGTGTTTCTGAAAGGATAGGAATCCCTGAAAGCCTCGGTGCCATATTACTAGGTGATGACGAATCAAGGCCTGGGCCATCCAGACTGATGCTTGCATCTGTGACGTTAAGCGGCGGGAGTAAAAAGTTGGGATCGTGAGTCGGCGTCAGCCTCGAAGGGCGATGTGGTGGTGTTTGGATACCTTGATCCTCAGCAGGCGTGGCCTGCGTTGCAGGAAGAAAGGCCTCGAATGGGGACGATATAGATCGGCGAACTCGTGATAAACGTGACCCATCGCGAAGCGACCAGAACCTCGACGGCGAACTTCTAGACACCATAGAAGGTGTTCTTGTGGGAAATGTTTCTCGTAGTGGAGCAGTCGAAAAGCCAGAAGGAGGGAGGGAGGCATCGGGATTGAGTGGGAACGGTCGAGAGATGGTTGCAAGCTCTCTTCGCTGCCTTGCCCTCGGAGCATTTGACGAGCTGGGAGCAAGCGACCCAAACCATGACAGTCGGCGATTTCGATGGCCATTGGCCTCGTCCATAGCGTTGGGCGGATGAGTGTTTGACAATCTCCTGCGTACGGATCGACCCTCTCCTTGAGCCTGTTGACCTTCACCTGATGGACCTATCGCAGCGTAACGCGGTATCATCATCGAGCTCAGTCTAGCAAATCTGCTGGTCCGCCTTGGCATGGGTGATGCCGTAATGTGTGTGATAGGGGCGTCACGCATACCAAGCTCCTCCATATGGACTAAAGGCCGCTCTTCATGCTGCTCGTAGAATATCTCATCTCGTGTCAAGATATCCCTATTGCTAACCGAGCCGCCTCTGAGGGCAGGTATCGACTGAGCCGATATCTGCCGGCTGAACGTTGCGATAGGCTGTGAGGGATGAGACTCCGAGACTTGGGGGGCTGGGTTGGACAATGTGGAGACGGGGTGAGGGGACGTTTCCTGAGTAGGAGGATGCGACGGTGGAGTAGGCCTGCCTTGTCTGTCCCGCACAATTTGAGAGAGGCGCCGAGCGTCGCGGCTGAGGAACTCCTCTCGCTCACGTTGGCTGGAAGCGCTCTGACCCATCTTGGGCAGGGCCTGCCTCAGAGAGGAACAGCGACAAAGAAAGTTCGAAGACTGTTGGTCACACCATTACGAGGGTATAATCAAGTACCCAGTAAAGCAGATCATAGGTTTAGACGAGGGGTGGTAGTCAGAGGCGTCCTCTGACGAGGATGATTGCAGGCTGCTTGTGACAGTAGGGCCCTTGCTCGAAGACTAGATAGGCGTATAGCTTGCTTGGAAGACACGATTGGAGTGTACGTCGGAGGCTCACTTCACTTCTGTGTTTCAGGCTGCTTCTTAAGCTGGTGGGTTGAAGTGGTAGACGATGGTGTTCTACTAGACACGAACTAAGTTCCAGCCTTGGCTCTCCTCTTGGCAAGTAGAACTAAGGTAGGAGTAAGGTGGTGAGAGGCAGTCGTCAAGGAAGAGAGATGTGAGAGATGCGAGAGATGTGAGAACGAGATGTGCGTGCTCCTGAAATTGTGACGGCTATGGGCGGTAAGTGTTCAGATCGAAATGCAGTGATGTTGCTCAGCTCTGTTGGAAATCGACTAAGCTCGAGACGGCGAGATGGCTTGGTTTTGGTCCAGAGGATGGCTTTCCCCTGTCCGATGCGTTCTTCAGACCCTACCACATTACTGTTGGTCAAAATTCTACATGATAGTGCAAACAATACTCTATCTCATTCTGCTCATTGAAACCAATCCATGTGCATAGACTTGGTTGTGCACGCGTGGCCGCCAAATTGTTGTCAGCAGGTAGGTACACAGAAGTTTGATACTATCAATGTCCGCATCGTTGCTACTTTTAAGCCTTATCAAGACCAACCAGCGCTTCTGTAGAGACCACGCTTTCCAACCTCAAGTTACTTGCCCCTTGATCTAATGCGAACGGAAGACGATGGCTTCTGCCACGTATTTTGCTTCGGCTTTTCAGACAACTTCAGCCACGGACAGTCTACCTTCATCCTCTTGTGAGACAAACAGAAAGCGAAAGAGAGACTTGGCGGCCTCAGGAGACGACGCCGGTGGTGAAGAGACTGAGGTGCATTCCAGCGGTGGTTCTGTCACGTCAGAACCGGAATCTCTCGGTCAAGATGCTACAATTCAGTATGAAACTTCTGGGCACCCCATCGACAAAACGTTGCCGCGGAGCAATTTTCCTCATGCTTTTCGACAGCGTCCAACACACTCTTCTCAGCTTCAAACGGGGTCAAACCTCAGCGACGGACTTGCAACCCTTCGCCCACCATTGTGTGTTGCCGCAGGCTCGGGAAGCAATGTAGGGAAAGTCAAGCCTCGTGCGGTTGGGTTGAGACAGCAACATCTCATAGCTCTGACAGCGATCTTGCACAGATGCGTGCTAGAAGGCGACTTTATTCGTGCAGGCAGGGCATGGGGCATGCTTCTTCGAGCAGAACACAATGGACATTCTTTGGATCTTAGAAGCACTGATCGTTGGGGTTTAGGAGCCGAGATCATTCTTCGACGTGAGGCTCAACTGGTGTGCAACAAAGATAGATCCGGAAAACCCTTCAGTCTCCACGGCACGGACGATCAGCATCACATGCCGAGTGACTTGTTCAGTTCCCAAGCTTTCGAGCAGGCCAAGGATTATTATGAAAGACTTGTGCTCCAGTATCCTTATCGCAAAGCTTTCCCAAACACCACAGGACCCCAAGATTTTCACGTCGCCATGTTCAGTTTGTGGATCTACTCTGTCGAAAAGCAGCATTCGTTAGCGCTGGCTGAAATCGGAACGGGTGCTGCAGGTGAACGTTCCGATGCATTGGCACTTGATCAAGACGGCAGTGACTCAGTACCACACACGGAGCAGCGCCAAGATGGACAAAGAAAAGGAGTCTGTATTGATACTTTACAACGTGCTGATGTAATTGCTGCCCGTCTTAGAGAGTTACTGATGTCTCCGCTGTACTCTGATAACCCCAAGTATGGGGAGCTTCAAGGCATGATTCATTCATGGATCATGGACCTTTCGAATGCGCTCAACAGTTCAGGTAGCGACGACGAAGGTGGAGATGCCATGTCTGAAGGCTCGAGCATGTCGGGTGGAGACGAAGCTGTCAATGACAAGCCCGAGTATGGGGACATCGAATAGGAACAAGGCTTCCCACACGCCTAGTTCGAATGTGCACGTCTAAGGCATGTCCAGAAGGTCGGAGTGTTTCAAGTGTCATACTAAAATGGGTCCGGGGGGCTGAGTGGAAGGTAAGCAACGGCTAGCTTATCATAACGAGCGCAGCACCACAGGTCACTTGCTCTACGTTGTCATCAACTGCCGAGTAGACTATCCGCTGTCGCCTGATCTAGGATCATTGTTCCCTCAGACCATCTCGACGCCCACTCCCGAGCCAAGTTCACCTTGATGCCACTCTCAGAAGGCAGATCCCAAGGACGTTGACAGGCAGAGCTCTTTTACGTGCAGCTATATCGACGTTTTCATGGTGCATGACCACGACCTCGAAGATCTGCAAGCTATCTGAGACCGTGCGCTAGAGTACCTCGTCTTTACCTCTGTCACTTTCTTTGCCTGGATGATGTCCATTCGGGGTCCGGAGATTGGTCAGATCCATCGTCACCTCCAATCCCATTGAAAACCTGTTTCTACAAAGACAGCACAGCATTACCCCGTGTTCGGTCGCTGCGCGTTTCACATCCTCGAGGGGAAGAAGGGTATGCATGAGGCCTACGAGGGGTGTCTCCGTGGCATCAATATGCCAGGATACAAGAATCAAGAATCAAGAATCAAGAATCATTGTAACACGTGCGTGCTGTCTACCCCATCCTATTCCTTGGAAGCAGATTGTTGAAGAAATGGGTTGTGAGAGGGGGTACAGACCTGGCTAGAGAAGGCGAAAGGGTTTTGGAAGTTCGATGAAATCAAGAAGGCATGGGATGAGAATAAAAGGTAAAAGGGTGGTCAAGCGCAGCACGGGCAGTCGCTTTGGACCAAGCGTGCCAAGCACACCGAGCTAGCAGTGCCTGATCGGCGCATACAAGCGGGAACGAGCGCCGTGCTAAGTTAGGATGAAAAGTAAAGATGAAGGATGAAGGATGGGTGAGGCATGATCCTGATCTCCACCTTTACCCACGCGGCCATGCAAATTTGACAGTTCTGACGCCAACAAAGCCACATCGTGGGAAAGCAGATCGACCAACGGTATTGGATTTTAGCATGCCCGGTAACAAGGGTCGTGGCAGCGGGCCCATCCTGCTTGGGGCAGGGTTCAAAGGCTAGTAGCCTGGTACTAGAGTAGTACTTGGGTAAAGTAGGGATGAATGGACAGGGTTCTTGGTGCGTCGCGGCGTCCGCGTAACTCCTTTCGTCTTTAGGCACAAGGACTACAGTACTTTAGGGTGACAGGCATGGTCGTTGGTGCAAAAGTACTACCAAGTACGTTTCTACATCTGGCCTCGTTCAACGTGCTGGCCAACGAATGGGGCATTTGCGAAAGAGCCGGGGTCGTTGCGCTCGTGCTTCAGTGTTAACACTAACAATCTAACATGCACCAAGCAGATCAAGTCACATCCTTTGTTGTAGCCCGAGATAGGGTCAAGTAAAGTCTGCCTTGGCAACATCTCAAGCGCCGATTCCGGGTTTCAGGAAATGGGAACGCTCGATCTTGAATTGTCGGTATTTACTTAGTCACGCCTTGTCACATCCTTTCTTTTCTTCTGGATCAGTGCTGTGAGAAGCAGAGCTTTCCATGACGATCCTCCAACCAAAGTGATCGACTCTCGACAGAGTCTCAAGGTGGGTGCATGATAACATTCACTAGCCATAACTTTCCTTTGCCTACATGCAGGAGCTCAATATCACTGTCCCATGCTCCCTCCCCATCCTTCATCCCTATATCTGCAGCTTGTTCCGTTGTTACTTTTCCCAAAACAGAACATCATCGATTTTTGGGTGGTGGCTTCATGAATGAATTGACCTTCCTCTTCAGCTAAGAAAATTAACAACTAGAACTCAATGCGTTCAAGGCGGCCTTTGGCAACACCAAAGCTGGCCTGATCCCAGTCGCCCGGCCGCCAGCGTCGCCATTGTCATGAGCCATTTCGACCACTCCAGCCTACAGCACTCTCCTGACCATACAAACAATATCATCGCCGAGTCTTCTCCTCATTCCCAAAGCGACGCTCGCTTGTTTGAGACTCAATTTTCCAATGCTGGCCATTGGACTAATCCTGCTGGGCATGATCCCATGGGAGAACAAAAGTCCGCCTCTCGAAGGCGCCGACCGTCTAGGAATGATCTTGTCAAGCACCGAAGAACAAGAAATGGCTGTTTTACTTGTCGAAGCCGGAGGGTGAAGGTACACTACCCTCTCCCTGTCCCGTGCGCTGTCTTTTACTCATTCAGTGACCTTCACATTAGTGCGACGAAATACGGCCCATATGCCAACGTTCGTTCTGCCTTCCTTGTACAGTAAGTCGACAGGCCCGCTAATCGTCGACTTTCTCGATAGGCTGTGCGAAAGGCAAAAGAGAGTGCACCTACCCGGAGCCCCGCGAGAACCCGAAAGTTTCTGGGGTTTCGAAAAGGGTTCAATCTGGCAAGGCCGCCGACGGCAGTCAACTGTCATCTGATGAGGACGGCTCTCCTGAACAATCGGCTTTAGCACTTCGCCGCCGGAAAAGAAGCGAACCTCAGAAGCTCAGCACAAGTTCGAGAACTTCGCTCCCTGAATTTGTGTCCACCAAACGCCGTACCACTAGTCTGGAGGAGCAGCCTCGGTCATTAATTGAGCAGGTGAAATTGGAAAGCAGCCTTTCGCCTTCGACCGATGCCTCAAGCACGCCTGCGCTAGTGGGTTTGGAAAACCCGGATAAGTTCTCGTCCGTATCGACTGACGCCTCGCAAGAGGACCAAACGTTATCTCACCTACCTCAGGATCTCCAATTCTATATGACCTACCACAAAACACATCTAACATTCCATCATTACAACTTCATGCACGACGCCAATTACTTTCATCATCACGTCTTAGTTGAACAAGCACTAAATTATGATCCTCTTCTTTATGCCGTTGCTGGCTTCGCCGCTTTTCAGTCGACTGTCAAACGGTCCAACGGCAAGATTCAGGATTTCCTAGGGTATTACAATACATCCGTTTCTCTTCTCCGAAAATCGCTGCGCGACCATCAAAAGCACACGGATGCAACGATGTTGACAATCTTACAGCTTGCTACATTTGAGGTTCGTAAGCCGTACAGCTGTCTAAATAAAACTAAGGGGCGGCAGGATTACCTTGGTGACTGGGTCAGTCTTCTTGGTCACCAGAAAGCTGCTTACGGGATGCTTCTGGAGCTATACTCGACCCACTCCATAATGGAGACCGAATTGCGCAGAAAAATATTGGCTTGGTACCTCAGATTTGACGTAATGGGAGGTCTGATGGCTGGCCATTCCGCTGTCTTGGGCCGAGAGTGGTTCCTTGAAACCGAGAGCTATTACCACCAACAGACTTTGACCTATCCAACCAATATCGATTATAAGATCGAGGCTACCATAGCGAGTCACCGGCTGTTGGCGGGCGACCTGGCTCTACTATATGCCCAGTTGCCACGAGGAGATATTACGATGGAAGAGTTTGCACGAGAAAGTGAGAGGTACTCGGAGCAAATCGAGAAGTGGAGGGAGAAACTGGATTCAGTCTTTCGAGATGACAATCATCTCGTCATGTCTTTCGGAGGAAAGAAGCCAGATCCGGAAGACATCGTGGACCCTTACCTCCCGGGCGGCCTCTACCAAGGGGCTCTCTTTACATTCAACTTCATGATCATGGATTGGCATGCCATCAATCTGATGCATAAACACAAAACAGCCGTGTTGCTGCATCGTCGACCGCTACCAGGGGTTCGCGAACTCGCTTTGCAGATATGCCGGCTGTTCGAAGCCATTGAGTACTGGCCTGAAAGCCCACCAGGCGCAGTAGTCAAAGCTCACGGTAGCCTTGGTCTGGCGATCGTGTTTCTGCCAAGAGATGAGAAGCATATTATGTGGTGTCGACGAAAATTGGCTAAAGTTGAGAGCTTTGGGTAAGTGTCTTACCTTCCAAACTTTGACCCACGTGTCAACACGAGTGAATACTAGCTGATTTGGGAAACAGTCATATATACCCTGCAACGCTCCGTCACAAGATGGCCGACGAGTGGGGCGTACCAGAGGTCAATGACTGGTGGTTACCAGACGAGAACGCATGTCCACCGGTCATCCGTACCCTTCAAGCCTTCATGGAAGACCGTTTGCCCCAAGCGGAAGGACAGTCACGGAGCGAGGATCAGAGAAACATCAAGGGCATTTTCTCTAAATTGAGCTTGCATGAAGATCCTAAACCAAAGGAAGAGAGTGACCGGTTTGAGGGTATAGCGACATTGACTGTGCTTGACCAAGCAAAGACGCTTTGCAACTCATCACTACCTGAAGTAGCCATACAGAGTCAAAGTCATGAAAGGTTGTTGACTGAGGAAGATGTGGAAATGCAACAAGATAGTTACGAATAGATTTTTGGTAGAGGAGCTCGGTGTCTTCCCTCAGCATTGCCAGGATCTGCAGAGCATGGTTAACCCTCGTGTTTGTTGGGCGGCGTCGTGGTAGACAGCCGCTGGCCGCCCTATCAGAGGATAAGAATCCCCGCGCAGTACCTAATGGCAAGTTCTTCGTCCCCAATATATTAAATAACGTTTAAGCTTCAAAACCAGTGCGCGTAGCTACGTAGGTAGACATCATCAATTTCTGTATGTCCGAGGATCGGTGTCAAAAGTAGAATAAGATTGGTCCCCCAGAAGTGTCACGTGATGTCGCGAGAACCACTTTACTCAATCAACGCCACCCGCGTCCTTCCACCAACGATAGATATACCTTCGTTTACATCCTCAGGGATGCCGAAGCTTCGAGCGAGCACCGTCTCAAATCAAACAGTACGCAAGCGGAAAAGAAAGGCGCTTTTGGACTCGCCAGACGTCCCAATCGAAGAAGTTTTGGATGACCCGAATTCATCAACGAGTACAACACTCTCCACCAAGGCACATGATGGACCTCGCAAAGGAGAGAAGCCTTCTCTATTGCGCCGAAATTCCTCAACGGTAGTCGTAACTACAATATGCTGGCCTGAAGGCCTTACCAAGCTCGCTCAGACACATCGTGCCCTCAACCTGGTTTACACATTCTGTTGCACTCGAAAGCATTTAGCCACCACATTCGAGACCATCAAGAAGGCTGTTGAGGGCCACATCAAGCGAGAGTTACTCATCACGGATGTTGCTAGGATCAAGGCCCTCATTCCCCGAGCGATTAACTTTGCGTATGTGGATGAATCCAGCCTGCAGGTTGCGGTACTTGGGGAAGAGGATGGAATAAAGGGTGGCAGGGCTAAAGAATTTAGGTCTCTTGAGCTCTCCAGGGTAGAAGGAGCCGTCCAATCCGGGGAGGATGGGAAGAGTAAGGAATTGTTGCTGTTCGAATTCATCGACGGTGACCTGAAGCGGCAAGTCACTAATACTAAAACGGGGGAACCTACGAAGGCATTCCGAAAACTTCGAGATGAAGACCTGAAGATACCAGTGTATAGCCAGAAGCAGATGATGAAATTGATAGAAAAGAGAAATACCAAATTCACGTCAGCTGTCAACGCCTTCTTGAACCTCTGTGCTGCAGACAATGTGGATCCTATGGAAGCCATACAGAAGAAGGAAGGAGAATACATACCGATTTCTTTCGAAAGCATTGGCAACACTCTACCGCCAGTACCTGCCAAGCCTCCGCCAACAATACCTGCGGAGCGCGACAGCGTTGCGAACATTATAGCGGACGTCAAAGCTATGGATTGGTATACGGGCCAGATCGTCCCTGATGGGCACCGCGTCTTTGATCCTCAAGAGCCTGTCTTCGGTGACCTCAATTTTCAATTGTCACAAAATCTTGTCAATGCACTTTACAACACCAGGGGTATTACTCAGCTCTATTCTCATCAAGCTGAAGCCATCAATGACCTGTACGAGGGATCTAACGTCATAGTGTCGACCTCTACAAGCTCTGGTAAATCATTAATTTACCAGATACCCATGTTGCATGAACTCGAACAAGATTCAAATGCTCGTGGGATGTACATTTTTCCAACCAAAGCACTTGCTCAGGATCAAAAGCGCAGTATGAAAGAACTCCTCACATTCATGCCCGGTCTCGAGAACCTGATTGTTGACACATTCGACGGAGATACAGCCGTGGGCGATCGGCATCTTATTCGTGACGAAGGTCGCATTATCTTTACCAACCCCGATATGCTGCATATTACCATTCTGCCTCAAGAGAATAAGTGGCGAACTTTCTTACAGAACCTAAGATTCGTGGTCGTAGACGAGCTTCACGTTTATAATGGCCTTTTCGGCTCCCATGTGGCATTCATAATGCGAAGGCTGCGAAGAATTTGCGCGGCCGTGGGGAACCGCAGAGTGAAGTTTGTCTCTTGTTCTGCTACAGTCGCTAATCCTGAAGAACACATGAGAACGATATTTGGCGTGGAGAATATCAAGCTTACTGATTTTGATGGGTCGCCATCTGGAAGGAAAGAATTTTTGTGTTGGAATACGCCGTTCAAGGACCCTGGGGACCCAACATCTGGCCGAGGAGATGCAATGGCTGAAACTGCGAGACTTTTTTGTCAACTCATCCTCCGCGGGATCAGAGTCATCGCATTTTGCCGCGTGAGAAAGCAGTGCGAAGTGCTTATTACTGCAGTGCGCAATGAGGCAGGAAACCTCGAAAGACCTGACCTTGCTGCACGAATCATGGGATATCGTGGGGGTTATGCCCCCCAGGATAGACGGAAGATTGAAAGGGAAATGTTCGATGGGAAATTGTTGGGCATCGTCGCCACTAACGCTTTGGAGCTCGGAGTCGATATTGGATCACTAGATGCGGTCATCACTGTTGGCTTCCCTTACACGATTTCCAACCTTCGACAGCAGAGTGGCCGGGCTGGCCGTAGGAACAAGGATTCCCTCTCCGTTCTGGTTGGCGATTGTTTCCCAACTGACCAATACTACATGGAGAACCCGGACGAAATCTTCACAAAACCCAATTGTGAATTGCAGGTCGATCTACAGAACATGCTGGTGCTTGAGGGCCATATCCAATGCGCGGCTTTTGAAATGCCGATCCGTTCCGATGAAGACAAATTGTATTTTGGTAAACAATTACCCGAAATTGCGGAGGAGCGCATGGTCAAAGATCCTCTTGGATTCTATCATTGCAACGAACGATTTCGCCCGCAACCTTCGAAATGCGTTGCCATTCGAGATACTGAGGACGGACACTTCGCTGTCATCGATGTCACTAATGGACGCAACATCGTCTTAGAAGAAGTCGAGCCATCGCGTGCATTTTTCACAATCTACGAAGGAGGTATCTTCTTGCATCAAGGTCACAAGTACCTCGTCAAGCAATTCTCTCCGGAAGAGAAATACGCAAAAGTCATGCTAATTAATGTCGACTGGACCACGCAACAGCGTGATTTTACAGACATCGACCCGATTGAGACAGAAGCCATTCGCCGCATTCCAGACTCCCTTTCACGGGCTTTCTATGGGGCAATCAAGATCCGACAGACCGTCTTTGGCTTCTTCAAAGTCGACAAGAAACGCCGCATTCTTGACGCGGTGGAAGTTGACAGTAGGTTGTGAAAAGAACCGATAGAGGAGACGTGCTTACGAATTACATAGATCCACCCATCGATATCTATTCCAAGGTCATTCTTTCCCTTCTCCTAATCACAAGTTGACCCAAATTGTATTAAGATCAAATTCCAGGGGATGTGGCTCGACCTTCCAAAGGCATGTCGTACCCCGTAAGCCCTTGTTGTCCATCTGAATGCTAACAAAGAAGTAGTGTGCTCTTCAGATTCTAGATTCAAGACGTTTGAATGTAGCAGCAGGAATCCATGCCGCTGAACACGCCCTTTTGAGCTTGATGCCACGTAAGCTATATTTTTGGATTGATCCTTTCACCTCCTCCATCTCTTAGTGAGAATTCAGACTTTTTCCCTACTGCATGCCCACCAGATATGTCTCATGCCTCGATTTCATGCCTCATTAGAATTGCTGACTTGGAGGCCTTTCAGAATTTGTTATCAGTATGCCAGGAGACGTACGGACAGAATGCAAAAACGCAATCAAAGAATTCGCAACCAAAGAAACATCCCGAAAGCGGCCTGCAAGGCTAACGTTCTACGATGCAAAGGTAATCTGCGCACCCTGAAAGCTACCACTTTATCCATACGAAGTAAATACATCTCATCGACTATGATCGGGTTGGACAAGAGATACTGACTCCGAGGTCGGCCTTAGGGGGGTGCTGGAGGTTCGGGCATTTCAGTGAGTGTCCACATGCTACCTGCTTCCGGTAACGAGTACTGACAACTTTGTATTTAGACCAAAGCGTTCGAATTCATAGATCTGTTACTCGTGCGAGCATGTGATCGAGTCATAGCTTGCCATTGTGAACAGGGGTGCTTGGAATGCTGCTGCAGTGAAGCCTGTCACGAAAAGAACATGGTGATGAGCAAGGCAGGCGCGGTGAATATGTACCAGACTCCAAGTCGGCGGGACAATGCTGACATCGGGTTGACTTAGGAGGTCATTTTGAAATGCTTGCTAGGCCAGGAAAGCTCCATAGATGTCGATGCTTTACCCTATGGTCCTGATGATGAACACTCGCCCGCTGGAATCGAGACCGTTGTACTTGCGGAGCCGGTGAATTCCGCACGGGGAAAGGTACTGAAGGAAGTACTTATCAAGAGGGAAAATGGCGGGATGCGGCAAGTTGTTGTTGACCACGTAGATAATGAGGAAGATGACGTCGTCGTTGAGATCAAGGCGGAACCAGAAACGTAGACCAAGACGTAGGGCTTAGGTTGCCTTTCGAACGTCCGTTTTGTTTACAATGCTTTGACCTAGCGTGTTGCGCTGAACAAAAGTAGCTTCGATGCGGCTCAGTGATGTTTGTCTAGAGTCACGTCAATGTTTATAGCCTTTTAAAACGCATAAAATATCCCTTCGGAATCAATGGAAGGATTGATTCATATCGTGTTTGCATACGAGATTCTCAAGATCGTCGAGGTTCTGAATTAGGCCCGAAAGCATGAACGACAATTCTTGACACTATGGGTTTATTGCTTCCTTGTCCTGTAATAGGTACACCCTCTTCTATCAGGTATCAACGCTAAAACCCATAATGCATCAATGGACTCGTCTCCAACCATGCTCCTCCCAAGTCCGGCCTTATGAGCAGCCACTGTTGCTCGCCTTCGTTCGCCATGTACCTTGCCTCAAAGATGGTGGGAGTAGCTTGGGCATTTGGTTGGACAAATTCAAGACAAACACAAATTTCTGGGGCTATATGGCCAAGGGGCGCTGATGTCAGGTATTCAATCCTCTGACATACTCTGCTGCAGCTTTTTAACCTCATGGTAGAGGGCCTTGCTTTCTGCTTCGCCCAACTGCTAGATGTTAGCGTGGATATTCACAAAGATGGATCCACCAACCTTCAGAAGGTGAGGCACCACTTTGCCATCTTCTATCACAGCGAACGGGAAGCTTTTGCCCACGGGTTCTTCCCCGCGAACACCGATAGTCATGCCCTTCAACACCGGCGCGTTCAAAAGAACCCTGAAAGTCTGGTGTGCACGCATGATGAAACGTCCGGACTTTGGGCTTTGGTCTCCATCTGACGATTTTACGTTCAGCTTGAAGCCTCCCTTTCCTCCCTCCTTCCACGCCCGGTCCTTGAACGTGTAGAGACTAGCCCGCGAAGAGAAAACAGTAACTTCATCGATTTCACCAGTTTCAACTGCAACGGGTGAGCAATTGGGTCACTGACTGGAAAGAATGGCTTACCATCCTGATGCTGAAATCTAGCATCAACTTCATCGGCTCCACCTTGTTCATCCTCTCCCAGACCTTCGCCCTCATCATCGCTGTCCTCATCTTCATCGACTGCATGATTGATCGGTTCTATGGGCCTGACGGCGCCGTTAGCCGAGCCTAATTTTGCGTCTCCTGTTGGAGCTGCGAAGTTGGTCAATTTGCCCGCGCCGCTGAATCCACCACCAAATCCGCTACCAAAGACGGATCCTCCAAAAACGCCGCTTTTTGCAGCACCAGTCGTACCGAACGGAGATAGCTCATTAGCACCAAATCCTAATGATGAAGCTTTTGCGAACGCTCCGAACCCGCCATTAACTGCTGGCTGGGTGCTCTTAGTCTCACCGCCCTCAGAAGATCCACTCGTTTTAGTGCCAAAGGTCGCCGCAGGAGCGAAGGGGCTGGGAGCCGTAGTAGATATAGATGGAGCGCCCAAAGTACCGAATGGTGAAGTTGTTGAGCTTGCATGAGCGGCAAAGCCTGAAGTTGCAAAGGCGGCTGCAGATGTCTGAGACTGTGCGTCGGTAGAGAAATTCGTAGGGTACACGCTTCCGGGTTTACTGGTGGACGGAGAAAGTATAGAGGTGCTTCCAAAAGGAGCCGAGGAGGCTATCTAGTAATGAATTAGCTTTGGCACATCTAGCCTCGCATATTTGAGCATACTTTCGCTGCCTCTTCAGAGCTGTCTGCGGTAGGGACTGGCTCTTGCTCGAACGGTGCAGAGCCTTCTCTTGAATATTCATTTTCACTACTCGCTCGCTGAATCTGTGTTCGTTCAAGCTCATCAGATTTGCGTTGGGCCCTCAATCCTTCAGTTGCTGGGATCTTTTGCTTTTGCTCTAGGTCCGCTTCTGTATCGAATTGATCCCTACTCCGCTTCCTTCGAGGGCTGGGAGCCGGATCCCGCATCTCCTGATCTGAAGGGGCGTTGACCATCTCTATTGAGGACTTCTCCTCGGCTGTACTCAAATCGTTGGTATTCGAATCTCGCTCAACTCCAATCTGCTGTGGGGCCTCCGGATTCTGCACAGAGGTTATTTCTGCTTTGTTGGAGGCGTGACCTAAAGGCCTAGATGACTCTACCTGGCTCGAGTCGTACTCAGTCTCCTCTTGCAAGGTCGAGTCCACGCCCCACGGTAACCTATCTTCCTTGACTTCGCCAGTGCGAACATCTCTCGATCTCTTTCTTACATGGCCGTTGGGCCTTTCACTGTGCGTCCCGTCGTCGGCATTGGTTTCTTCACATATGTCAGTTATTTCCAGACCATCGAACGATCGTTTCTTGAGCGGTCTTCCACGAGAAGGGTCAATTTCCGCTTGGCTGATTGCTTTCGCTGGTGATAGTCCTGGCTTGGGGACATCAAAATTGGTCATATGACTAGCGTTGGCTTCTTGTCCTACCTCTTGAGGTTTCGTGGCATGCTGTGAGATAGAGGCAATGGATGTCTTCTTCAGCTTTTCCCTTACTGGTTTCTCGCTCGCTTCAATAGTACTTGTAGCCTCTGGAAGTGGGCGAAGGGAGGCCGAAGGATCGTGCAAGGGGTTCTCGATTCGTATAGACTCTTCGTTCTGAGTAGACATTTGCCGTGGGGGGTTTTGTGTCATTGTGAGTGAATTGGTCGATATGCTCGAGTGTCTATTGGTGGCCACAGCTGAAAGGCTGGGAAAGGGCAGTACTCGACTGGATATCTTCGAATGATCTAGGTTACACTCATAAGACGGCTATGTAAACGTCCGTCGTCATGACCAGCCAATGTATCTTCATGCAAGGGTGGACAGAATTCAACTCCAGCTAATGTAGTTACAGCAGGTAGCTGAAAAGCTTGCTTGTATCTTGACGGGGGCCTGGATTCTACCTCGCCGCAACGGAAAAGGTTTGATCTGTAGGCTGAATCTGAGATGTTCGATCAATTTTGGCTCCGATCGAGGCGGCTACAGACAGTAGAATGCTGCAGCAATGCGAGGTATTAGCTGGTTGGTATTTAAGATAGGAGGAGTTGCTGGTGGAGGAGAGGGAGCATGTTTTGTCCGTACATGTATGGGGAGTCTTGTTGCGGATAGCCGGTTATCTACTGGTGGCAGATCGTTGCCAGACTTATGGATCGCATTGACCCCACTAAATTGTCCAACAATAATCTTCAATCCCAATACCGCCTCTCAATCACTGTCTAGGATTGATGTAAGAATTCCTGGAGAGTCTACATGGCATTATAGCTGAGCAATCGGAAACCTCTTTTTGGCGCACTATGCTTTGCAGAGTTCTGGTCATACGAGCACGTCTTTGCACTTTGACGGAAATCTGTCTATCTTTCCAAGTGGTTTGAAGCAAGACTACGGATATTAGCTGATGAAACATAGGCAGCCCAGCCCAACATAAAAGACGAATAAAGGGTATACAGCTATGCCAACCCTATTCTTCACCACCCCTGAGCCACCCAGAATACTGACGCCTGCAGCGAGCGACCATGCGATCAGAACCATGTAGACAGGAACACGGGCAATCCTTGTGAGATGGAGAGCGCTGAGCATAGCGGCGATGACGAGCGGAAAAAGGGTGTAACCGATAATGCATATCGACTGGAAGAAAGAGCTTGACAAGAGTGTCAGCAGAGAAACAGCAATATACGTCAAAAGTGGCCCACATGTTTCCTCCCAATAGCTTGATTTGCATTGTGACGACTGCCTCCCCGATCCAGACAAGAGCAAAGACCCCAGAAAAAACAGCCGTTTTTTGCGCTCCGGACGCGGTCACGGACAGCAGCAAACTGAGAAGCAGACAGAATATGAGTGGACCCCTAGCACACAAGGTCAACAAGAATTGATCAGAAGCTGCTGAACCGTTTGGTTCCGAGATCTTACCAAAGGTCCCAGTCCCTCAAACCCTCACTCATACCGCCTTGAAGCACTACGTTCGCGTCTGGCCATCGTCCAGCAACCCCACGGAAGCCTCCTGCGAGACTGTCGCCTTCGCTCCTTTCTGTCCCTCCGATGCCCCCACCTCGCTGTAGCATGCCTCCGAGGAGGTATTTGGGCCAGAGTACCTGTCTCATCTTTTCCCACACCGCTAGTAGATCTCGTGATAGCGTCTCCCAAACCGACTCATCGATAGTGTTTGTAGGCGCACGTCGATCCTCGCCTGGAATAGAAGAATTGAGATACGATTGGGGCAGAGGGTTTCGCGAGGATGAGGATTGAATGTTGCCTGTCAATGGAGCCCGGTCCGAGTTTGACTGCAATGGATCTCCTAAATCGTTGATGTCTGCTGATGGAGTGAGTCTTAGCATATATGTTTCACAAGCCATCGGACTATACATACCATCGACTGGATCTATTAGATCCTGCTCAATCTCGGTATTATCGTAGTGCTCGTATGGATTGCCTGCCGTTGCACTCGCCATCATAGCCATATATAAAGCTAGGAACAATTTAGGGATTTGCAGCTCTTGCAATGAAACGGCTGTCTTGTTGCAACCGTTTGCAGGTCTATGGTTCAGTCGAGAATCTTAGTCTTAGGTTGGAAGAGTACACCTAGAGTTGAGCTTCGGGAGCTCAGCCCTAGAATAGCTTAGATATAGGTCCTATCCTTGTACGCGTACACCCTGTCCCTGTAGGCGTACACCCCCTCCCTTGCTAGGCTTAGCGCCCGCTTAGCAGGGTAGTCTTCCAGGGGTACTAGGCCTAGGGTCACGCCTAGGGCGCTACTATGTATCTGGGTAGTTAAATGTTAGCGTGCTAAGAGATACCAATAAAATTTATATTTAATATAAATAGTACTACGTATATATATTATTAGCTTAAATAAATATCTTATAATATAATTATATAGAATCTACTAAATTACTTAGAAATTTAAGTAATATCTATTCTTATACTATATTAATAATACTTTAAAGGTTATTATAACTAAGGTTTTTAGGATATATAAAGACTAACTAATAACGTAGCTTAGGTATTATATTATAGTATTATAGTAGTACTACGCTACCCCTTTTCCTTATATATAAATAAGGGGATCCTTTAAGAAGAAGAGGCTAATAATTAATCTTAATACTTATAAAATAGAGGATTTAATATATATATTATTTAAGCTACTTAATAGTTATATTATTATATAATACCCTTATATTTTAATTACTTTAAATCCTATTAGGGGTAGTAACTTAACTATTAATAATTATAATTAATAAAGTATTATAATTATACTATAAAGAATATAAGAGAGTACTACTTATAACTTATATAAGTATAAGAGAATAAACTCTAAGGTTAAAATATTTAAAGAATTAATAAATAAGCTAATTAATAAAGAAATTATATAATATATCTTAATAAAGTATTTAAGCTCTACCTTAATTATATATATAAAGCTAGAAACTTGTATTACCTTAAAAGATAAAATTAAAGAGCTAGAAATATAAGTTATAAAGAAGTAATAAATGAAATAATTATAATAATAAAGAATAGACTTAAAGAATAGGGTATAAGATAATAATAAAGGCGCTTTAATATATTACTACTATCTCTCTTTAATTAATAACCTAGAATTTAAGAGA
>JAABUW010002279.1_pt1 | contig 29602 bp, 23 predicted proteins | sample 5560081 | NCBI WGS metagenome assembly JAABUW01 (sample SAMN10711882, study PRJNA513363) | rock metagenome | isolation source: Antarctica rocks | place: Antarctica: Victoria Land, Knobhead sud | reverse complement strand
TCACCAAAGGTGTTCACCAAAGGTGTTCACCAAAGGTGTTCACCAAAGGTGTTCACCAAAGGTGTTCACCAAAGGTGTTCACCAAAGGTGTTCACCAAAGGTGTTCACCAAAGGTGTTCACCAAAGGTGTTCACCAAAGGTGTTCACCAAAGGTGTTCACCAAAGGTGTTCACCAAAGGTGTTCACCAAAGGTGTTCACCAAAGGTGTTCACCAAAGGTGTTCACCAAAGGTGTTCACCAAAGGTGTTTACCAAAGATGATTAATGTGATTGCTTCAGCGAAGCTAATCAGATTGGAGAAGGACGGGCTAGCGTCGCGATCTTTTATCGCTTTTGATGTGACCTCGAAAGGTCCGTGTTGGCGAAAACTCCCCCAATTTATGGCCGATCATTTGCTCAGTGACAAAGACTGGAACGTGCTCACGACCGTTGTGTACCGCCACTGTATGACCGATCATGATGGGGACGATGGTGGAAGCACGAGACCAGGTAATGATCAACCGTTTTTCTCCGCGAAGGTTTAACGTTTCGATCTTTTTTAATAAATGATCCGCGACAAAGGGACCCTTCCTCAATGAACGTGACATAGACTCCTTTCATTACAACGTATCCCTTCACCCTGGCAAACTTCCCTTTCTGCACCGGCGTCCAAGTTAATGGACCGCATCACTTCATCCCCAAAAGGGAAGGGGAAAGGGAATAACGAAGCCGATAACATGGCCCGCCCCTTTTCCCCCTCTGGGCCTCACCGATCGCGCGTGGTGACGTCTAAGTCTCACCCAGAGCACTCCCCCCCTCCTTTACTTTCGACGTTTCAGAATCAGAGGTGTGCTGTGCTTTTTCGCTCGTCGAGTCCGCTCACCGAGAGCTGGTCGACCCCAAGGCGTGACGGGATGTGATCTTCCAATGGGTGCACGACCCTCTCCACCTCCATGCGGGTGGTCGACCGGATTCATAACGACACCTCGTACTCTTGGTCGACGGCCAAGCCATCGTTGCCGACCCGCCTTCCCAACGAGCAGGTTGTTTGCATCCACATTTCCAACCTGCCCCACCGTCGCCCAACATTCTTTCGGTATTAATCGTACCTCCCCCGAAGGAAGGCGAATTGTTACAAAATTACCCTCTTTGGCCACCAATTGTGCAACTCCACCCGCCGCTCGGACGAGTCGGCCGCCAAGGCCAGGATGAACCTCGATGTTGTGTATTTCCGTGCCTAACGGCATATTAGTAACGGGCAATGCATTTCCGACCAGAATGGGTGCCGTGACATCGGAAAGGATCGTTTCACCGACACGCAATCCGCGTGGATACAAAATATACCCCTTCTCACCATCCCGATAATAGAGCAAGGCGATGCGAGCGTTTCGATTCGGATCATACTCGATGGTCGCTACCTTAGCGTCGATTCCAATCTTATTTCGATGAAAATCGATCTGCCGATACAATTTTTTATGCCCACCACCACGATGTCTACTAGTAATGATGCCCCTATTATTTCGTCCAGCGGAGCAACTTAAAGAGCAAGTCAATCTTTTTTCCGGTCCATCGACCGTAATTTCAGCAAAGTCTGACACCGACCGATTCCGAGTTCCTGGCGTATACGCCCTATAAAAACGAATTCCCATAAAAAAGGTAGAGGTAGAAGTGTAAAAAACAAAGTCTTTGTTTTGAGCTTCGCTGAGAGCGAAGGGCAGGCTTCGCTCTCAGCGAAGCTCAAGACAAAGGACAAGCAACGAAGGCGGTCGTAGAGAATTATCCGGCCGCCGACTCTTCAAAGAGGGGTATCGATTGTCCCGACTTAATCGTAATGATGGCTCGCTTTCGGACCGTCGTATACCCTCGCCCTCGCCTCCTTCGAGGCGGACGATGCGTATTGACCGCCATCACCTCCACCTGAAATAATTTTTCGATCAATTGTTTGATCTGGGGCTTCGTCAGCTTGAAGTCGACTTCAAAAGTGTATTGATTTATTTCTAGTAAACCGACCGACTTCTCCGTTACGACCGGACATTTTACTAACTCGATCATCATAGGTGTCACGCCTCGCTCCATCTGTTCCACACCACCACCGTCATCGCTTTACCCCTCTTCACCGCTTTGCTATGCCTTGGCAAGACGAAGCTGATGCAACGAAGCTGATTCAGCTTCGCTGATGCTGTGATCCAAGTCCAAGGGGGGCACCTTTATCAGGCCGATTGGAAAGAGCTGGAAAACCTCTTCCCGCTCCGTGACATCGATTAAAGATTGAGCTTCGCTTTGATAGGCGGCTCGATCTACGGTTTGCTTCGCTTCGAAGCCTCTAGTAGGAAGGTGATACCTGATGTGTTTACCTGTTCACCAAAGGTGATGTGATGAGGCTTTTTCTCTGCCTAGAAAGAATAGGAGCAAGGCGTTATGTTTAATAGTAACATATTATTATTAAATGTGTTTTATCCCGCTTAGATGTATAACCTCGATTTAAGGTCACGTCGATGGAATCGATGGGTGCAGCGTTCAACCCTCGCCAAGGAATTGATGGGTAAAGCGTCCAACCCTCGTCAATTCTCTCGTACATTTTTTTTATCAGGTTGAAAGACCAAGCAGCGGTACAGGGGAATCGAACCCCTGGCTTCAGTTTGGAAGACTGAGGTATTACCATTATACGAGTACCGCCCATTCTTTTAATCATACCGGCTCGCCGCTGCAAAGTCAATTATTTTCCTTGCCTGTTTGCCAAGACCTTTTTGCTTGAGGCCATTTAATGGCCCTCCAGAGCTTGTCGAGTGGACCTGAGTCGATGTATAAAATTGCCAATCCCACTGTATAAACTGTAGAAGGGGGTGAAAAGCGCCACCGACCGAAGTTCACAGTGGTCAAAAGGGGGTTTTCACGTAATGATGAGCGTCATCAACGAAGCTGAAGCCATCCAAAGGTGGGCAACAGTGCGAAGGCAGATATCCGATACTTGATCGATGAAAAGGTCTATTTTGTTGGCCTTTTATCTGTGAAGAGAGGTTGGATGGGAGGGTAAAGCGGCGTGGCGTCTTGGATCAGCGAAGCTGAAGCCATCGACTGGTAATGGGATGGTGCGTGGCGTCGGAAAGGGTTTGGAAACCTCGCTAACTCTCTTAGAGACAACTTGAAATGCACTTGATTGCACAAGTCACCAGCCCCAGCCCCTCCTCCCACCGGTGGCACCGACGCGTTCTTTTTGTAAGACTGTCTTCGAGGGCACCTCGGAAAGATCCTTGTGAGAAAGAAGTGGGAGGGTGGGAGTACTTAACTAGAAGGAGGTCTCCACGCATCTCAGAATCGATGGGGATTTACTGAATGAGACATAAGGGATAAAATATTCTAGCTGAGGGTATAAATTCACAGGAGAAACGTCTTTCATCGGTTGATGGACACTCTAACTTATCTCAGGTATCAACCTAATAGAAACGATCCTCCACCTACCACCTAAAGGTGCTTTCTGGCAGCTTGATAACCATTTTTTTTCAGGCCAATAAAAGGTCCACGCTCCGGCATTATATTAGGTTAATGCATTAACCAAGTATTTCTGACCTTTGCCTTCCCTGCGTTAAAGGTCTTGCCTAATGGGTTTTGTTTAGGAATCTGATTAAGAATCAGATACCGTCATAGGTATTACTATGAAGAGCGTAATGACAAAGACAAACCCTTTTGATAAAGATCTTCGACCTTTGTTTCATGCTGAAACATATATTGTGAGTACATCGACAAAATTGGAATTAGATAACTGACTAAAATAAAATCAAGCAACTTAGCACTTTCTCCTGAAAAAAACCAGTTAAAATTAAATTAAGCAAAGGCTGCAAATTACACTGAGTTATGCTTATCCTTAAATAAATTGAGCTAATTTTTGTATTTCAATCTTCATGAAAGTAATACTTTGTTTCAATTTTGTTGGTTAAAAAGGATATAAATATTATTTTCCTGTTCGCAAAGAATCCCAATTCGGGTACCATTTTCTCTGTGACTATCAAAGAACTTTCTCTCCCCCCCGAAGAGAGGGGAGAAATAGTGTCAATTAATCAAGAGGACGCATCGATAAAACGGGTTCGTTGTCTCGATCGATCCCTTTTTCGAAACCTGCAGCGGCAGCACGCGCTCGTCCTGCATGCCATAGGTGGCCGACGAAGAAGAAGAATGCGAGACAGAAATGAGAACACGCAAGCCAACTTCGAGGTGAAACAAAGTTGACAGCATTAATTTCGGTTGCAACACCTCCCACCGAGTTTAATGAACCAAGTGGTGCATGGGTCATATACTCAGCCGCTCGTCGTTCTTGCCATGGTTGAATATCGCTCTTCAACTTGCTGAGATCTAACCCATTGGGTCCACGAAGTGGTTCCAACCACGGGCCACGGAAATCCCAGAAACGCATTGTTTCACCTCCGAAGATGATTTCTCCAGTCGGAGATCTCATTAGATATTTCCCAAGACCGGTCGGCCCTTGAGCCGATGCAACATTGGCTCCAAGACGTTGATCTCGAACAAGGAAAGTGAAGGCTTGCGATTGCGACGCTTCCGGTCCAGTTGGGCCGTAGAATTCGCTTGGGTAGGCGGTGTTATTAAACCAAGACATACAACATGCGATGAAAGCCATTAGCGAAACGGCTCCAAGGCTGTATGACAGGTAGGCTTCGCCTGACCAGACGAAGGCTCGTCTTGCCCATGCCCACGGCTTCGTCAAGATATGCCACAAGCCACCAAAAAGAAGGAGTGTTCCGATCCAAATATGTCCACCGATGATGTCCTCGACGTTGTCGACGCTGACGATCCATCCATCACCGCCGAAGGGTGATTTTAAAAGATATCCAAAGATGATGGCCGGACTGATCGTTGGATTGGTGATGGTTCGTACATCTCCCCCTCCCGGTGCCCATGTGTCATAGACCCCACCGAAATAGAGTGCTTTCCAGACGAGTAGCCACGCACCGACACCAAGAATAATCAGATGAATTCCCAGGATCGTGGTCATCTTATTCTTGTCTTTCCAAACATATCCAAAGAAAGGAAATGATTCCTCCAATGTTTCGGGTCCAACCAGTGCGTGATAAACGCCACCAAATCCCAGGACAGCCGAAGAAATAAGGTGGAGCACTCCCGACACAAAGTAGGGGAACGTGTCGATTATCTCTCCCCCTGGTCCAACACCATACCCCAGTGTTGCAAGGTGGGGAAGAAGAATTAACCCTTGTTCGTACATCGGTTTTTCAGGCACAAAGTGAGCAACCTCGAACAGGTTCATTGCCCCTGCCCAGAAAACGATCAGTCCTGCGTGTGCCACGTGCGCACCCAATAGTTTTCCCGACAAATTAATCAACCGTGCATTTCCTGCCCACCAAGCAAAGCCGGTCGACTCTTGGTCACGACCCCCTACAACTAATGCGCCATTAAAGAGCGTTTCCACGTGGTAAAACCTCCTCAGGGAATACAAGTTTTTCATGAGGCTGATCTTGCGCAGCCATCCATGCACGGATACCTTCGTTCAAAAGAATGTTTTTCGTGTAGAAGGTTTCGAATTCTGGATCTTCGGCAGCACGAATCTCTTGTGATACGAAGTCGTATGCTCGTAAATTCAGCGCTAGACCAACAACCCCAATGGCACTCATCCAAAGACCGGTCACCGGAACAAACAGCATAAAGAAGTGAAGCCATCGTTTGTTAGAGAAGGCTACCCCAAAGATTTGTGACCAAAATCGGTTGGCTGTGACCATAGAGTAGGTCTCTTCCGCCTGCGTTGGGTTGAAGGCACGGAAGGTGTTTGCACCATCTCCATCTTCGAACAACGTATTTTCAACTGTTGCTCCATGAATGGCACACAGAAGCGCCGCCCCAAGGACACCCGCCACGCCCATCATGTGGAATGGGTTTAATGTCCAGTTATGAAATCCTTGGAAGAACAGGATAAATCGAAAAATTCCGGCCACCCCAAAACTTGGAGCAAAGAACCATCCCGATTGACCTAATGGGTAGATTAAAAAGACTGACACGAAGACAGCGATGGGAGCCGAAAAGGCAATGGCGTTGTAGGGGCGAAGTTTTACCGAACGAGCAAGCTCGAATTGGCGCAACATAAACCCAATTAACCCAAATGCACCATGCAAAGCAACGAAAGGCCATAGACCCCCTAATTGACACCAGCGTGTAAAATCGCCTTGTGCCTCTGGACCCCATAGGAAAAGCAATGAATGGCCCATGCTATTAGCTGGGGTTGATACCGCAGCCGTCAAGAAGTTGCACCCCTCTAAGTAAGAACTTGCTAATCCATGCGTATACCAAGAGGTTACAAAGGTTGTCCCCGTAAACCACCCCCCCAAAGCAAGATATGCACATGGCAAAAGAAGAAGACCCGACCAGCCAACAAACACGAATCGTTCACGGCGTGTCCAGTCATCTACTTTATCGAACCACGTTTGCTTTTCTTGAGGTTTACCAATGGCTATGGTCATAGCGTAAATCTCCACTAAAAAAAAAAAGAGACCAAGGCGGCGTATTGTCGGCAACGGCCTCGACCGGCGGCCTTCCCTTCCCCTTCCCTAAAGGGAAAGGGGATGGGGATAAGGAACAGCTTCGCTGATGATGACGATCATCAATCATGCAAAGGACTTTGGCCTTCACCTAGACGACGCTCTCTTGTAAGGGGCGCCCGGTGAGTCGACGATCAGTAGATCACGTTGTTCAATGCGCATTACGCCTTCGTCCCATGCCATATAATATAGTAAAAAAAAAAAGTCGGCTATCTTTTGCGTATCTAACTCCCCTTCTCCATCACCATGCAGCCACTGGACGCCATCACCAAAAGTGATCACCTTTGGTGATGGCGCCAATAAAAGAGGAGAAATAACAAACCATTAAATCAATCGTATCTTAAGGAGTCCCAAATAAAGAAAGAGCGTGCCCAATAAAAAAAGGGTAAGAAACCCAACGTAGCTAATAACAGGTATCATAGATCAATGATTGGGTAGCTTCTTTCCCCCCCCCGTGAAGCGAGTCACATCCTTGGTCTACCGCCTCCTCAAAGGAGACGAGTCGAAGCAAGAATCAATTCTTTTTTTCTCAAAGGGGGTGTTGAGACGAAGGATGGCCCTCCAGTTTCTTTCCGAATAGGACGCATCCCCTTGGCCATCACCAAGGGGTTCGAACCACCCACGGTGTCGCATCACCTTGATGAAGTAATTACCTTTACCATTTTCTTCCCCATCCCCCCTGCCCATCCCCTTCCCCTTTGGGGATAAGGAAGGAAATGGGGATGGGCAGGGGGGATGGGGAAGATGAAGGGGAAAGAGAAAGCAAAGGTGATACGAACCCGTGGTGATGTCTAAGGGGCGCATTGGCCCATCTCACCACGAATGCTTACCAGAAGTGAAGATCACCCTTTAAAGCGAGTTAGTCACCCGATCACCGCGTCGATATTGCAAGTAGGCGGTTACAAATAATCCCGCCAGCGTGACGGGGACCAATCCCAATACAATGCCAGACAATAAGGGTTCAACCATAGAAAGTGTGAAAGAAAGTGTGGAACGAGTTTCTACCAGAGGTGAACGGAGAAGAAGTTTTCTCCGGTAAAGGGATTGGCTCTTTTTCGGCCTCCGTCGATGGCAGGACTCTACTCCTCGCCTTAGGTTCGATTTAGCGAAGGTGAATCCTTCAGAGGCGCATCACCTTTACCATTCCCATCTCCATCCCCACCCCCTTCCCCATCCCCATCCCCAAAGGGGAAGGGGAAAGGGAAGGGGATGGAGAAAATGTAGGGGAAGGTGAAGATGTAAAGGAAGGTAGAGGTGATACGAAAATAAGGAACGGACAAAAAGGCAGTTCCTTTTTCACTGGATATTATCCTAGAAAAACTTCTTCATTGGCCATCGAGGTCTCATATTCCGTCGATCTGTATTTTACCATGGTTTTTCTTCCTTGATACAATTTTATCCACTCCTTTATCTTCCGTCCCAAATCTTTCACCCCTTTCCACCTTAAAAAGAGATGACAGCGAAGCGTAGCAACTTGATTCACACCACACCCTTATTTGTTTGGTCAAAAATTACCCCTTTTTCAACATCTATGGTGGGTTCTAAAAAATCAAAGAGTTCTTGATCCTTTCTTGGTTGTCTGGACGTCACGAAACCCCTTCCCTTTACCTTTAGTGAGCTTCCAAGAGGGCGGCGTCCTCCTCCATTGTGGAGGGGTGATGTTGTATGGTAAACTCTAGCTAATTTCGTCTCGAGTGGGCGAAAAATAAAGGGCGGCCATGGACTGTCGTCGCTCCGTATAACTAAGCATAACTAAAGCCATCATCTTTGGTTCCAGCGAAGCTGATGGCGTGGCGTGGGTGCCATCGTTACTGGCCATCCAGCAGGAGGTCAAAGACAATAGGTCAAGAAACACATTGAGCTCAGTAGGAATCGAACCTACATTGAAAACTTAGAAGGTTTATGTCCTATCCATTAGACGATGAGCCCTTCCCTTGAAAGCACCTGAGGTTGGATAACTCGCCCTTTGCCCATTCGGTGATGGAGTAATGTCTGAGTGGCCGAAAGAGCTCGATTGCTAATCGAGTGTATAACAACCTTATACCGAGGGTTCGAATCCCTCTTACTCCGACCTTTTTTCTCCCACTTTTCTCCGTTCTCCACTTATAACAATCAATCAAGCGTGTCGCCACCTCCCTGGACCAATAGTGTCACCTTCGGTAGAGCAAATCCTTGCTGAGGGCTTCACCTTTACCTTCCCCATTCCCATCCCCAAAGGGGAAGAGGAAGGGAAAAGGGAAGGTAAAGATAATGATTAAAGGTGATGCTAAAGGTAAGGGCGCCTCGATGGAGATCGAACAAACCTTCCTCCTTCCTCAATCTATGCTTCTTGACTGGCCGTCTTAACATATAAAATCAAGAGAAAGGCGGTTGGGATGATAATGAATAGGGCCGTTGCCATTAATCCAAGGATATTGACTTCCATGATGCTCTCCGTGTGTTTAAAATGGTTTCACACTCCCTATCAGCTTCGCTGATCAGCGAAACTGAAGCCTTCACCGAGGGCGGTGGCTTAGTGTGTGGGCCTTGCCCACGTGAACATCTCGGGCGACGCCATCAGCTTCGCTGATCAACGAAGACGGGTCTCTAGTCGATTACCGACACGCGTCTCTGACCCCTTTTCGAGCAGACTGGAGTTGCATTTGGTTACGGCATCGACTTTTCTATTCTATAGGAGAATAGCGCCTCCATTCAACCTTTCCTGTTCTATAGGAGAGAAGCGCCTCCATTCGTGACGGGACGATCAAGTGCTTTTCCACCGAAACACTTTTTTTTCCCGTCGTTGACGAAGAACAGCTGCTGCAACGCGTAGAGTCGATGGATTAGAGACTGATTTTTGGTTTGCAGACATCGATCGAAGGGGGTCAGAGATTGGTTGACGCTCCGCTGAATTAGATCATTGGAAACTACGCACCGGCTGCCTCCTTTGCAGCATACATCACATCGACTGTGATGCGGGCAATCCCGTTTTCACGCGCAAACCGCTCCGTATTTCGCTTCACCTTGCCTCTCACAAAGCCTGGTATTTTAGAGAGCTCCATCGCCCCATCAGCTGCCCACGTGAAACTTGCGTCCGTTGACAATGATTTGGTAAGAACCTCCTTGGTATCATGACCACCAAAAATTTCTAATAAATGGTCTTCCATACCCAGTGTAAAGGAATTATAGATCAAATCTGCAATCTGATTCGTTCCTTCATACCCGAGAAAAGGGCGATACCCCAATGGAAAGTTTTGAATGTGGACGGGTGCAGAGATCACACCACAAGGAATGTCCAATCGCTTCCCTATGTGACGTTCCATTTGCGTTCCAAAGATGGCTGCCGGCTCAATGCGAGCGATCATATCTCCTACTTGTGTGTGATCGTCCGTTATTAAGATTTCGTCGCATAGACCATCCACTTGCTCACGAAACCAGTCGGCATCCTGCCGACAATACGTCCCTGCGCAGGAGACACGAATTCCCATTTCTCTGGCTAAAATTTTTGTCATCGAGGCTGCGTGTGTTCCATCTCCAAAGACGACCGCCTTCTTGCCCGTCAAATTTTGACAATCGATTGAGCGAGAAAACCAGGCTGCTTGGGAAACGAATCGCGTCTGTTGATTGATGTACTTCTCGAGCCATTCTTCCTCCCATCGCTTTTCGTTGGAGGAGGAGACGGTTCCACCCCGATTCTCGACCTGGGCCTCTGGACTCAACAATGAAGCAGACGAAGAAGAAGGGTGCCTTCTTTTTTCTGCCCGTACAATTTTTCCCACCTCACGAATAAAGGCAGCTGTATCGACCACACCCATCGGAGTGGTGCTCACAAAAGGCATTCCGAACTCTTTTTCAAGATAGGTGGCGGTCATGAGGCCGACTTCACGATAGGGAACTACATTAAACCAAGCCTGTGGTAAATTTTGGAGGTTAGTAACGGATCCACCTTCAGGAATTACCTCATTGATTGAGATGCCTAAATCATTGAGAAGACGTTTCAATTCTCGACAATCGTGTTGGTTATGAAAACCCAACGTAAAGATGCCGACGATGTTGGCCGAGGGCTGATCCGTGCGAAGAACGCGAAACGACTCCTTTTTCTTCTCTCTGTCGAGGTAGAAACGAACTACTTGTTCCAATGTCCGATCGGCTGCCTGCAATTCATTGACCCTATAATGATTGACGTCGGCCAATATGACATCCGATTCAGACTCCATCGATGCCCGGTGGACAAAGTTTTGTAGATCTTCCTGTAAAATACTCGAGGTACAGGTAGGGGTAAGAATGATTAAGTCCGGTCGCTCTTCCTTCTCTTTGCGAAGAATGTTTTCAACCACCTTTTCTTGCGAACCGCGCGCCAGCACATGTCGATCGACGATGCTTGCTGTGACCGGAGTAAAATCTCGCTCCCTCTCTAACATTGAGCGCATTACGTTGAAATAATCATCGCCCAAGGGGGCATGCATAATGGCATGCACGTTTTTAAATGAACTTGCGACGCGAAGGGTTCCTATGTGGGCAGGTCCCGCGTACATCCAATAAGCTAACTTCATACCAACTTCCTGTCATATCGATCTCCAACCCATCCCTGCAGAGCAGAGATCGGTCCCCCACCCATCGACGAGAAAATTACCTTTTTCCGAAGCCTTCCGTCTCTGAAGAGTTAAGAAGCCTTCCATTTCTTCAGAGTTAAAAAGCCTTCCATCTCTTTAGAGAAGAGAAAGAGAGAGGTGCTCTTCTCGTCGCGACGGTCTTCATCCGTGGTGGCCATCAGCTTTGCTGATCAGCGAAGCTGAAGCCTTCGATGGGCTGCTTCGAGGTCTCGAAGGGCGATTCCAGGCACGTATAGGCCTCGAAGGGCAAGCTGTTTTAAAGGGAAGATCCTAGACCGACGTAGGATCCATAAAAAAAGATAGATAATATACCGATGGCTGCGATGCCGACGACCGTCCCGACAAGCCAAAGAGGGATACGTCCAGTAGTTCCAGTGTTAGACATTGATCGTTTCCTAAATTCAAAAGATGAGTAGGTTGGAGGAGACGGAAGCTTCCTTCTTCGATGCCCGTCTTCTTTCCAACCGACTGGCTGAGTTTCACGAAACCCATCCGGAAGGGGCATCCTCGAAAGGGCGGGAAGACTGGTTCTCCCCCATGCTCGTGAGGGCGTAATTAATTAAAAATATAACTCGAAAAAAGGACCGCCAAGACGAAAATTAATAAAAGTCCCCAATACAGGCTGGTACGATTTAATTCCACAGACTGTTTGTTTGGATTTGGTTTAACCATACTTTTTCTTTAACGTTGAATAAACTGCATCGCTGTAATGGAACCGATGAAGAAAACAGTGGGGACAGCTAAGGCGTGGACAGCAAGCCAGCGGACGGTAAAAATGGGGTAAGTAATCGATTTCTTTGTAGTCATAATTCTATCCAAAAAGGCAGATACTCGAAAGGGCAAGAACGGTCGGTCATTGCGTAGCGTCAAAGAAAGTTGTGATCAAGGTCGCCCTTCGCCACGGAATGACCATGAAAGCGGAGGGCAGTCAACGCACGGAGGCGGTACCGACTACTCGACTCGAGATAATTGTTGTACCTGCTCCAATGCATTAAACCGGTCGGTGATCAGCGGCGCTTCTTGACGATCTTCTGTGAAATATTCATTGGGACGGGGACTTCCAAAGACATCGTACGCCAACCCTGTGCTGACGAAGAGCCATCCTGCGATGAATAATGATGGAATGGTAATGCTATGAATCACCCAGTAACGGATACTGGTTAAAATGTCGGAGAAAGGTCGTTCTCCCGTAGCACCAGACATAAAAAACTCCCTTTAGTTCAACACTATCCTGCCATAAACAGTATCCTGCCATAAAAGGCCTCATCTGCGAGGCCAAGACAAAGACACCCATCGACTACTCAGCCATGTCGGGATTTCTTTGAAGAAAAAATCGAGCTTTTTTCTTTGAAACCGTCTCTAGTCTCTAGTATACCTGCTTGTTTCCCTTTCTCCCACCTTTTTAAAAAGTGGCCCATTTGGTGAAACAGCCGATCTTGCCACCTCGATAATGTCAAGAGGCACCTTTTACGACCGCTCCCAAAACCACTTTTCATCGATCTTCCCACGACAGGAGTTTTCTCCCCTTAGAGCTTCAGAAAACCGGAAAGGGAGTTCAAAGCGCACGACTTTTATGAAACTTTGACCTTCGTCAAAGGTCAAAGAAAGCCAGCCACTTGAAGTACGCTCTACCATCTAAAGTAATTACTAATTTCACGCGAGACATTCCGTCCTCGCACCCTTGATGAACTTTTTTATTTTCATTAGAAACTTCCTATGGCCGCCATATTCTTTTCATTACATCGCACCGTTAAACCTGTCGCCTTAAATTTTAATTAATGCCGCCAACAGGAGTCCTTTTCAGTGACAACTATCGAGACCTATCAATTTAGTTGGCTTTCATTTGGTGCCTGTCCTCATTCTTTCTCTTCGATGACCACCACTCTTCCTACACGTCCGTCGCGATGATCGCTCTCCCTGCAATCAGGGCGAACTTGCCTATCACATCCAACTCCAAGCAGGCACCAGTTTGCCCAAGATTTCTTGAAGAGGAAGCCACTGAGCATCACCTTTGCTGAACACCTGTTCTCCCTTCAAGAGAGATGACGGCATCGCATCACCTATCACTTTTAGTGAATGCCTAAAGTAAAGGTAATACGGATTGACGCGCTGCGTGAATGGGTAGATCAGCTTCGCTCATCGCTCCATTATTTTTGCTTTCTTTCCTTCCATCGATTACACTTGATGTATTGAAATCAAGCAAACAACAATTCCGGTGCAGGGACAGAGCAAGGGAGTTAGTGAATGGGAGAACCTCCACTTTGCCGGCGGCTCTTTGCTTCCCTGCAATCCTCTACCCCCCCCCTTTCATGATATGACCCGAGTAAAGCGTGGAAACGTCGCGCGAAGGCGGCGAAATAAAATTTTAAAAATTGCTAAAGGATTTCGAGGCTCCTCCTCGACCCTGTTTCGAACAGCAAACCAGCATGCGTTGAAGGCGCTTTGCGCCTCGCACCGCGACCGACTTCAACGACGACGAAGCTTAAGAGGTCTCTGGATTACTCGAATCAACGCAGCCGTTCGATCGCAAGGTGTCAAGTATAATGATTTTTTATTTTCGTTGAGAAAAGCAAATATGTGTTTAAACCGTAAAGTGCTTGCTCAATTGGCGAGTCGAGATGGAGACGCGTTTCGTCGTGTCGTAGAGTTGATCCACGAGTGACGTGACCCAATTCCCCCCCCTAGAAGCTTACTTGGAGAAGGGATCTTTTTTCGGCCGACACGAGCCAATCGTGGCTGGCTTCAACGGCCGACGACATCTTTTTTTCTATCGACTCCTTTCTTTGGGCGATCAGCAAAGATGTCAGTACCCCTTTTTGGAGGGAAGGCTTGGAGAAAAGGATCCAACCTCACGCAGCAAAGTTCAGAAAACTTACCACCTCGATGACGTGTTCTCGAGGTGAAAACTTTTTTTTTGAGAAAAGAGCAGATGAAATTTTCACCCCGTCGTCCTCGATGGAAGTATTCGAAGAGGAAAATTATTCCCGTCATTGCCGTCATTCAAAAAAAGGCATCTTCATCATCGTCGCGTTCAGCTTCATCGAAGGAGTCGCTTCGCCCAACGTCGCCTTCGGTGAAGCCGATGCCTTCGGCAACGCTAAAGCCTCCGGTCAAACAAAAGACACGGAGCACGATAGATTATAAAAATGTGTCCTTGCTCCGAAAATGTATTACCGGCGAAGGAAAAATTTTTCCACGACGGCTTACTCGCGTCACCTCAAAGCAGCAACGATACATCGAAAACGCCATTAAGAAAGCCAGAATTTTGGGATTATTACCTTTTATAAATATAAGTCGGCCTTCTCGTTTTTGATCATTTTTTAACTTATGGCAAAAAAAAGCATGATTGAGCGCGAAAAAAAGCGCCATCGACTGGTTGTACAATATCGAAACAGGCGTCAAGCCCTCCAACAACGAATTAAAGAGGTTGATCTTTTTGAAGAAAAGCTGACGATTCATAGAAAATTACAGAACCTACCCCGCAACGGTGCCCGGGTTCGGCTTCATAACCGTTGCCTTTTGACCGGTCGCCCAAAGGGTTTTTTTAGAGATTTTGGCGTCTCGCGCCACGTGTTACGTGAAATGGTGCATGATTGTCTGCTGCCTGGGGTAACCAAATCGAGTTGGTAAAAGAACGGTCGACGGCTCTTTCTGGCATTCGATTTCCCTTCGTGGGCAAATCACTCAATACCATTGGATGAAAATAACCATGAGAGGCCATTCCCCATCAGTACAACCCTGCGCCATGGGCGCGCATCGCGTCCAGGGTAGTCGGGTAACATCTTTTCTTAGGATTAAGCTAGCTCCCCCCCTCCCATTTTCCACCGGTGGTCAAGGAAAGACGTAGCTTGTTTGGAGCTCTCCTTGGTTACGCAGAAGGCTTCTTTTTACATTCGTTAACTGGGTTACAGGAGGGCGCTTCAAGTTGGTCCAGTCTTCCCTAGCGACTTTACAGTGAATCAATAAAATTAAACCATATGATGCGCATCGGCAAGTAAAATAAACCCTCCACGCCATCAGCTTTTTTGATCAGTGTCGGTGATGACGATGTCGAAGGGAAAAACAGATCGAAACAGTCTTCTTCTTTTCAAGCAAAGTCTCTGTTCGCCGTCTTTCCTTCTCGACTTATTCAGACCAGTCAAAAATACGAAGGCGTAATGGCCGGTCGATCGACACGACGAGACGCCATCATGAAGTTAGTTTCATCCCTCAGCTTCGCTGATAGTTTCGCTTACACCTTCGCATCGCGAAGAAAAGGCGAGACGCAAAGCAAAGGTGGGCTCTCGCCGCGACGTGCGGAGAGGATTTCATCCTCTTTTCGGGGGACAAGAAATTTTCTTAAACGTTTTTGATGCGATCTTTTTACCGCCAATCGGACTCGAACCGATACGAATTGCTTCCTGACTTTTTGAAAGTCATGTGTCTCCCATTTCACCATGGCGGTGCTTTACGAGCTAAGACTTCGTAACCTTTTTTTACTAGAAGGAACAAGAATGCTCCCTCTTTTCCTGGAATCACTTTCTACGCCTACGGCGATGCCCCACCTCTTCTCCTTCAAGACCGCCATGAAACGGTCTGGTTAATTGATCTGCGATTGATCCGGTGTCCCACCCCATCGGTCTTCGACCACGATGGTGGAAGGATGTACCGCCCTGAAGCCGTCATTGCCCAGCAAAGCCGTCATTGGTCGGCCAAGGGGAAGATGCTGAATCCGGGTTGCTTTTGCTGAAGGGCATCGCCACCACCTTTGGTATTCATTCTTGGTATTCACCTTTGGTGATGGCTTCAGCTTCGCTAATGAGCGAAGCTGATGGGGAAGAGGCGCCTCGTTCACCTCTCGATCCGCCTTCGGCATCACCTTTACTGATCACCTTTGGTGAATCCTCCCGAGATAATTGAGTTGATTTCTATCTAGAAAGTTGGTATGATTCTTGCTAAGTCCATACCGCCGTGCAATCCCTTTCAAATTATGTCAGAACTGAAGAGTAGCAGCATTGCGGAAGAGGATCCGTAGCGGAGGGGTATGGATGTCGAAAAGAGAAGAGGAGTGGGTGAGATAATCCACCCTCAGCTTCGTCATGGCATAACCTTCGGTTAACGTCTTCGGTGGACGATTTTAGCTTAGCTGATGAGCTTAGCTGATGACCAAGCTTTTCTCAACGATCGATCTTTAATCCCTTGAATTTTTTTCTCTTTTGCCTTTCATGTAAGGCATACCTTTCTCTACTAAAATATTCTTAAAACGTGAAATTGATTGGCTTCTCCACTCTTGACCCTTAGGTCGCATCAACTTTACTCCTCACCTTCTTTTCTGTCGTCATGGCGGAGATCGTCGATGCCTCGCTTTGTGAGGCGAGAATTAGAGAGGCGTGACCGGAGGTGAAGCCGATTTTTTTTATCGACGACTCGACTACCTTGCTTCACCGAAGGTGAAGACCTCTCTTCCTTTGGAAGGAGGGAGTGGTGGAGGATTGGTTGCCTCTCTGAGTGTCGGCTCGAGGCCATGTCTTCACCTTACCTTTGGTGATGGGGGAAGGCGGCACCCAGATTTGAACTGGGGAATCGAGGATTTGCAATCCTCTGCCTTACCACTTGGCTATACCGCCGAGGGGGATCTTAATATGACATTGTACCATTAAATTTTTTTTTTACAATCGATCTTCGACACGTCTTCACCATTGACGAAAAGAAATGATAATTTGTCTCGGCTTTGCACTGCGTGATATGATGACCCATCATGAAGGAGGTAGATGACCATGGAAGAGAAGGTGAGTCGACCAGATGGTTATTTTTTTATTCCCGACTTTGTAGAGATTCAAAAAAAAAGTTTTTTCCAATTTGTAGAGGCCGGCATTATAAAAGAATTTCAGAGGATGGGGCCCATCCGTGCTGGAGCTGGTGAGGTAAAAATTCTATTTCATCCAACCCGTTTCGTTCTCACCCCTCCCGACTGCTCGATTAGAAAAGCGATTCTCCAAGGGAAAACGTATGAGTCGAAGCTCTATGTGCCGGCCACGATGGTGTCGAAGGGGGGGGTTAAGGGGGAGGCTGAATGGGTGTTAATTGGGAGTATTCCTCTTATGACAAGGCGGGGCCATTTTATCATCAACGGCTCACCACGGGTCATCGTTAATCAAATGGTTCGATCGCCCGGCATTTATTTTCATAAACGATTTGTGGGAGGAAAAAAAAGGAGACGGGTGTACTATGCCGACCTGATACCCCTCTTTGGAAGTTGGATTCGACTTCAGCAAAGGGAGGGGGAAGATCTTTACGTTCATCTCAAAAGAACGCCAAAAATTCCGTCCCAACTTCTCTCCGCCTGCATGGCCGCCCTTGAACAGGAAGGGTGGAAGGGGAGGGAAAGGGGGACCTCTTCGATGCGCTGGAGATATCGGTCAAGATTGGCGTTCCATCTGTTGGATCATTTCGTCAGGGGGAGCATGCCCGACGATCGATGGAAGAAGATAGAGGAGAAGCTGGATCAATGCCGAGGGGAGGAAGAAGGCGGAAACCCGCCGCTTGCGCGAGAACTACGTCTCGCTGGCTGGGTGGGAGGTCGGTGGAGAGCAACCGACATCGACCAAGACCTCCTAGAGAGGATCATTCCTCCCGTCTCCAACGTGGAGGGAAGCGAAGGTGGAGAGGAGGGGCGACTCGATGCCGATTCATCGAACGATGAGTCGGTCAAGCCACTACCGACGACCAAAGGGGAGGGGTGGAGGGAGGCTTTTTTAGCCGGTGCTCGCGCCTGGTCTCGACATCGTATCGAGGAGGTAGCCATCGACTCGACTGTTGAAGGCCAGGATCGGGAGATGACCATAAATGAAATTGCCTTTTTCCTTTCCCTTCCCCGCCGGAGGTCGATGGCGTCTTCCTCATCCCCTTCCCTAAAGGGGATGGGAATGGGGATGGAGATAGGGGGGAAGACGGATCAACTCCTTGCACGACTGGAAATGGCCGACCTAGACCAGCTGCCGTCTCACTTTACCACCTCCGCAGGCTGGGGGGCTGCATTGACAAAGATGACGTCTTTGCTGTTTCTACGGGCATCTCCTTCCCGTTCCCGCTGCCAACGAGCACGATCCTTCGTTTTTAAGAAATTAAAGAACCCAGCTGCCTATACTTTAGGGCGATTGGGTCGAACCCGCCTCGATAAGAAATTGGGGGATGGGAAGACGGGATCCCTGCTTTCGTGTGGGTCGACACAATTGATGGCGAGGGATCTGGAATTGGCTCAACGCTACATGGAACGGTTTAAAAAAGGAAAAGTGGTGGTCGATGACATCGATCATTTAAAGAATCGTCGAGTCAAGACGTGCGGAGAGTTATTACAAAATCAATTTCAGGTGGGCCTTGATCGATTACAAACTTTGGTTCGCTTTAAGGTAAGCCGGGGAGAGGAGTCTCTTTCTGTCAAAAGGGTGATCGACGTGAAAGCTCTGGATACGGCCTGGCGGGAATTTTTTGGTTCCAATCCGCTCTCCCAATACATGGATCAAACCAACCCGTTGGCGGAAATTACTCACAAACGACGTGTCAGTTGTCTGGGACCGGGAGGGGTAAGCCGAGAAACGGCGGGCATGTCAATGCGGGGAATTCATCCAAGTCATTATGGGCGAATCTGTCCCATTGAAACACCGGAAGGAAAGAACGCAGGCCTTGTGAACTCCTTGACGAGTTATGCGCGAGTCGGTCCTGAGGGGGTGTTGGAAACACCCTACTACCGTGTCGAGGAGGGCTTTATTCAGCGAAGAAAAGGTTTCCATTTCTTTTCATCGCAGCGGGAAGAGGAGGAGAGGGCGAAGATTGCTCCCGCCGACATTCTTTCTTCCCGCTCCCCTCTGCTGCCTACCACGCGTCTCCCGCTACGACGAGGTGATAATTTAATCGACAATTTTAACCAAGCTGCTCGAGAAAGAATCCAGTATGTCGGCATTTCACGAATCCAAATGATCTCCATCGCGACCTCTTTGATCCCCTTCTTGGAGCACAATGACGCAAACCGAGCCTTGATGGGCTCCAACATGCAACGCCAGGCTGTGCCACCATTAACACTGGAGCACCCCATCGTCGGTACTGGCCTAGAGGGTCGGGTTGTAGGGGAGTCGGGACATGTTTTGGAGGCGCAGACGACTGGCCGAATCTCTTACGTCAGTGGAAGAATGATCCTTGTGCAGCGAAGGGAAAGGGGGCGTCGAGAGACAGCCTGGTCACCGCGGATCAAACCACGAGTGTCGGCCCCCTCCTTGGAGGGAGCAGCATCCTTTGATCTGACTGGAAAGAGGATCCGCCTCTTTTCACCGGCATCGACCTCAGCTACAAAGTCGTCGCTAATGAAACGAAAGGGTGGTGTGTGGGAAGTGGCATCAGCTCTCACCCATGTTTCGGTGCGCCGGAGACTAGGCGTCCAGTCCCCTCCGTCGAGCCGACTCGACCCGAGCAGCGTCGGGGATGCTGAAGCTTTGCAAAAAAGACTTCTCCAGTATGCGACGCTCCGCTCGCCCCACCTCCCCTTTCCGGACATGGGAAGAGGGGTCGGAGAGGGGGGGTTCGACTCATCTCCATTCAAGGGAGATGAGTGGGGATTGGAGATGGGGTATGATTCTTACTCGCTTCAACCCTTCGAGCAATCGAATCAAAAGACCTCCCTATGCCAGAGACCCTGGGTTCGTGAAGGGGAGTGGGTGCAACCCGGCGATCTTCTGGCTGACTGCGCAGCGAGTCAAGGTGGTCGACTCTGTTTGGGAAGAAACGTGATCGTCGCCTACCTTCCCTGGGATGGGTATAATTTTGAAGACGCCGTCGTCGTGAGTGACCGGCTCCTTTTCGACGACTTGTATACTTCACTCCATATTGAACGATACGATCTTCACATCGAAGAGACGGAACGGGAGAAGGTGAAGATTACCAGAAAGAATGAGTTTCTCTCCCGCGCTGAAAGAGCGTGTCTGGATAAAGATGGGGTAATTCGGGTTGGAAGATGGGTCGAGACGGGCGATCTTTTGGTAAGCCGAGTGGTCGATATCGAAAAACGACGCTTGTCCGGCTACCAGCGATTGGCGTATGAGATCCTTCGAAAGAAACCTCCAACGACTCGGGATATTTCCCTCCGCGTCGGCAAGTGGATCGAGGGTCGAATCATCGAGGTTGAAAAAGAGTTTGAGGGGCCGCCAAGGGGGCCCAAGAAGTTGGTTTCGGTTCGACTTTATCTCGTGGAAAGAAAAAAGATTCAGGTGGGGGATAAGGTGGCGGGACGACATGGAAATAAAGGGATAGTCTCTACGATTCTTCCTCGTCAAGATATGCCATACCTCCCCGACGGTACGACCGTCGACATGGTGCTCAATCCGCTCGGTGTCCCCTCCCGAATGAATGTTGGTCAAGTCTTTGAATCACTGCTCGGCCTCGCAGGAGGTTTTTTAAGGCAGCGATTTACAATCACCCCCTTCGATGAGATGTATGGGGCGGAGGCGTCTCGAAGTTTAGTTTATCTCAAGCTCTACCAAGCACGACTCCGAACTGGCCACGACTGGCTTTTTTGTCCAGATTTTCCTGGAAAAAGCAGGATCTTCGATGGCCGTTCAGGGGAGGCGTTCCATCAACCGGTCACCGTTGGAAGGGCCTACATGCTGAAGTTGATTCATCTGGTCGATGAAAAAATTCACGCTCGAGCAAGGGGGCCTTACAGCCTAATTACGCAACAACCGGTCCGTGGGAGATCGAAGGGTGGGGGACAGCGATTGGGTGAAATGGAGGTCTGGGCCGTTGAAGGATATGGGGCAGCCTACACGCTCCAAGAAATCTTGACGACAAAGTCCGACGATCTTCAAAATCGAAGAAGCGCATGGCAGTGGATCGTCCAAGATCGTGTATGGAAGGACCGAAAGGAGCTTCCGGTGGGAAGATCGGGAGGGTTTCTTATCCTCCTGCGTGAATTACAATCTCTTTGCTTCGACGTTGGTCTCGTTGGCTCGAGGCCGCCTCAAGACGGCCAAATTGCCCCTTCCCCACTTACAAAGCAGAAGAGGGGAAGAATTCGCCCCCAAAAAATGCAGAAAATCTAAAAAGAGATATCGAGTTTGACTTCCACGGTGGAGAGGCTCAAGAAAACAGGGTTGATGACTACACTCTTCAAAGAGGAGATTCCTTCTTTGAGAGGTCATTTCCAAAGAATATAAAGAAGGGCGGTCAGTAGTCGCCTCCAGCTCTATATCTCGATAAATGACGAGATAGGAAGTGTCGCATCACCTTTACCCAAGGTAAATACGATGCGAGAGTCAGATTCTGAAGGTGACAAGGGTAAAAAGGCGTGGTTGTCTTCCAGAACTGGACTTCTCAAAAAAAAATTTGTTGAGAAGTTTTTTTGAGAAGATTAAAGTAGAAGAATGTGAGGAAAAAAATCGATGAGCGAATCGCCAGACACCGCATTGTCAAGGCAGCATGAGAAGATGCCCTCCATGAAACCCCCCTTCCCTCGACCCGACTTAAGAGATCGATCGAAGAAGGAAGAGGTCGGCTCCTCTTCACCAAAGGCCGTACCTTTGATACTGCCCAAGGCAGGGTCCAAGGCGAAGCCGGGGTACCCTTTCTCGAAGGGTATGCTAAAGCAGCTGAAGGGAAAAACGCCATTTTTCGATCCTCCATTTCATCCCCATCCCCAAAGAGGAAGGGGAAAGGGAACAGCGAAGTTGAAGCCATCACCTTCCCCATCCCCTTTCCCATCCCGATCCCCATCCCCAAAGGGGAAGGGGAAAGGGAAGGGAAAGGGCAAAGGTGATGCGATGGTAAAGCTGAAGCCGACTCTGCCCCCTGAATGGCGAGGGTCGAGCCTCTTTCCCCCCCTTGAGTCGAAGGACCCGTCGATGGCCCAAGGAAGCGAGACGGGGTGGACAAGACTCGACCGCATTGAAATTGGAATTGCCTCACCGGAGCAGATTCGGGGCTGGGCGGAGCGGATGCTCTCGACAGAAAGTGTGGTGGGAAAGGTCGAGAATCCGGACACAGTAGAATATAAAACGCATCGGCCGATCAGAGATGGATTATTTTGTGAGCGAATTTTTGGTCCAGTTTCCAGCCATCGGTGTGGATGTGGTCGGCGGTGGTCGTCACCCCCGTTGATCCCCCCATCCTCTTCGCCGTCTTTCTTCCCCCCCAAGTGGAAGGTGTTACGCGTCTGTCCCCTATGTGAGGTAGAACCAACATCCTCATGGGTACGTCGAAGTCGATTGGGATACATCGAGCTTTTTTCCGGTGTGGCCCACCTGTGGCATTGGCGAGGTCGCTCCAGCCATATCACCGATCTGGTCGGAATAGCACGGCGAAGCTGGCTGGAGAGGCTCGTAAAATGTAATACCTTTCTCCTTCAACCGGTCGATGGAGCAGAAGAGCCTATCCAACTTTTACGACGACGCTCCCCTTCCCATCCCCTTCGTAGAACAGCTTCGGTATCCTCATCACCAAAGGTGAAAGCTTCAGCTTCACTGTTCCCCTTCCTCTTCCCCGATGGGGATGGGGATAGGGATGGGGAGGAGAAAAAAAGGCGCGACGTTTCATTCTCTACCACGCTTTTTACCGAAGAGTGGAGCGAAAAGAAAAAATTCTCGTCTTTATTGAAAGGAGGCCCCTGGGTGAAGCGACGCCAAGCAAGGAGGGTTCGAAAAGGAGGCAGATATTTTCAATGCCAGACTTTTCCTTGCCGCCCCATTGTGACTTGTTCCCACACCTACAGGGGAGCATTTCGTGCCTTTTTGGTGGAGCCGGCCACCCGAGAAGATAGGCCGCTGCTCCACCATCGTCGCGCCAAGCCTTCCCTTTCCCCTTCTTTTCCCCCTTCCCCTTTGGAAATGGAGATGGGGATGGAGATGGGAAAGGGTATGGCTTCAGCTTCGCTGATGGCGTCGCCCACGGCGTCGCTTCACCAAACAACGCGTAGCCCCCTCTGGTTAAAAAATACTTTTTCCAACCTCCTCGCAATTCATCCGATGAATCGTGAAGAATCGGCGCAAGAGGTGCTCCGCCAGACCGGGGGAGAAGCGATTCAACATCTTCTACGAAAGGTCGATTTGACCGTCTTGAGACGAAATCTGAAACATCGTCTTCTCGACTTAGAGCGCCTTCTTTTTGACTTAGACAGAAGACGACAAAAAATGAAGAGGGTGGTGAAAAATGTGAAACGAGAGCGAGAATTGGTGATTCGTCGCATCAAGGTGGTACACTCCTTCCTGGCGAGTCGTCGGAGACCGGAGTGGATGGTATTATCAAATCTCCCCGTTCTTCCCCCTGACCTACGACCCATCATCCGGACTCCCGACGGAGTCATTGCCGCCTCTGATCTGAATAGGCTGTATCAACGAATTTTATACGCCAATAGAGGGCTTCGGAGGCTGTCGATCGTCAATCCAAACACGATCTCCCTTGCAAAGAGGTCTCTTCAGGAGGCAGTCGATGCGCTGATAGAGAATGGGAAGGGAGGTGGCAAGGCGGTCCTCGATCACACAACGGGTCAGCCATTGAAGTCGATATCCGCTTCGTTGAAAGGAAAGAAGGGTCGGTTCCGGCACCACCTTCTCGGGAAGCGGGTCGACTATTCAGGCCGATCAGTCATCATCGTCGGACCAACGCTCCACCTGCATCAATGTGGTTTACCCAGAGAAATGGCCATCGAGTTGTTTCATCCCTTCTTAATTCGGTACCTTCAAGTCCATCGACGTGCTACCAACGTCGCCACCGCCAAGCGATACATCGATCAACATCGACAGGTTATTTGGAAAATATTGGAGCAGGTGATTGGACACCACCCCGTCCTTCTTAATCGAGCACCAACCTTGCATCGACTCGGAATACAAGCCTTTCAACCGATGCTGGTTCAAGGTCGTGCCATCCATCTTCACCCCCTCGTCTGCACTGGCTTCAACGCCGACTTCGATGGCGACCAGATGGGTGTCCATATTCCTCTCTCTTTTCAGGCCCGAGCCGAAGCGTGGAGGTTACTTTGGTCGGTCAATAATCTTCTGTCGCCCGCCACAGGTCAGCCCATCGTCGTCCCGACCCAAGATATGGTACTGGGATGTTACTACATCACGAGCTTGGATGAAAAGATGGCTTTTCAAAACCTTGCTGCGTCGGTTTCTCCCAAGCACGCAGAATCACCGAAGCTGAAGCCATCACCTTCCCCTTTGGCGATGGGGATGAGGAAGGGGCTTTACTTTGCCAACTTGCAAGATGCGTTGGGGGCCCATACAGCTGGCCACATCGCGCTGCATACTCCCCTCTGGGTTCGATTTGCGGGCAAATTTGAAAGTCAAACCAATTCGGAGGAACCCCTTGAAGTTCGCATCCATGTCGATGGAAGGCAGCTTTCTATTCGCTCTGAGGTGCAACAAATGACAAGCACGAGGAGAGGGCGAAGCAGGCTAGTGGGTCGCTACATTCGCACGACGGCTGGACGAATCGCGATGCATGACATCATCCAACCAGGGAGACGGAGGGGATGATCCGCATCACCTTTCCCACCCTTATCCCCCTCTTCATCCCCATCCCTTTCCTTTTCCTCTTTGGGGATGGAAAAGGTGATGGAAGGAGGTCCTCTCGCTTCACTGAAGCGAGAGGGTATTGTTTAAATGTTAGTTTGGTAATTCTTATCTTTGCAAACGTATTCAACGCCTTTTTTTAAAGATTTAACCGCCTCGTACTTACCATGAAGCGTAATTTCTTTATACCTCAGGTCGAGTAGGGTAGGGGTTTTTATGTTGAATTTAGTTCTGGCAGTTAGTAAGACGTGATAGTGATACTGGTCTTGCCCTTCAGTTTGGCTGACAGCTTGGCTGATGGCGTGTTTTTCCCTGCCTATGGCGTAATCGCCGAAGTCAACAACCTTTTTCAAACTCTCAAGCACCTCTTGGTGTGTCATTGCCTGCGGGACTTGAGAATACGTGAGAAACAGTTTTCGTGCGCTGATTCGAAAAGATGTTGAAACCTGCTTTACTTTCGCCGCCTTCTCCGCCTTCTTCGCCTCCTGCTCGTTTGTAGGGAGGTCTAAAGAGCCTTGAAGGGGCATACAATGGGGTCCTATGTAAATGAAAGAGGGCTCCGGGATAGACATATTGCCTCCATGTTCATTCTTTTGATATGTTGGGGCCATTGGGGCCATTGGGACCAAACGGTCCTTAGAGCGTGAATAAAAGGCTTGCTATATCTTTGCGTGGCGCGCCAATCTAAGATTTCCAAGTCGCTGGGGCCACGTGGGGCCATTGGGCCAAAAAGGGGGTGTCGGTATATGTCCGGTTGGGATAAGCCGGGCTTAGCCGGGTTAAGACGTGTAGTGATTGGGCTTTAAGGCTGAGAGCGTATGGTGAAGGCCATCATAGGGGCTTAGAACCCGGGTAGTCTTGTCCCTTAACGCTCTCGCGCAAAGGAAATGGGAGATGCCGAAGACATGTGATGGTCCAGTTAGCGGAAGGGTAGCCTGTTGGTTGCTGCTTTGATACGGTAAGAGTCTATTGGTTGTCTCGTAGAGGCCTCTAATTGGCCCGTAGAGCGGAGATGGAGGTAATGGCTGTGAATACTATCCTGCTGCCCCTGTAGGTGCGGTTGTAGAGGCAATAAGGCCGTTTTGTCGGCTTTGGGTGGTCTGAACAGGGTTAAGTTTAAGCCCGAGAAAGAAGGTTCCCTTGTAATCCCTGGTTTTGGTGGTGGCTATGTGGAAATGGAATTCAAGGAGTACTTCAAGTCGTCTGGTAAAGTATCGAACAGAGAGTGGAGGTGCCTCTCGTTGGCGGCAAGCGTCCTGGTAAGTCTGATAAAGGGAGTTCTCTCCGTTAAGTCGAGTACTGGTGTGTGGATCGATCTGGATGGACTGAATAATCCATCGGTCGAGAAAGGCTTGGTGCGAGGTGGGCGCTAAGCGTAAGTGGATGGGTATCCCGTCTGGTGGATCTGGGGGAGTTAATGGGGGTTTTTGATTCATAGGTAACTGGTTAATTGGTCCCGTCTAAGAATAGGTTTGTAGAAGGTCTGGTATGTACGTGGCTCATCCGAAAAGTGGGGTAAGCTTTCGTCGCGGGTCTTTAGTGGCTTTGGAGATGCGGTATTTAAAACTGGCAGAGGTGTCAAGATCGGGTACATCGACGGTAAGACCTTGAATGGTGTTCCAGGCGGTACGAAATGGTACGGAGTCGTTATACCGTAGGGTAGTGGTAGTGGTATGTTTGTCGCGAAAAGTAGGGTGAAGTTTTGATACTTTCATAAAAAAATGTCCGATCAGTAGACGAGAGATGCGATGATGCCGCCCGACTTTTTCTTTAATCAATGCTTCGAAAAGACAAGGCTAAAGGCCTTTCTTCTTTGGTCATACTCATATTATGGAGGAGCTGCCACCGCCGACATCGCCGGGCGAATGAAGGAGGATGGGTTTCGCTTTGCGACGCAGGCGGGCATCTCAATCGGGTTGGATGATATCCAACGCCCTCCCCAGAAACCACGACTTGTTGCGCAGGCTGAATACCAGCTTCGCTTGACGGAGCGACGTTGCCAAGAGGGGGGTGTCACCGCCGTTGAATGGTCTCAACAGGTGATCGATACGTGGCATCGAACCAGCGAGAGACTACGCGAGGATGTTGTTGACCACTTTCGGGCCACCGACGTGCTTAACCCAGTCTATATGATGGCCTTTTCAGGAGCTCGAGGTAACATCTCCCAAGTTCGCCAATTGACGGCCATGCGAGGCCTCATGGCGGACCCAGAGGGACGGATCGTCGGCTTTCCGATTCGAAGCTCCTTCCGGGAAGGGTTAACGCTGACGGAATACATGATTTCGTGCTATGGAGCTCGAAAGGGGTTGGTCGACACCGCCCTTCGCACTGCCGATGCCGGCTATCTGACAAGACGGTTGGTGGACGTCGCCCACCACGTCGTCGTAAAAGGTGAGACATGCGGAACACGCCAAGGCATCCTTCTCAAGGAGCTTACGTCGACAAAGAAGAAGGGAGTTCCATTGCATGATCGGCTCCTCGGTCGTGTGCTTGCAGCCGACGTTCCGCTGTACCCCGAGTCGACGGAGCTGAATGGCGATCTTCTTCTGGGAAGACGAAATCAGATCATCTCTGACACTCTGGCTGACCAATTGGCGTCCCAACGTCATCAGGTGCTGGTTCGTTCACCATTGAAATGCAGACTGCCGGGTGGGGTGTGTCAACTATGTTACGGCTGGAACCTGAGCAAACGAAAGCTCGTCACCGTCGGCCATGCGGTGGGCATTATTGCGGCGCAATCGATCGGCGAGCCAGGAACGCAGCTCACAATGCGAACGTTTCATACTGGAGGGGTGTTTTCGGGGGAACTTGTGGATGAAATGCGAGCACCTCATTCTGGGGTCGTCCGCTTTCCAAGCCCGTTGCAAGGCCTTCTGATTCGAACCTCCCACGGACGGGTCGCCTTTCTGATTAAAGTTGAGGGGGAATGCATCATTGAGGGCACCGAGTCTCCACGGCTCCACGATGGAGTCTTCAGCTTACCCAAAACCAGCAGCCTTCGGCTTGAAGCGACGACCATCCTTTACGTTCGACAGGGTCAACACGTTTTTGAGGGGGAGGTGATCGCGCAGTCTCCTACCATGGAATCCGAAATGGATGACACGGTCCAAGACACGCGAATTGTGTTTGCACGATCTGCAGGACAGGTCGCCTTGACCCGGTGGAAAAAGGAGAAGGCAAAAAGGAAAAGAGGTGCAAGATTGAGGGCGATCTGGATTCTCGCTGGAAACAGGTTTCCCCTGGCCGACCCCGCAGGGGTGAGAGATCGGTTGAAGGAGGGCCACCCTTCGCTTCCACGACTGACGCCCCCTCGCATCACTTTTAATGATGCGAGCAGCGACGCCGATGGTTCGCAAACCGAAGCGATGCGCACTCCCGCACAACTTCTCCCGATGGGCGGACGACGCATTGATCAGTTGATTCAATCCAACTTTCTTCGACAAAAAGATGGTGAACGGGAAGGAGATCGAATTCGGGTAACGATGGCGACAATCCACCACCTTCATGGATGGGGGGGCCATTTGGTGGATCATCGTTCCTTGCTTACGCAGCTCTTCTATGGAGAAAAATTGAGACCCTTCCTCTTACAAAGAGGGTATCCTCAACTCTCCGGCATCACATGGGAAACGCCGGAGCTGGGGTGCCGTGGGGGGGAGGAGAGGAGGCGGTCGACTCGAAGGGCATTTCAGGGTGAGATGGAACGGCCAAGGGGGAAGAAGGCAGAGGCGACCTCCGGCGCGATCCTCTTGGCGGGAGATCAAATAAGCTTCTCGACGGGAGAAGAAAGGCCATTCGTCTCGGTGGGGCAATTTCTTCATGCCGGACAACGCCTCGCTTCCAGCGTAGCAACCCCGATGCCGGGACAGGTGATACGAATCGAGCGAGGCGCGGTGACGATGCGCCGAACGGAAACGATTCTCGCCTATGCACGGTCCCAGTTCTTTGTGGCCGAAGGGGAATGGATCGATGGAAGCACCCCCCTTGTCGAATTACCGTATCGCCAATTGATGATCGATGACATTGTTCAAGGAATTCCAAAGATTGAACAACTTTTTGAGGCCGCCCATGAAAAGGATGGCCAGCCCATCAAAAATGGTGTTCAGGAGCGGTTGAAACTCCTTTTTCAAACGTATGGCGCATACCTCCCCCTGGGAGAAGCAGTGAAACGAAGTATGGACGCCATTCAAGAGATGTTGGTGGAAGGGATTTTAAAGGTCTACCTTTCCCAAGGTGTCGTCATAGCCGACAAACATCTTGAGATCATAATCCGACAGATGACCTCGAAGGTCGCGATCACGACGCCTGGTCGAAGCGGCCTTTTTCGGGGAGAGTACGTCGCTGTAGACGTGGTGGCAAAAATTAATCGATCCCTTCCTCGCGCGGCGGAGAAGGCTGTCTATCGACCAGTTCTTTGTGGCATCACCCGAACCGCCCTCGACTCCGAAAGCTTTCTGTCGGCTGCGAGTTTTCAGGAGACGACTCGCGTCTTAACTCGATATATGGCGTGTGGAAAAATCGATTATTTACGCGGTCTTAAAGAGCATGTCATCGTGGGAGATTTCATCCCAGCAGGGACGGGCCTTAAAACCAATCAGGAATTTCATCCTGCCCCCTTTCCCCTTCCCTTTGAGGGGATGCTTCCCTCCCTTCGATTTGCATCATCTTTGCCCAAAGGGTAAAGGTAATTCGATACCTTTATTCCACCTCGCATTACCTTTACCATTTCCATCTACATTCCCAAAAAAGAAGGGGAAGAGGAAGCTGATGCGATCGTAGTCCCCTGCTCAACTCCTCACCTTTGGCACCAGCACGCGTCTTCACCAAAGGTGTTCACCAAAGGTGTTCACCAAAGGTGTTCACCAAAGGTGTTCACCAAAGGTGTTCACCAAAGGTGTTCACCAAAGGTGTTCACCAAAGGTGTTCACCAAAGGTGTTCACCAAAG
>JAABUW010002278.1_pt1 | contig 29618 bp, 57 predicted proteins | sample 5560081 | NCBI WGS metagenome assembly JAABUW01 (sample SAMN10711882, study PRJNA513363) | rock metagenome | isolation source: Antarctica rocks | place: Antarctica: Victoria Land, Knobhead sud | reverse complement strand
GCTGTGCTCCAGCGCTGGGCTGACTTGCGCGCGCAATTTAGCCTGTTTTACATCACATTAGCTGCCCCTAGTCAGGGCCATTATCATTTCAACAATGGCATCTGATTGGTAAAAGAAGTGGGCTACTTGAAGTCGCCGACAAGGGCAGCAAGGCTGCGGCACCCCCGCGCAGCACATCTGCACCTTTGGACACGCCGCACCGAGGCCGAGTCCCGGCTGCAGCCTGCGCACAAACTGACGGGCAGGGTGCAAATCAGGCACGTCGCACGTGTCAGGTGCAGTTGGTCTAGCAGTGCTCCGAATGCCTCCGACTCGTGCTCCACAGACTGTTAGGGACCACTGGCTTGCACGCAGCGTTGCTGGTTTTGCGCGGCTGCACTGACCCGCACAGCCTGGCCAAGTTCCCGTCCGCACGGGATTGCCCTTCACACCGCTGGCCTCGGGCTTTCCTGAGGCTGTGCCTCTGCAGAGCTCTGCCTGCTGCTGGATCAGACAGCCTGCTGCAGGCGTGCATGGCGCTAATAGCACGCCGCTGGACTATCAGCTCGCTGGGCGCAAGGCATTCCTCTATGCATGCACGCCCAGCTTCTGCGCGCATGAGGGCTGCCCCAGCAACCAGCCGCTGCCGCTTCTCCAGCGACAGATCCTGGACGTCCGCCCGTCAGCCACTCGCTGCTGCGCTTCAAGCAGTGGCGGACCAAGCGGATCCTCGACTGCGAGGACGAGTGTCTGCTCATCTATGCGAACCTGGACTGCAGCGCATGCCCGGGTGAGCTACTGCATCGATGCATTGCAAACCAGTCTCCCAATATATATTGTGGCTTACGGCTCATGCTCCACCCTGCCTTCTGCAATGTGCACTGACGCGTGTGAGCGCGCGTCCGGCTGCTTTCATTCGCCAAGCTTGCGGACGCCCTGACGACGCGGTACCGTGAGCACGAGCGGGAACGGGAGGCGTTGTACCTGCTCGACAAGGTGTGTTCCGAGGCGCAAGCGCCGAGGTCGCCTGCTTTCATCTGGCAATGTGTCGCCTCTGCCATCGCGTGCTCTGCCTACTGCTGCACTAGCTGCTGCATACTCAGTACGACACTTTGCTTTGTTGCCGGAATGGACGGGGTGATGCACCCATTGGGACAGGCGAACCGCATTCCCACTTCTTGGCACAGCGCCGCATGATTTGCCCGCAGGTGGACAAGATCGCGGACATGCGGCAGGAGGATGCTGCCAGCGCAGCCGCGCTGCAGTTGCAGCCCCGGCCCTGGCAGTCTGCCGGGGTGGTCACGGTCACTGGCGCGTGGGTGCGCGATGACTGGCTGGAACGCTGGGAGAGTCAGCGGCGGCAGCTGCAGGAGTGGCTCATGCGGCAGATCCATGGCCGTGTGCTGCGACTGGACTCCAGGTCAGACTTGCTGTACATCACCCTCGTATCTGAACAGTGCTGTCCCCTTACCAATGGGTGTATTCACAGTTGCACTTCGCCGTGCCGTAATTTCTTGCTGCATGGTCACTGTCTCCACCTGACTGCCCTGTGGCACCCCCTTCCTCCGCGGCGCTTTCAGCGGCATCAGAGATCCAGCCAGGCTCTACACGTCCATCTGCGTGATGACGACAGAGCACAATCAGGCAGCGAATATCGTGCTGACGACGCGGACAGACTCCTACAAGGAGATCCTGCCGGCGCTGGCGGCGTACTTCGCTTTGCGCCCTCAAGCTGGGTGGCAAGGCAAGCTGCCTGCTTGTCTCTTTCGCTTCAAACTGCTCTGCCCGCTGCATCTGTCGTGAAGCTCACTTTCTGCCTGGTGGCACAAGATTCCCAGCGCTGGAAAGTGCGCTATCATCTGCTAGTTCTTATGCATATCTTCAATTGCATTTCTAATGGGCATCTCTGTCGATGCAGATCGAGGTGGCGTACACAGACAACGTCGTCGCCGCGCACAAGCTGGTGCCGGAGGGCATTCCATCTCTGCGGCAGGCTGAGGGAGGCTATGGCGTCAAGCAGGCGAGTTTCATCTTCGATACGTGTGCCGTACATCAACCTGCGTGCCGAGTCTTGCTGTTGGTTGGCATCTTCGCCCTGTCCCTGACAGAGATGTGACGTGTAAGCTCTGTGCTACTACAGGATGTGTTCACCAAATCCAGCGCGTCACTGACACATGCGACTCCGGCCACTTCCAGTTGGTGCGCCGACGCTGCAGCTCTGCCCAGTGCATCTGCCATGAGTGTTTCCTCGTCCGTGCTGCTTTTGGTGTGTGCAGAAACTGACGTCAATTGAATTCGCATGTGCCGCGCAGCGGCCTTCTTGCGGCAGTTTTCGCAGGCGTTGCTGGTTTCCGACACCAAGCAGCAGGTCATCGATCGTCACGGCGCCTCAGCTGCCGACCTGTCCAAAGGTCGTGACTGTGGAAGAAGCGCACTATCATGAGCGCATAATGCGCTTATGCCGCCGCCGGCGCAGGCCATCGGCAATGTGCTGAACGTCTACTTCAGGTACAGGGCGCTGCGGGCCGCGCCCATCGGCGCTTCGTGCTTCACAGCTGATACGCCAAAGGCGCTGCTGCTCCTCATATACAACATCGCTCGGGGCTTCCACACATGTGCGGCTTCACGGTGATGGGCCGCATTCATCTTCTAGGTGTCGGGATCATGATGTTCTGCATCATTGCCTGTGATCTATTCGATCATGCATTTTGCCTCGAGCTTGGCCGGTGGTGCCGTCTCTGGTTTGTGGAGGGCGTCGATCAGCATCAGTATGGCAGTTGCGCAGATAGATGAGCAATCTCACTGACGTCAATCGTCATGATACCCCCTGCAGATATCGATCGATGTCAATTGATGGCGCGTCAGTAGATACTTATTATCAGCAGACGCCAGGCCCCGTGATGTCGATTGACGTCCACGCTAAGGGAGTTCAACTGACACAGGATCTATCGATGTCATTTCACGCATCTGCAGCGCCTGCATCCGCTGATACACCAGTCTTGCAGCGGGAAATGACAACAGTGCACCGCCTGCGTTACTTGCCGCGCACGTTGTAATCGCACATCGACGTCGCCCATCAATGGACGACTCTGACAGTCATCGGAAACAGACGGGTGTGGCAACATGCGGGGCCTGAAGTGAATGACATCCGCGGGATTCCATTCTGGTATTCTCATGAAGTGCTTCGAATCCCAGCTACCAGCTGTTAGCGCCCGGCAGCATTTGTGTCTTTGTCTGGCGCTCCTACTGTCGCGCCAGCCCACTCGTGGTGCCCACAAGCTGCTGTTGCGCCCGCACAGCAGCTTGCTGACGCTCCGCTCTGCGTGTGCGGCTTTGGGTCTGCCCGTTTCGTCGGGATGCCTGCCTGCTGCCTTCACAAGCCTCTGCGGCCGGGCCTAGCGCCTCACCTGGCACAGCGATCGTCTCTCAGCAGCAAGCCTCCGAATGCACGGCCAATGCAGCAACAGCTGCCATGCTGAAGGGTGCGGCCGGGTGTGACTGATGTGTCTGGCCCAGAAGCAACCTCTGCCGACCGCTGCAGCACGCGCAGACAGGTCCGTGCTCCCTCAACATCTGCTTCGGTAGCCTCACCTGCGCATCAGCTCTCAGTGTGGGATGCTCTCCACCATTGATTCCATGGCCAGCGTCGCATCCCAGCAGACATTTTGTGGCTGCGTTGTGCAGCAGCCTGCGCTGTGGACCTGTTCAGTGTGTGTCTGGACTCAGCTGTTTAGTGCTGGTGCACGGGATATCGATGCTTCGTGCACACACGTTGCTCAGATGGCAGATCTGACAGCGCATTGCGGCGCCGTGACCGCACTGCAGAGCTTGTATGTCCTGCCAGCAAGACTGTGGGAGTTGGATCTGTTGGGACCTCAGCGCCCCTAAACTCTGCATTGCAGGTCGTTGAGCACTAGCTGGAGGTGATCCTCACAGCACTCTGCAGCTAGTTCATGGTGCGCTGCCGCGCCGCAGGTATGGTGCTCATGTGCCGGACTGCGCAGATTTATGTCTGTACCATCTGTTCTGCCAAACTGCTGCTGGCTGTTCATCGCTGTCTCAAGTTGCGATTCTTGCAACTCTGCAAGCGGTGACGCCTCTTTGTGCCACCCTCCAGGCTGATGCCATTGCGTCCATTATGCAAGCCGCTTGCGGCAAGGGCAGCTGCCATTGTGCAAGCTCCCATGGCGAAGGCATCAGGTGGGCAACACAGATAAATGTCAGCCTGATGTCAGCCTGACTGATGACTGTCTGTCATGCCTGCAGTTCGCGAGGCAGCTGCATCACCTCATGCCACGCATCAACTTCAAAGTGTGACGGCAGTGTGGATCTGTGCGAATCTGTTTGGAGTCGAAGTGAAATCTTGCAATCTCCAAGGTGCGCTTGACTCTGTGAGTTTCTCTGTGGTATTCTGCCTCCGCTTGTTTCAGCCCATCACTGTACCTTCTGAATCTGCCGAACGAATCCCCTTGCTCAATCCCCTTGCTCAATTGAGCGAGTCTACCTTTAAAGGTGGCAAATTTGCATCTTTGAACAACCGCTGCGGCCGAGTCCGTGTGTTCTTGCGCGATGCACCAGCTTGCATCTGGCTGGCAGCAGCGGCAGAATCCACTGCCTTGAATATCGCTTCTGACGCTGCATCCAATCGTCCATGTTCAGCACAGGATATGTCTTTCTGTAGACCATCATCCATATCGAAGGCATAGGCGTATTCTTGCTGAGTCTGCAACTGCCACCGCGCTCGCGGCAGAGGGGTGCCGCTGTGCGCAGCATCAGCTGCAGGTATAGCCCTGAAATCCACATGGCATTCTGTCTCTATGGGCCAGTGGTCCGACCCGCACTGAGCCGCATTTACCGAACTGCTGTGGATGAGCGGAAATGTACTGGGCGTCATAAGAACGAGATCCAATCGAGATGGTTGCGTGTTCTGTCGTGCTTTGAATGTCGGCGGTGCGGTGCACGTGAGGTCGACAATATTATCGGCGGGTGCTGGCAAGCAGAGTATGTGGTGTTCGTGTTGGCTAGACGGGGCAAACAAATGGATGCTCCTGCTCTCGGCAGGGGAGCCAGTGTTGTTCGTCTCACTTGGTGTGATTATGGAGAAATTGGATGCTGTTTTACCACAGAACGCTTGAAAAAGCGGCACACACAACAATTACGCGGCGGCGTCACAATCACAATGCCGCAAGAGCCACCCTGCTCGCTTGTCAGCTGTGTTGCGCAACAGTCACTGTGTTGCTGGACGTCATTCTTGCTGCTGCCGCAGCAGGGTCAGCACTTGCGCCTTGACGCTCTCCAGGAACAGCACAAACCCGCGGCCAGCCTCGGCACCCGCTGCCGCCAGGCCGGCATCTGGCTCCTCGATCAGGCAGGCGTAGAAGACTCTGCGATGCGAGGAGCACGACTTCTCAGGCGGTTGCCGCAGGATCCCCAACCTGCAGCCTGACAAATGCACTCTACCGACAGATGCTTAATTATGCTGCATAGAAATGGAGAGCTTTGGCGCAAGAGCTACCCCAATGCCACTGTGCAGACTTCGCCGCCATGCGACTGCCCACCCGTCGTCTGCGGGTTCGCCGCCGCGCAGCAGGCGCAGGTGCGGCGTCATGCGGCGCCCCGCGCGCGCGGCGTTGATGGCGCCCCGCAGCAGCGACCCTTGCGGCGGCGGGAAGGGCAGCTCCACCGGCGCCCTCGCCGCATAATACACCAGCACCGCCGTGTAGCTGCAGGTGGATGGGGCCAATATGTCAGCGTCTATCTCCGACCGATAGTCGTTCCTGGTTTGAGATTCAGATAGGAGCCTGCCACCGTGCTCAACACAACTGGTGGAGGAAGTGATGACTGGATGCGGAGTTGCAGAAACCGAGGTGATCTGCTTGTGGTTTCCACTATCAGCTGACACAGAAACCATGCTCTGCATTGATGCATGAAAGTATGGTAACAGGCAGAAAAGGGCATCTGTCCAGCAGGTAGATGCTTTCATAGTGCGCAGATTTGAATGCCTGGCTGATCATGGCAGTGAGTACTCAACCATCATTTTAGGGCTGCACACTTCATGGATGCACGAGAGCTGTGAGGCTGACGCCAGGCAGAAAAGCGCACCTGTCCAGCAGGTAGATGGCGGCGCCGCTTGTGGACAGCGCCGCCTCAGATAGCGAGTGCCGCGGGAAGGCCTGCGCCTCGGGGCTGCTGAAGGACGCCAGCAGCGGGTACACCGCTCGCCGCAGCTCCCCCGGCGGCAGGCCCGCCTGCAGCAGAATGTACACAAGCATGTAAACAGTGAGTCATCAGTACAACGCGTTCCGACAAACAACAGCAATGCTGTGCTCAGAATGCGCCTGCGGCGCTGCCTGATACAAAATACGGCAAGATGCCCATGCTGAACTCGATCACTAGCTCCGTACCACGTTAGACTGCCTCGACAACTCCAAGTGAAATACGTCTACTATGACCAAGGCAGCGATGTGATGGACTGCACCATTCACTGCAACTGCAGCAGCGTTCCTGCGCCAAGCTTCCATGCACAGAGGCATGCCGAGGTTGCAGGGAGCCGCACCCACAGCAGGCGCGCGGCGGTGGAGGCGTCGGGGTGGTCGCCCGGGCGCCGCACCAGCAGCGGGCTGCGCAGCAGGCCGTACGCCAGCCGCGGCACCGCCTGCAGCGCCTCCACCGCCTCGAATGCCACATCCGCCTGAAATGCACCACGCCACAGCTGTCATGCGTTGTGACAACATATGTTGGTAGCTCGGTGACGATTTCTGCAGCTCGTCCACCGCCTCGAACGCCATGTCCGCCTGCACACACTTGAGCCGAGACCATCACATCTGTGCAAGTAAACTCGGCACAGACAGCGTGTGGACCCAGGCAGCGTGGCAGAGATGTGTGCAGTCCATCACTGCTTTGGGGGATGGTCCAACTTTGAGCAAGCCCATAGTGACCACTTTTCAGTTGCTGGATTCAAATATCAGGCGTCTGACCTGCGCGGCGGCTGCGCCGGAGAGGCCGAGGATGTGGCGGTTGTACTGCGCCGCCAGGATGGCCAGCCAGTCCTGCACCAGCGCGTGACCCTCCGCCGCACCGTCCTGCGGCACGCACAACAACTCTTTTGCAGCAGAAAAAAGCGCGAATCCAAGAAATCTCCAGCACACATGGCAACGGCAATGTCCTGCGCTGCCCACACCATTTGCAGCTAGTCGATCATCGATGAAAGCTCATGTTTCATCACAGCGGAGCCGGACTACAAGTTCCAAAGCACATGATCAGGGCGGTTGTGTTCAATTGGGAAGGTGGTGTGCACCTCGCTGGCGGCCTGGACGAGCTTGTGCAGCAGCAGCGCTAGCACAGCATCGGCGTCGCAGCCGTCAAACACCTCCCGCGGCGTCGTCGCCAGCGGGATCGGCACTGTCAGCACCCGCATCCGCCGCTGCAGCACATACCTGCAGGGGCCAACAGCGAGTGTGCTTCATCCTTTGCAGCAACAGTGGCAGCATCAGGCTGCCCGAATGTCAGCCTGCACATGCTCGTCGAGGAGGAACAGTTGGACTGCACAGCAACGTTTCCATCCTGTGCATTCACTGGTCTCCTGCTACATTTGACACAATGCCACAATGCACCGCAGCAGCCATGGCTCACCGCCGGGCCGCCGGGTCGGCGCCGGGGGCCACCTCCTGCGACGCATCCGGTAGCACGATGGAGTACTGGAAGACGAGCTGCAGGACGGGCGCCGCGCCCTCCAGGTTGTTGAGGCCCGACGCTTTCGCATATTCCAGGTCGAATGCGAACGAGTCGTTGGGGTCCTGCAGGGGTAATTCGGAGGAGAAATCAACATCATTAAGCCTGAAAGCCTTGCATGCAGGACGGGCGCCGCGCCCTCCAGGTTGTTGAGCCCCGACGCCTTGGCGTACTCCAGGTCGAAGGTGAAGGTGTGGTTGGGGTCCTGCAGGGTTTGTAAAGAGAAATCAAACAATAGTCAGCCTGAAAACTGCCATGCAGGACGGGCGGCGCGCCCTTTGGGTTGTCGGGCCCCGACGCCTTGGTGTATTCCATGTCGAGCGGCAAACGAATCGTTGGGATCCTGCAGGAGAAGAGACCCCAACCAACTCGAAAGTCAGTTGGTCTTTCGGCAACACTGCGAAGCCTTGGCGTACTCCAGGTGGAAGGCGAAGGAGGTCCTGGGTGTTCCAGGAGAGGAACGCTTGCAGAGGGCCATGCGCCTGCCGACGGCTCAGAACTATGTAAGTCATGCTCGGGAGCAGACCCTTGGCAGCAACAGGTATTGAGTCATCAGTGTCATCTCACAATGAGATTGCTGCGCATGCGCATTTGGACTGAGGCGCAGGTCATTGGCAGAACTGCTTAACAGTTTACTTGGACAAATTGAAAATGAGACGCGCACCGCGCTGATGACGTGGAACAGATTGTCGAACTGGTCGTCGGGGAACAGGTGGCCGAAGGCACGCGCGACCTTGAAGTCGGGCGAGGTGCGCAGCCGCAGCAGGCCGCCCCGCGCCAGCGGCGCTCCCAGCCGCCGATAGATATCCTGCGCGGGTCAGGACAGCACCAGTTGCGGGGCTTGCAGACTGCAAATACTTTCGGAACACGACATGGTCGTAAATGGCCCAACCTGCAAGCAGAGTCCGGCCGGATCACGCACAAGCTGCCTTGGGCTCATCGCTCTGCCACAACGTGGAACTGGCAAGTGCCCAGCTGCCAGAACAATGCTTGGCGGGCACACCAAGGGTACACCTGCGGGAGGGCGGCATCCTCGATGGAGGGGTACAGGAAGAGGGCGCCGCCCGTTGCCACCGCCAGCGGCTCCAGCGCCGCCAGCCCGCACCCCTGCTACGTCACAATGGGATGTGCCAGCCGCCTTTTGAAGCCTGAAATGTTCGCCTTGACGCTTTGAGGCTTGTGATGTGATGCAAGTGGAAGGAGTCGCTACTCGAGGTGTAGCACTGGAACAAGGATGCAAAACAGTTTGCATGGGAAACTGGAACAAGGATGCAAAACAGTTTGCATGGGAAAGGTGACGAAATATTTCAGCGCTGCATGCACCTCGGTCGCCACTGCAAAGACGTCGATGCACACGGCCAGGGACGCCGCCGCTGCCGCCGCCTCCTCGTAGAACTCCCGAGCCTCTGGGTCAATGACGACCTGCGGCGCCAGCTGCAAGACGGAGTCATGCGAGATAAAGAATCACTGGTTGCTATTGTCTGGAAGAACCGGGCCCGCAGAAAGAGTGTTGACGCCGGCATGTGTGCGTCAGGAGTGCAGCAACGATGCAACAGAACCGGGCGTACTGGGCCGGGGGCGTCGTCGGCGGGGTCGGCCGGCCGGTACTGCTGCTGCGGCACCGCGGGCATGGAGAACGTGTAAGGGTTGAGGTCCGACATCATGGGGTCCATGATGATGGTGCTGGCCGTGTCCACACCCTCGTGGTCCCGCGCCGCCGGCTGCCGGTGAAACACGCGGCCCCGCCCCGCATTGGGCGGCCCCCCCAGGAACGCCAGCAGCCGCGCGCCTGCGTATCACAGGAGATGCAAGTTTGGTCCACGGTTGTGGCAGTGAAGAAGCTGTTGGTTTTCATCTGCCATGGCCAGAGATGTTGCCCGCAAGCTTGACAACAGGCGCTGCCAAATGGTTCAACCAGAATGCAGGTACGAAATGCAGCGCCTTGCCCACCTGCGTAGGCGCCAGCAATGGATGCACTGCCTCCATTGACGGCGCCGTTGGTCGCCGCAGAGGTGGAGGCGGCGGCGCCGCTGGAGCGCCGCTCCTGCAGCGCCGTCGCGCCGGACAGGTAGCGCAGCACCGCCTGCACGGCGCCGCCGAAGCCGCGCCCGCCCGCCAGCTCCTCCGGCTCGCCTGCTCCAGGCGAGGCATTTCGGCGTCTAGGTTGATTTTCAGGATTTAGGGTTCCTGGACTGGTTCTAGAGTTCCGGAGTGTGCATTCTCCTGTAGGCTCGCCCAGCCTTTGGCTGACACCATCCTTCAAGTCGCCTGACCTATCTCAGGACGCCTACATCAGCCTCTGCACATTGTAGCCGTCCTGTGCATGAATACAGCAGCCGCACCCGACTCAGCGGGCTCAAAGGGCTCTGCGAGGAGAGCGTCCAGCGCCGACACGATGGCGTCCTTGGCCTCGCCCACCGGCGCCAGCAGGTTGGCCAGCGGCAGCGCATCCTCCAGCTCCAGCGCCTGTGCTTTCGACAGATGTGACGTCACTTCGATTTGTGAACAAATTCAGTAGTGCAACACATGAATGTGCACTGCACAGGCGACAGGTGTCGCGTGACGCTCTTGTTTCCCAGGGTGACACGCTGAATATAGGACAACGGAAAAAGCTACGCGCACCGTGGGGGAGTCGTCGTCCTCGGACAGCGACACATACCGCACCGACGGGCGCCCCGCCGCCACCTCGTACAGCCCCAGCTGCACGCCAGATCATCATTGAGCTCATTTGATGAACCAGATCGTTGAGTACATACACCAAGTAATATCTGTCAAAGACAAGATGTCACATAGTCCATCGCGCTTACGAGCAGGGCTGCGCGCACTGAGCGACGCACAAGCGCACCCGGTGCGAGTAGGTGACGAGGCCGAAGCGTGCAGCGGGCGGCAGCGCCTCCAGGGCGGCCTGCAGCGCCGACCGCGTCAGCTCCAGGGTGTCCTCCCCGCAGCAGACGTCCACCAGCGCCACATACAGCGGCACCGCCGCCGGCTCCGGCTGTGGCGCCCGCGACCCCTGCCAGATGCCACACGCACAGCAGGGTATTGCGATATCGTGGTGCATTCAAACCACACCAGACGGTCGCAGGGTCACGAAGAGTGTGAAATGCGCAGTTTAGCATGAATACTAGGCGCTTCAGGACTAGGGTGGGTGTCAGCAGGCGGAAAGTGCTGGGGCAATGAGCAGCATATCAGCACCACAACAGCCCACACCTCGTCGTCGGAGTCGCTGTGGTCGAGGCCCTCCCGCGGGTCGCACTCCATCTCCACCAGATCCGCCCGCAGCTCCGGCAGCCGGTGCATCGCCGACTGCCGCCCGTACCTGCACGTTCACGGTGTGAAGTTCCAGGTTCGGTGTATAAATTTACAGCGATGCACATCCACTGTGAGGTGCCACATGCGATTGCAGTCGGCAAGGGGCAGGACAGGAGGCTCGGCGCACTTGGCCTCCTGAAGCGAGAGGTGCTCATTGTAGCCGCCGCACAGGGAGCAGGACCACCCGCCGCGCTCCAGCTGGCAGTACCGGTTGATGTACCTGCGCAGTGGTGAGGCACTCATGTCAACCGCCTTGGCAGCCAGAAGTGCTGCTGAAAGTGCTGCTGCGTCCGTTGCGGTCATGGCCATTTGATGATGAGCCAGCATGCCCCCCTCAGCAGCGAGCGCCGATGGCAGAACTCACGCGTAGCATTCGCCGCAGCGAGCGATATCCTTGGCCTTCACCTCGCAGCGCCTGTCCAGCGACGCGAACTTGGACCTGGCGAACGGCTGCGCCACGCACGCGAATGGCAGCCCGCAGTCATCCTTGAGCTCGCCTGCGGCAGCGCCAGGCAAAATGTGAGCGCGCACGCGCCAGGCCACGCGAATGCATGGCAGTGAGCCACACTACATGCAGTGCCTACCTGTGGCAGGAAATTTCTGCAACGTGAAGCGCAGCAGCCGGCGACTGTCCTCAGACATGGCTGAAGGTGCCGCCGCGCGCAAGCCTACTGGCAGTGCTGACACCCAGGTGCACAAGCCCGGACGGGGCGGATGTCAGCAGCGCTGCACAGAGATCATCATGTGCCCTGTATCGACACCCAACGGGCAACTTGTCGGAGCTTAGATCAGATCAGCGAAAGAAATATTGGCAGCGTTGCGCCAGACTGGCCGCCGCGGCAAGTCAGGCTGATAGTACTTCTGTCAGCACAGATGTCGAGCTTTGCAACTGCGCAATGCAAGCGAAGAAACCAGCGCCAGCGCATACACCCGGCGATTGCCTTTCAGGCCACCTTGCAGCGTCTTTGAGATTGCAAAGGGCTCGCCTTCTGAAAAGGCCCTTTTAGCATGGCCTGACGTCAGCGTTGTGGTCGGACCTTTTTCTGGCAAAATTCGCACCGCACAATCTGCGAGTTTGCGCATGTCTGGCGGCAGTTGATCTCAACATGGCACCCAAAACCGGCGGAGGCCTGTTGCGCGTCAACTCCAACGCGGTGCTCGTGGTGCCGCCCTTCGAGTGCGCCTGGCTCCAGAGCACCGAGAGCATCGAGAGCGGCTGCTGCATCAGCTTCGACGTCAAAGGTGGGCTTCTAGGAAATTTGCTAAGGATTCGACCAGTCAGACACTGCAATCTGGCATCTTCAAAATCATGCAATCTCATGCGCTGATGCAGGCGACAACGACGTGACCATCATATTCAAGTCGGAGGCGGCAGGGCGGCGGTGGCAGCACTTCACGCATGCCGAGGCGGCACAGCAGAACGGCGCCGCGCCCGCCGCTGAGCCGCAGCGGACGGAGCGCAACTACACCGTGATCCTGGGCAGCCACCGCAACACCTGCATTAAGGTCGAAAAGGACGGCCAGCTTTGCGACCGGGTGCGGCTTTGGCCCCACCGCCTTCCTTGCTGCCATAGCTGGCTGGCTGTGTGATCGCCGATGCGTTTTTGCTGTCATTGTCTGAGATTTTTAATCCGATGTCAATTGCAGGCGGACAACGTGCCGGGGACGAAGCTGTCAGGCACCGACTTCCTGCAGTTGTGGGTTAGCTACAGCGCGGGCCGCATCTGCGTTGGCACGGGCGCGCCCGGTTCAGGCCCGCCCTGCTACAGCTGGCTGGACCCCAGCCCCGCCGCCGCCATCCAGCACGTGGGCCTGTCCTCCTGGGACCATCACCTGGCCTACCGCAACATCCAGATCACGCCGCCGCAGGCCGCCGAGGCCGCGGCGCTGGCTTCTGAAGGCGGAAACAGCGGCCCGCAGCTTGGCGACAGCATGCCCAGCCTGCAGGACGGCTGCGCGGCGGCGCTGCAGCGCAGCTTTATCGCCGCGACGGTGTGCACCGTGCTGGGCGTCGCGGATGTGATCCGGCCGACGGCGGATGTGCTGCGGAGCGCGGCGCTTGCGTTTCTGGCGGAGCAGCTACCGGCGGTGCTGGCGGCGGACCGCGCGGGGCTGCAGGCGCTGTCCTTCGACTGCATGCTGGACCTGCTCAGCCACGGCTCCCTGGTGCGCTGCTGCTGCAGGGTGCATTGAATGCGAAGTGTGAAGCAATGTTGTCTTCTACCTTCAAGTCACGATTGTACAGTGAATCGTCTAGGTAAGAGGCTGCACATGCATCCATTTGAATGCTTGAACAGCTGCAGCACAGGTGTAGTGGCAGTCTCAGCACGACAGCAAAAGCGAAGGAGACTTTCCTAATGCACAGGGCTGTGAGGAGGGCGCAGTCTTCGGCGCCGTGGCCGCCTGGGCGCGTAGCGGCTCGGACGACGGCGGCGCAACCGACGGCACCGGCGACACCGGCGGCAGCGGCGCACACGCCAACGGCGCTGTCGCCGGCCGCGGAGATGGCGACGGCAGCAGCGGCGACAGCTGCAGCAGAAGCAGTGACGGCGGTGGTGGCGGCGGCCGCGGCTTTGCTCTCGGCGACGCCCGCCCGGGGCCGGCGGTGGACCAGCTGCTGCCGCTGGTGCGCTTCCCGTTGATGGAGGCGCAGGAGCTGGCAGGCCTGGAGGCGCACCCGCTGACGCAGAACAGCGCCGTGCTGGGGGAACTGCTGGAAGAGGCGCGCAAGGTCCACGCCGCGGAGGCGGCGCAGCAGCAGCGGCACACGCCGCGCGCCGCCGCCCCCGGCTCGCAGGTGGGCATGGCTGTCTGCTATTTTCAACATTCTGGTGGCTTCTGTCAATTTCTGATGTACCACGAGCGGAGGTTTTGTGTGGCGGCCCGCCTCTCTAATTGTCGTTCATCACCGGAATCGTGTTTTGTGAACGGTCTCTGGGCTTGCAGCCTCTATTGCTGGCGCTTGACGAAACTGCAGCAGTCCATATTGGCAGCCATGTACGGTTGCGCAGGGGCCGGCGGCGCCGCTGGAGGTGGCGGACACGCGGCACGTGCGGCTGCGCACCTCCTCTGCGGAAGCGGCAGCAGCGCGGCGGCTGCAGCGGCGGCCTGTCGCCGGCGCGCGGGAGCTCATGTTCCTCTCCAATGGTGAGCAGGCAGTTTGCTCTACGGCAGTCGTTTAGGCTTGGACCTTCCTCGTTGGTTGCCCGCAACAGCTGGCCAGCGAGTCTTCACGGCATTTGTGCAAGGGCTTAGAACAAGGGGTTCCGCCGAGCATTTTTCTAGCTTCGTCACTTCAATAATCAATGGCAGGTGACGCGAACGGAGTGTGCCATTGGCTGGGGCGCAATTGCGGCGCCAGCGCCTGGGTGAACCCGCACGCGGCGGGGCGCCTCACCGTGCGCGCCAGCTCCCCCGCCTGCCGCAGCACCGACCCCAAGGCGCGCCTTTCTTCGTTCAGTGTAGCATTTATGATTTCATGGCCGGTCCCCGAAATTCTCAAATCTCAGGGAGATTGTGCATCATGCGGCCGCTGACCTGCCTCGAGCAGAGTATCCTGCCAGAGGCTGCATACTGGTTATTGGCATCAGCCTGTCTCACGCAGCGAGCCGTTCCAATGCTCTTGCTGGCAACTTTTGGTGAAAACCCTTCGAGATTCATCTGCCATCTTTTGTGTTGTATCCGGCAGGCGCTGGTGGGGCTCAACTTTGCGCGCATAAACTTTGCGGGGCCGCGGCTGGAGTGCGCGGCGCTGGCCACCTGGTGGAGCCTGGACCTGGGCGCCGGCCGCGCCCTGGCCTGCAACTACTACACCCTGCGCGCCGACGCCTCCCCCAACTTCCCCCGCTCCTGGACGCTGCAGGTGCGGGTCTTCAGACTTTCTGGCCTGCAGTGTGCCAAAAATCTGCTGAGCGACCTGGAGCTGGTGGCCACTTGCTGCAGGGTCAGGAGTGCAGCATGCATTCCATAATATTGCCCATCAGCCATCGGCAACTTCTGTCCAGCTCAAGCTCAAAGTGTTGAAGAAACATTGCTGCCGCCCGGCAGGCGTCCAATGACGGGCAGCAGTGGGTGGACCTGCGGCGGCACGCGGCCGACACGACGCTGGGCCTGCCGGGCCAGTTCGCCTCCTGGCCCGTGTGCGGCCAGGCGGCGGCGCGGCCCTACCGCCACTTCCGTGTGCTGCTCACGCCGGGGCCCGCCGCCGCCGCCTCCAACCCGCACGAGCTGGCGCTCAGCCACCTTGAGCTGTACGGGTACTTCAGCGATGGCAAGGCGGAGCCGGCTGCCGCCGCGTAGGGTCGAGAACCGTTATTGCCACGAGGTGCTGCCCCCGGCGGATGGGTGGACGTACGACTGTTGGTAAATTACCGCAGAATGCCGGCCGGCGCATGGAAATCGCTGCTGAGTGAAAGCCGCACGCCTTGAGAGAGTGCCTCGTGCGCATCATGCGCAAGGCACAAGTCAGTTTCTTGCCGGCCCTGCCACATGGAAGTCAGGAGGTTTTGACGAGAGCAGGGAGCACGTTGATGACAGCGCAGCAACATAATTGGATGGGAGCTCTGTATATTGTATATATTCAAGGTCAACAATCAGCCGCCCGCTGCTCGGTCTTCATGTGTTTTCTGTAAGTGTTGCAGAACTTGGAGCTTGTTCAGGTCGAGAGCGCCATTCAGTCCTCAGCAGCTTCAGGTAGTAGGTTTGAATTCCGAGTGGAAGCTTGCTGAATGCAATAAGGGATCTACAGCAAAGTGCACATCGTGGAGGGCTGCTGTCATTTTACAAACGTCCGAGACTTTACAATTCAAGACGGTTTCTCGTGCCAGAGATGTGCTGCGCCCATTTTTGACGCTGTACAGATGAGTCGGAGTTGTTGCATCGCCGTGATGCGTTGCCCATGGCCTCATAATCTGGTATCATGCGACATGCCAGCGCCAGCCGCCACTTTGACTCCTTGTGCCGCATTAGCTGACGGGCTCGTGAGGCGAGCCTCACTCTGCTGGTGCGTCGCGCATGCGCTGGTGCTGCAGCCAGCATGTGTGGCAGCATCGGGCGCGCCGCTCATCAAGCCGGGGTGCCATGGGCTGTCGCTGTGGCGTGCGCCGCACCGCCACCCTCGGGCATCAGGGCGGGGATTGCCCTCGCACAGGCCTGCATGGCGGATCCCGAGCTTTTTGCAATCCGAACATGCAGTTTGTTACCTAGCATCATTCTGCACATGCCACATGTTTTCGATTTAATGCATGAGCACTGGAAAACCTTCGGAGCTGCTGGGCGTTTCGGGTGGGCTTGTTCCTGCAGCAGGACAAGTCTGTTCAAGCAAAAATAGTCTGTGACGGCAGAGCAGGTCGCGGTAGAGCTTCATGCGAATGAGACAGTGTGAGGAAGAATGAGTAGGAAGGATGCAGTTTTTCCGCCGTTTTTGAAGGGTCTAGCGTTTTCCACACCTCTCTGAAGCGAGGCGTCCAGTGGTCCGCCCCTTGCAGCGCAGGATCCTGCAGCATATGCAGCGACAGGCCGCACGGATGAAAGCTTCCAAAACGCATCGGACCTTACTCTTGAAGTGCGTCGTCCAGGTTTTGCTTAGTGACGGCGCATCCGTCAGGTGTGCGAGGCAGTCGTCAGGAAGCGCTTTCACAATTTGAAGATTTCTCAATCAGATCCTACTGTATTGCAACAGGTCCACAACCAGAAATAGTCATGAGATCAAGGCTGTTGTACAAAGCTCTCAGCGTTCTGTGTCGGCGCCAACTGCTCTGGCGAATGAAGGTTTAATAGTAAGATGCTGCCCAAATGACATGCTCAAAGCGCAGACGCACTTCTCCCCCCGAACGTGGACAATGCCTCTCAGAAAACTCGACATCTCAGGGCCTCGTGCTGGCGCTTCCCTCGACCAATACACGCTCGAAGCGCCCGCCAATGCTCCCTCGAACCCGCTGCCGCAGCAGCGCAGACAAACTGCCCGGACGTCTTTTCACCGGCCATTCTGGCGCTGCTGCCCGTTTGCCTGTTGAGGCTGCCCATTATGCCGCTGCCCGTTTTGCGCCTGAGGCTGCGCGGACGGCCGCTCAGAGACTGGCTGCCCCGCCTGCTGCTGCAGCTGCGGCTGGTGCTGGTGCTGCTGCTGCGCCGACGTTTGCTGCTGCTGTTGTTGTAGCGCGGCAGGCGTAAGGTTGTGCGGCTGCTGCGCAGGCAGCTTGGCCTCCCAGGGCATGCGCTGCCAGCCCTTGAGCAGCACCGGCTGCATGCGTCCGCAGCACTCGCCCTCCGCCACCATGTCCGCCTCGTCCGGATCGATAGCGAAGATCTCCTGCGCGCACGCAGAACTGACGAGTTTCCCCGCCGCGTGTCGAAATCGAAATCGACATCAGATGTGTGCTCTGGTTCGCTGAAGCCAATGTCCTACAATGTTCTGCGCACTGCGCAATGCTCATGCACACTGACACTTTGTCGTTCTCTCCTGGTGCACCTGGCAGGGTGATCGTCAAGGAAAATGGCCACATGAACTTCTGGGCGGCGCCAGAGAGCGTGCATACGGAGTTGGTGACCAAAGCTTGACTGCCATGGCTAGTTCTCAGTGCGCAAGCCTCTGATGTCGGAAGTCGCGCCTGCATGAACTTCTGGGCGGCGCCGGAGAGGGTGCGCGCGGGGTTGGTGACCAGGAGCAGGGGGCGTGCCAGGCGCACGCCCGCGATGGGCACGCAGCCCAGCAGCCCCAGCTGCAGCTCCTTCTCGATGGCCATGACGCTGACGAAGGCAACGCCCAGTCCGTGCTGCACCGCGCTCTTGATTGCCTCTACGCTGTTAAACTCCTGTCGGAGCAGCACAGCGTCACCGGAGGCGGTCAGACATCGATCGCTTCGAGTGCATCAACCACTTGGCGGCATTGCAAGACAGCAGCATTCGTATCCAGCACGACCCCTCTCTTTCGTTTCATGCACTCAACCACGCAGAATCAACGTGCGCCGATGTGGCAAACATTTTTGCATTCCAGCGCGCTTGCATGCGTTCGAACATAGCGGATGCAGCAAATAGGAAGCGCACCATGTCGATCTTGAGGCGGCGCCAGGAGATGCCGTGGCGGCGCAGCATGGCGGCCTGCGCCGACTGCACCGTGCTGCCCTCGTTGAGGCACACGAAGGTGAGCCCGTACAGCTGCTCCCTCTCTAGGGGGCCGCCGCCCAGCGCCGGGTGCCCCTGCGCCGCTATCAGCACCTGCGCACAAGGCGAACACCTCCCCAATTAGCGTCTCCATCACGGCATCTGCTGGGCAGCCAGTTGGTCTGCACCACCCAGAACAGAGCTTCCCAACATCATGCTGGCAGCCGCTGCCCCATGCTGCAGAACTTATGCACTCATTAGGTTGCTGTCAGCAGCGGCAGCAGCAGCAGGGGTGGGGGCAGCGATGACCACAGTGGAATCCTGAATGGCAAGCAAACTTACAAGGCCCGCTCAGGACGCACCAGCTGGTCCTCGGCGTAGGTGACGCTCTTGAGCGCGGGGTACAGCTCCGGGGGCACCTCCCCCCCGATGATGGCCACATCCAGCTCCCCCGCGGCCACCGCGTCGCAGATGCGCCGCGACTGGTCCACCTGCAGGCAGATCGGTGATTAAGACGCAGCTGGTGTCCACTCGATGTGAAGGCAGGAAGACTGTCTGAAGCAGCACTCTGGCAGATCGCGGTGAGCAAACAGTTCTAGCATGATAAAAGATGCCACATGGGGATGCCACATGGGCATGGGGATGTGTTTAAAGGCCTGTGCAAGTTCATGCCTAGGGTCTAGCAAAGACCACACCTGCAGCTGGAGCGCGACATCGGAGTTGCGCCGGTGGAACAGGGAGATGAGGCGTGGCAGCAGGTACGTCCCCGTCGTCTGGCTCGCGCCCAGGCACACCACCCCCGTGTTGGCGCAGCTGCGCGGCCGCAAGCTTATGTCAGTCGAGGGTGGTTTTTAACATGGTCTGCTGGCACACATTTGGAAATGAGAATTCGAGGTGTCAGGATTGATGCCTGCACGTCTCGTGAGGACGAACGCAATCGGGCTTGCAAGCAGCGTCAGGCCGCACGGGAATGCAGCGCAGCAGTTCGCCAGCAAGCACACCTGTAGTCCTGGATGGCGCGGCAGGCCTCGCTGGCAACGGACAGGATGGCCTCGCACGAGGCGAGAAACAACTGGCCCGCCTCCGTCACAAACACCCGCCCGTGCGCGCGCCGCAGCAGCGTGCCCTCCCCGCCAAACGTCTGCAGCGGCACAATCAGAATGCGTCGGCAAGCTTGGTTTGAGCATCTTGAACCTGAGTGGACGCTATGAGGCAATATACTAGGAACTGTTGGACAGATTCGTTAGCTGGTCAATCTGTAGACAGCTGTGCACAGGCTTGTCCCAAGCACGTGACTTTCTCCTTGTTAACCCCTGAAAACAAGCAGAGTCAAATGTGGCGCGCAACAGCACCTGCTCAATGGAGGCAACGTTGCGGGAGACGGCGCCTGGGGAGACGCCCAGCGCCAGCGCCGCCTGCTTCACGTTCTGACTGCGCGCGCACATGCGGAAGTTGATTGCCTGCTGCAGCGTGAAGGGCAGCTTCTCCAGCTGCGGCAGCATCGCCGGCGCCACCTCCTCCGGCGCCACCCGCCTGCCTGCAGGGCAGAGTCGCGAACATGCGTTTCCACAGTGCTTTGATGCCGGTCCTCCAGCCAGGGATGATGACCAAGAGCAATGTGACAGAATGCATTGTGTGAATCACGAAGCTCAAAAGTCCAAAGGGGCACAGAATTGGTGGCCGAATCACGCTGCTGTCGACCACATGCATCTTCTAGCTCACCTAGCTGCTCAGCGCTGGTGACGCCCCAGCTGAGGGCCGACAGGTCGGCGATGTGGGGGCCGCGCCCCCGCAGCTCTGGATACCGCGTCTGCATGGCGCCGCCTCCCTGCACACATGCGATGTAATATTCGAAGGCAGCTTTCGTGTCTGTGTCTGGACCTGTCAACCTGCCTTCTTCGTGCCCAAGAGCCGGTGCAGGAAGAGCACAAAGCTGCAGGGAGAACACTCAATGCGATGTACCACCTGCACATACACAGTCTCCTCTCAACAGACAGCGTCACTCCAGACTCAGATGAGAAGGTGACGCACCGGGGACGGCAGGAAGCAGCCAATGGCGGACGTCTCGACGGTGAGGCCGAACATCTCGCGGATGAAGGCCCGCACCGCGTGGCTGCAGTAGCGCACCGGGTCCGTCACGCACACCAGCTGCCGGGTCAGCGGCACCCCCTGCCGCAACGTCACACGTTCTTTAGCCACAGACCTCTTGCAGAGCCAAATGTGGAACTGGTGCTTTTTTGAAGGGACGCTCAGTCGTCTGCTGCCTGGGTGATCAAACCATAATTCAGTCGCATGGCCGGCGTCCTGCGGACAAGGCTGCAACCATGTGCTGCAGCGGAATTCCCAGAGCTCATGGGTGTTTGCATCTGCTGGGAGGGTCACCTCAATCTCGACGGCGGCCAGGAGGCCCAGCTGCAGCTCCTTCTGCACGGCGGCTCGTGACACGAAGGCGGCGCCCAGCCCCACCTCCACCGCCTTCTTTATTGCCTCCACCGAGTTAACCTCCTGCGCAGCGGAAGGCAAGTACTTCCGCATCACAGCGAGCGATGACTGAACGAACACCACAGGATGCCGGGCTGCTGCACTGCTTCTTCTCCATACCACCACGAACCAACGGATCTCACTTCACTGCTGGGCAACAGTTGCATGGAGCAAGGCAGACAAGCTAGAGCAGGTATTCCTGTCAGCAGGAAGAAACGCACCATGACGACTTTGAGGCCAGTCCAGCAGATGTCGGCGGCCTCCAGCAGGGAGCGGATGCCCTGCAGCGTGCTGCTGCGGTGCAGCGACACGAAATGCAGGCTGTACAGCTGGTCCACGTCGATCGCCCCCGCTCCCGCCAGCGGGTGGTCCGCCGCAAGAATGACCACCACCTCGTCCGACTGGTAGTGTGTCACCTGCGGATGTGTGCGACAGGAGGATGCTGTGGTGCTGACATGGCTAGCATCATGCACTTTATTGGTTCCAACGGGCACGCACAAAGGGTTTATGAAATCGACAGCCACTTGCTCTAGCCAATCTCCTCCAGATCCCGACATCCAAAGAGAGTTTCAAAAATGCCCATCAGCGTCAGGGTGGAAGCTGTGTGTGTAACCGCTAAGAGCACCTGCAGAAGGTGCTCCAGGTCGGCGGGGATGGCGCCGCCGACGACGGCGACGTCCACCTCGCCGCGCGACACCGCGCCGCAGCACCTCGCCGTGTTCTCCACCTGCAGCGTCACCGTCACCTCCCGGTGCTTCTTCTTGAAGCGCTCTGCGGATCAAGGGAAGATAAGACTTGTGATGTGAGCAGAAGAAAAAAGCTGCATGCCAGTGTTACACTACCCTTTGCACAGGAGAGCTTTCCCGGGTTACTAACATTATGCACCAGTGTGCAGAGACACACGGAGCAAACCGGGCAGAACACAACCACCGGTGGGAGCTCACCGATCAGCGGCGGCATGAGGTAGACGCCAGTTGTCTGGCTGGCGGCAACAGACATCTGCCCCGTCTTCACGTTCTGCAGGTCGCGCATGGCCACGAGCGCGTCTGCCGCCAGCGCGATCAGCCGGTGACTGTAGCGCTGCAGCAACCGCCCTGCAGAGAGTTGCACATCACTGCTGAGACACTCGTGACACTCGGAAGGAGCTGGATTGTCATGAAAGCAAATGGCACCGAGTTGTATAGATGAACTGGTGTGGGAGTGGTTGAGATTGCAACGCCACAGACCTGCGGGCGTGAGCTGCCACTCCTTCTGGGCGTAGTGCACCAGCTTGAGCTTGCCGTCCTCGGTCGACGCGGCGCGGCCGTTCAAGTCGTCGCTCATCACAAACCGGCCCAGCTCAAACTCCAAATTGCCCATCAGCACGTGGATGTTCTGCTTGCTGCAGTTCAGCAGCGCGGCCGCCGCCTCAGGCGACTTTGCGGACGCCAACGCCTGCGGCAAGAGGAAGTTCATCTTTGGTGCCGCAGCATGATTTACAAGTCACAACTTTGCATGTGCATGGCAGAATTATCACATCTGCGAGTGCATGACGGATGCATCATGCCCCAGCTCACCGAGAAGACGACGAGCTGGTGGAGCGTGAATGGGTAGGTCAGCAGCGGAGCCGTCTGCTGCAAGCGCGGCATGCGCCGCTCTGGCTCTGGCAGCGGCGGCGCAGCGTCGCCCCTGCGGCCGGCGGCCGCTGCACAGGCTGTCTGGCGTGCACTTGCTGGCTGTATGGACGTCTGTGCCTGGCAGCTAGCATGGCTGTGAAGCTGCGGCCTCGCGGCGGGCGAGCCGGCAAGCTGCGATGCGCGCGGCGCATGCGCCAGGCAAGCCCTCTCTGGCACCAGCGGCTTGTGTGCGGGAGAGTGCTGGCAGGCAGAGCTGCACCGGACAGGTGCAGACATGTGATGCACGCCCACGCCGTGAACCTGGTCTGTCCGTCCGGCTGGCAGTCCCGGAAGATGCACGGGCAGGTGATCCTCCGAAAGGGCTACGGGCGGGCAAGGATGCGCGCGGGGCCAACGCTGCCAGCACCTGTGCGGGACGACTAGCAAGTTCGCAGTATTGATCTATGCAGGTGAAACGAAAGCATAAAATGGCCTGTGGGATACTCGTGCTTCGTAATCCTACAACTTCCAGCATCCTGTTGCCTCACGTGCCGCGCTCAAATTTGAATGCCGGGGCGTGCAGCACGCAGAGGTGCTGTGCTACATTGGGTACATTCCAGGAGCTATTAGAAGACTGACTGGGTACTGTGCAGTGTTGTTGAAAAAACCTCTGATCCTGCAGCAACATCGGAACAAGTTTCACAGTCTCACACACTCGCCTGCCGGTTGCTTGCTCTCGGGCAGTTGGCGTTTGCGACATCGCGTCGGCTGCGAAACGTGTGGTTCCCAGAGGCTGGATCACCAGCTGAGCCACCCGACAGGGGGTGGCTGGCAGCATGGTGTCCACAGCGGATGGCCCAGGTGAGGATCGGGATCAGCCACCAACCTTACTCGCGGTTTGTTTAGGACACATTCATCACGATAATCTATGCTGCGTGCAGCGGCAAAGAGGCGGCGCAGCGATGCAGATGCGCAGGGCGATGAGCCGATGCCAGATGCGCCAGGTTGGTGCTTTGTGTGTGGCGGGAACGCCTGCGGTGCGTGGCAGATTAGAGAGACATCGGTACAGGCTGGAAGATACGTGCACATGACTTTAGTCGCTGAGAAGCGCACACTACCTCTCACGCCTCGCAGCGCCGGCGGCCACGCCCAGCGGCAAGTCGCAGAGCACAGAGGATTTCACCACCTGGCCCGTGCACAACCTGATGAAGCTATACTACAGTGAGTGCTGCGGGACATGCTATCACCGCCAAGACTGCTTCCATGCCTGCTGTGCACGCTCCTGGGCACCGAGCAAGACTCTTGAAGCCTGTGCGTGGATTGCAGGCCGGCTTTTCCCGCACCAGGAGTTCTGCAAGTGGCTGTCGTACGGCAACGGTAAGAGCTATGTTTCGTAGCAATGCAAAGGCGGCGTGGAAGCAGAGTCTGCCAATGTATGAGGGTCCTGGCGCGGCTTCTGGCTCCTTGTTCTGACACGTGAACCGTGTATGCAGACGGCAAGCATCCAGGTGCCGACCAGTCATTCTTCCAGCGGCGCGAGTTCTGCTTCACTCTGGAGAACGATATCTTTGTGCGGTACCAGTCCTTCAAGGTGGGCGAGACGGCTGCTCCTCAGACTCCTGCACGGGCTCGTGCTCATGATGAGATGGAAGCGTTTCATGCCAGCATTTCATGGAGGCGCCAAATGTGTCCGATATGGCTGCAGGACGGGGCAGAGCTGGCGTCAGCACTCAGCGCGCGGCTGCCGGCCAAGATCGACATTGGCCCGGTGTACTCCGCCGACCCTGCGCAGCGCAAGACCTACGGAGGCGCGTGGTTGCGCGAGCTTTGCTGCAGATGCTTGGTTTCTGCATGCTGTCATCTGGTGATGTGCTGGCTGGTGCGCTGTAGAAATCGTCTGCAAGAAGACAGCCCCTGCTGGTGGCGCTTGCTGACATTTGCCGTCCAATGCCAAAAGCAGACGGCAAGTTCTTCCCGGTGTCGCGCGAGCTGGTGTTCGACATAGACCTGACGGACTATGACGACGTTCGCACCTGCGGCAGCGGCGGCCACATCTGCACTGCCTGCTGGCCCCTCATGGCGGTGGCCATCAAGGTCAGCAGACTGCCCTGCATATGCAGATGATGCTGGGCGCCGGAGACGAGACATGATTTGCTTGACTGCCCAGTCTCTCGTTGCTTGAAATGCCCACTGAATGGTGGGGGATGGATTGCCTATGTTGAAATCGCCAGCTTCTCAGGGGAGACCAGTCAAATTGCAGCAGATGCTGCAGCACGATGCTAGTCTAGCCCCCCAGCAGCCGTCACCCCACAAATTCCGCTGGCGCGCTCGCAGGTGCTGGATTCGGGGCTGCGGGAGGACTTTGGCTTCCAGCACATCCTGTGGGTGTTCTCCGGGCGGCGCGGCATCCACTGCTGGGTGTGCGACAGCAGGTGCGCCGCTCCGACATGCTCCAGCGGTGAGCATTCTTCCTGGCGAATCAACAGCACAAATCAAACACAGGGCCGTGTGCATAGATTTCAAAATGTGCTGCTGCGATCTGGACGCCCTTCACCTCCAGTCTGCTGCTGCAGTTCGATGTTATTTCTGTCGCTCCAATGCACGCAAAGTACAAGGTCAGCCATATGTTCAGCATTTGCCACGTGCGCAATGCGCAGCGCGCGGCACCTGACGGACGAGCAGCGGTCGGCGCTGGCGGCGTACTTTGGTGTGTACAAGGGGCAAGAGGAGGGCCTGGCCAAGATGTACCTCACATCGCCGGACCACCCGACCGTCGCCCGCGCCTATGCCCACCTGGACGCCGCCTGGCGCGAGGTGCGTCCTGTTAAAGCTTTGTTATGGCCGCTATCCACAAGCGCTGCATTGCTGTGCATGCCGGAACAAAAGCGGGCTCTGTGCCCTGCCCATATCAAAGCTACAGCGCAGATGATGCCAGCGCGTTCACCGGAAATCAACACGCAACATGACCGTCCTGCGCTGCTTCTTTTTGATGCGTCAGTCAGGAAGGAGCGCCTGCCTTGGCTCGCTGTGCAGACGCTGTCCGGCACCTGAACTGACTTCACCTGACCCTGCTGTCCCTCCACCCTGCAGCACGTGCTGCCGGAGCAGGCGCTGCTGACGCATGGGGAGCAGCAGGAGCAGGTGCTGCGCTACATCCCTTGCGACGCGACGCGCGCGGAGGTGCGCGCCGAGTGGCGCAAGAAGTCGCGCCCCGGAGAGGACGCCCACCTGCAGCGCTGGGAGGCCCTGCAGCGCGTCTGCGAGTCGGTGGGGATCTCGCTTCTATGATTGTACTACGCATAGTTTAACGTGGGGGGACGGCGTGAGTGCTGCATCGAGCACAAGCATGCAATCTGCTTGCAGAAGCTCGTGGACTGCACTGCAACCTGTGCAAGCCAGTGACTAAGCAACCTCTTCTGGTGCTGTGCTGCGATCTGCATATCTTTCATGGCGAGCCGGCATCATGGCAAGCGCAGAAGTCAGTGAAAGGCGAGGTTCTGCAGGAGCAGCACTCAGTTGCGCAGGTCTTTGAATGTTGATTGTTTGCCGGCGCTGCGCGCAGGCGGGGCGGGCGCTGAAGAGCGACAAGGGGGCGGAGGCGCGGCTGAAGGAGGGCATCAAGGCGGCGCCCAGGCGCATTGTGCTGGCGTACACCTACCCGCGCCTGGACATTGAGGTGTCCAAGAAGATGAATCACCTGCTTAAGGCGCCCTTCTGCGTGCACCCCAAGACCGGCAAGGTGCGCTGGTTCGGCAGTCGACGTTCATCTCCAGCGTGAGACCGCCTAGCTGCCAGACTGTAGCAGTGTTTCTACACTTTCGTGAGTGCAAGTAGAGGCGAGAATCAGTGGCAGCAGCAGTTCAGGACCGGCGACTCTGCCTGGAGTAAGCAGCTTGATGTGCAGCTTGTTTGAGTGCAATTCCATTGCAGACTGGATGTGTTTTCTCCGGATCTGCGCAGGTGTGTGTGCCGCTGGACCCAGCCACCGCGGACGAGTTCAACCCGGAGGCGGTGCCCACCGTCGGCAGCCTGCTCAACGAGCTCAATGCCAATGGCAGCGGTGGCAAGGTGAGGGGGACTTGCCTGCTTTTCAGGTACACATGCCATGGCAGGCAACCACTGGCTCCCTTGCTGTCGGTAAGGTGAATGCTCTGCTGCTCTGGAAGGGTACGGATGTGTTGATTGACTGATTCTATGGGAATCGTGGAAGGTCGCTGTTGCAACCCTAACCTGCCTTCAGCCCTGTCTTGCTACCCCTGACGCAGGGCGAGCAGTGGAGCAGCACGTCACTGGCTCCAGTCATGGCCAAGTTCCAGCGCGGCTTCCTGCGGGGCCTGCTCGACGCCTGCCACACGGACATGACGGACCAGGGCAAGGTGACGGCGCAGGCAGCTCAGCCGCTGAGCTGGTGACGCGCCGTCAGTGGACGCTGATGAGGGTGTCACCTTGAGCCTGACGATGTCCCACTCTGCCTGCCCTCCAGCGGGGCATTTCAAAGTCGTAGCCAGGACGAGTTGGCGGCAGGATGCATGCAACTCGCTTCTAGGAGGCGCACTTGCAGGAAGTTTACTGACTGACCACATGACAGGAACGGCCCAGCAGACTTTCGATAATCTGAAGCTCTTCAAGGCGCGGCATGTCGACCAAAGCCGCGTCCAGATGTTCGTCTGTGCAGTGACGTAGGCCAAGGCAAGCGAAGCGCAGAGCACTCGGGCCACGCAGGCCACCGATAGCGGCAACGGTAGCTCCCAGGCAACCGTAAATGTCAAGGCATGATAGAGTAGGACAGCTGGCCGCCAGCTGCACTGCCACTCATCTTTTGCAGGGGTCCGTACACCCCTCTATGGCCATGGGGGCGTGTATGGAGGGCTCTATGGGTGCTCCGCACCCTCATGGGGGGGTGTATGCAGGGCTCTATGGGTGCTCCGCTATAAATCGACCCGAGTTGGTAGAGCCCCTATGTGACATGTTGAAGCTGCAGCTTCAACATGTCCAGCTGGTAAGGGGTACTGCATTATGGCCCCAATACAGCTTCGTATGGGGGTTGGTGCCGGGGTGCCATAAGTGGGTTCTATGGCGATGTAAAAACCCATAGAACCCTCTATGGGCGCCTTATGGGGGGCTTGTGGAGCTGCAAGACACCTCGGTGGGGTCCCCACACGGCAAAATTATCATTGCCACACAGCCCTTGTACGCCCTGGAACTCCAGCATGGAGACCCCTGTTGGAATCCATCATAACGGCCAGTGTTGGAAGTGCTGGAAATCCAGCGCTGGATATGGCCTCACGCTGGAATTGTCGACGGTGAATTTAGCCGAACATACGCTGGAATTGTTGCTGGATTTCCAGCATTCCAGTGTTGGATTTCCAAGGCTTCGCACCTCGGAATTGACTTCGGTGGAACGGCCGCTTGGAATTCCAACGGATCCGATGCTAAAATTCCAGACGAGGTGGGGCAACATTTCCAATGCATGATGGCTGGATTCGGACGATGGAATTCCAGGACCTTACACAGAATTCCGTACATTAAATTTCGCCAATCTGCGAGCGATGCTGTGCTGGAAATCCAGGATGCCAGAGCTGAAGCTACGAGAATCACAGCATGAATGATGCAACTTGTCAAAGGTTCGCGCTTTGTGCCGCTTGCATCAACAGATGCCTACTGCATGACCGAACAAAATTTGCCATCAGGACTCGCGTATTTGTATGTATATACGCACACAGACATCAGCGCTGTGCAAGTCCGACTCGAGGGCATGGGCCCAACTTGCAAATAGTAGAGACAATGTGACGATGGGCCCTGACGTGAGCATACAGCTTGCTAGAAGACGGCAACGCTCGAAGCTGCGGAGGCTGTGGCCGCCCTCCGCACCAACGCACACTAGTGTATGCTTCTCTTGGGTTTGTGCCCGAACGAAGTTGCACTGCCTCTGGAATGACGGGTGAGCTCCTCGCAGGAGCCGATATGGAGTCATGCTCTGCCGTTCTGTGCTGTGTTGTGCTGTGCCGCGTGGTACAACAATAGCTTGCTCGCCGCCCCAGAAATGTTTTTTTCTTTCGGGGCGGGATGCAAGCATGTTGCATGTGCTGGAGCCTGGCCAAGATTCTTCTGGGGATTTGTCAGGCTCAGTTGCATCAATGCGATATTGCGCTGCAGGAAGCGGCAAATTTGCGGGCCAGTGCAGAGGCAGCCTGCTCCGTGCGACATTGCTTCGGGGCTCAGAGGTGCACCACGTGGTGTGTGTGATAATCCAAGGCAGCACTTGAAGCTACTGGGATTGTTTCGCTGCCGTGTTGATGTGGCGCAGAGGTTGGTACGGCGAGCTGGACGTTTTTTAGGCCGCAAATGCGGTGGTGGCGGCGGCGGCGCCGTCGGATGCGTGGCCGCTTTCTCCCGGCGCGCGTGGCGTTGTGCGGCGCCTGCATGCCTAGTGTAGCACTGCTGCTCGGACAGGCCGCCGGCTTTGCTTTTGCTTTTCTCGACATTACAGGCCGCCGGGGACGGTCCGAGAAAACCGCACTTGTGACTTGATAGCGTGCCGTGTTGGCTGGAGGGCATGCAACGTTCATACCCCGGCTAAAATACCCAGCTCCATCAGAACCTGGAAGTCAAGCGCCGGTGGGCGTCGTTAGTAGTGCCATGGGGGACCTGGCGCGAATCCGACGTGACGTTGCGTTTTGTTTTGCGCTGCTGCCAGCCGGCCTGCTGCCGCTCCACAGCACAGGCCCAGCGGCCAGGCAGAGGACGAACACCGGTGGCAGCGGCTGTCGGTCGCGATCGATGCAGCATGCCGCGGCAGCAGCGTGCCTGCATGAGCACTTCCATGTGCTGTGCTGCCCGATGCATGTCCTACGGAATTTGCCGGAATTTTCTGGAGTTGTTTTCAAAAGTTGGTGCGCGCACGCCGCCGTCGTGTTCACCTGCTGACGGCAGCGCTGCGGGTGCGCACATTGTGACCTGGCCAACATGCCCGCCCGAACGAAGTTGCAATGCCTCCGGAATGACGGGCGAGCTCCTCGCTATCTGCTGAAAACGACATGGAGTTATGCTCTGCCGTTCTGTGCTTTGTTGTGCTGTGCCGTGGTAAAACGATAGCTTGCTAGCCGCCCCAGAATGTTTTTTTAAGGCGTTAAGGGGTACTGCATCATGGCCCAATACAGCTTCGTTTGGGGGTTGGTGCCGGGGTGTCATAAGTGGGTTCTATGGCGATGTAAAAACCCATAGAACCCTCTATGGGCGCCTTATGGGGGCTTGTGGAGCTGCAAGACACCTCGGTGGGGTGCCCCCACGGTAAAATTATCATTGCCACACAGCCCTTGTACGCCCTGGAACTCCAGCATGGAGACCCCTGTTGGAATCCATCATAACGGCCAGTGTTGGAAGTGCTGGAAATCCAGCGCTGGATATGGCCTCACGCTG
>JAABUW010002274.1_pt1 | contig 29632 bp, 26 predicted proteins | sample 5560081 | NCBI WGS metagenome assembly JAABUW01 (sample SAMN10711882, study PRJNA513363) | rock metagenome | isolation source: Antarctica rocks | place: Antarctica: Victoria Land, Knobhead sud | reverse complement strand
CAAAGAAATCAATGAGGATGGGGGTCTCGCCGTCGTTGCTGCCAGCGCAATGACACCTCTGAAACGCGTTCCAATTCTGGCCAATTTCGAAGAGTGGATGAAAATGGCTACGGATAACAAGATCAATGCTACGAATTCTTGGAACTTTGCTTTGATCGATTATTTCCATGACATGTCACTCCTCAAGGAGGGCGACGGTGTGAATTTTCAAAAAGCGAGCTGTACCTTGGATGGCTGTGTGAAAATTTATACTAGCAGAGTTGACAGCGTTGCGACAGAAACAGGAAAGCTTCTTAGTGGGTTGGCAGATAGCGGAAATAAGAAGCCAAAGAGGGGAGAAGAGGGAGGAGACGAAGATGAGGTATCAGGAGAGGAGGACGGTATAAAGAAGAAGACACGGAAAAAAGTGGGCTTCTTCTTGAAGCCAATCCTTAAACCGTGCCACTAACGTTACCTAGATGCAACGGTCTTCAGAAGCCACCTTGGCACCTTCCTTTGCTTCGCTACAACTCAAAAAAATGGAACTCGAATTCTCTGTGGATCCGCTTTTCAAAAAGGCATCAGCGGACTTCGATGAAGGTGGTGCAAAGGGTCTCCTACTTAACCATCTAGCTACCGACTCAACGGGAAGGATCGTTTTCCATAGTAGTGACGAGGATGGAGATGCTAGCGCCAGAGAGGACACCGCCAGGAGAAAGAGTGGCGTTGCGCCAGGACAAGACGAAGAGGTGTCACCAGAGTACCCGGATCAGGAACCAAACGGTACATCCATACAGATTCAAACAGCAAACATCGATATAGGTTTATTGGGCTCCAAATTTCTCCCAAACTTGACTAGGCTAGATGAACAAGACATATGTCCCTCGCTGAAGAATTTTTACTTGGGAGATTCCGGTGGATCGCTGGATATACCATTTTTGAAAGCGCCAGAAGACTGGCGACAAGAGACCAATAGTCCGGTAAAAGGTAATCTCGGGGACCAGACGGGAATCTTTCTTGATGGGGATAATGTCGCTGGTTTCGAAGATGATGATGGGGTTCTGGGAGGCTTTGATCTTGAAGCAGACGCCGGTTTCGGGGAAGGAGGTGACGCATGGGCGAAAAACGCAGCCATTGAACCTCAAAATCTCATGCGCAACGTCGATTTTGAAGAAGGTGTAATTGACGAGGGCGAAAGAGTAGATGGCCTAGGAATTGGTGGTTTCGATCCTGACAGTACTCAGCATGCGGTATCTTTACATAACAAGGACTCCGAGGGAGGTCACGAAGATATTCTCTGCTATTTCGATAATGCCTTGCAAAAGAATTGGGCCGGACCTGAGCACTGGAAAATTCGGAGAATAAAGGACACCAACAAAGCCTCAGCACCAGCACCATCGAAACGGAAAGAGAAAGCACCCACGGAAATCGATTTTGCGTCTCCCCTGAACCCTGCCCTTGCAGAGATGATCTATACTCCTGCAGCATCCAACTCAGCCATCTCCCTACCGAAAACCCAATGGAAATCCAAGACGCGCCATCTTTTACCCGATGACAAGCATTTCAATTCTCGGCAGCTTCTCCGACTTTTCCTGAAGCCAAAAGCACGCATGGGCTCGCGAAGACAAGGATCTGGGGGCCAGCGGAAAATCGCAAGGCAGGAGGAGGTTCCCGAGAACGAGATGGACGAAGCTTTCTGGGCGCGGAAAGAGAATATCGCAGCTCATGTATCGCCGGACGAGGAAACACCAAGGGGAGACTACGATGCGAATTTCTTCCAAGATGATGGTCTCGATTTTAACAATGGTCCACCAGACGACGAGGAGACGTTCGCAGATGCAAGAGAAGTGATATCTCCGGATCTGGAAGGCGATCTTGCAGCTGGAAGTCAGGGCATCAATGGTGCCCTAGCTGATGTAGAAGGAACTCAAGAAGGGGCTTTTGGAACTCAACTTGTGACACAAAGTCGAAGATTGCGGCCCGAATACGTACAGTATGCCCGCGTAGCGAAAAAAGTGGATGTGCGAAGGTTGAAGGAGGAGATGTGGAGGGGAATTGGATTCAAAGAGGTTTGCCAAACCACCTCGATTACAGCTGTCCAGGCACTGACAGATCCTCAGGATATTGCTACTCCGGAAGCAATTGTAGCTTCGGAGCGTCCAGGGAAGAGCGAAGAGCCCCCACTAAAGTTCACATCTGTGATGAACAACCTGCAACAGGTCTATCCCAAGCAAGCCATGGCAGATATCTCGACGTCTTATTGCTTCATCTGCCTCCTGCATTTGGCCAACGAAAAGGGTCTTACACTTGGTAACGAGCCAGGGTTGGAGGAGCTGAGTATTCAGAGAGATTATACTGCCGAGGTCACCGAAGGCGATGCTTGAGGCATACTTCTTCTGCAATATGTAGCGACTGGCGTCTTGGGCCCTTCCTGATGGAATTTTCTTGATTCAGTGGCATGGATCTGATTAGGAGCGCCATTGGTTGGAGATGATACCATGCAACGAATTGACCTCGCCGTACATGTGAAGAACCCTATTGCATCAATCTAGATTAACCAGAACGGCAATTCGATAATGAAATATGCCAATTCCGTTATTGAGTCCCTGGGGAGATTGTCAATCCTTTCCTTTCCTTTCCACCGTGCCACAGTCCTTGTTGAATGTCGAATGCCAAGCGTTTGTGTCTTTTCAGTCCGAGACCTCAATTCCTCGTTTCGGGCTCCAGACAAAGTACACCATCGTCTCGTCTCGTTGAATACCGACGACCGAAGAGTATGGCAACATCACCGGTGATACCGCGGTTCTTGCTGACGAAGCTTTCGTGGAAGGCTGCAATCTCCCCATCCGCAGCTCGTCCGCTTGCACAACCTTGCACCAAACCCATTCTGCATCGATGTTTATCATCGCCAGCGCGAGCATGGCAAAGTGAAGGTCCTCCACATTCTCCTGTGCGCTCACGCCGCCATGAACACTCTACTGCACGCCCCGAATTCCCTCGCCGTGAACTAGCCAGAGGCTTCTCTACAACCCAATCTTTCCATCGTGATCATCATTTCGATACTCTGAAATTTGTACAACGCCTGAAACATGAAGGGTTCTCGGAAGAGCAGTCCAAGGCAATGATGCTCGTCCTTTCAGACGTGATCGAGGAGTCTATCCAAAACCTGACCCGTACAATGGTACTTCGAGAAGGTATCCTGCCGTTGCCGAATGATCCCCGTGCAATCATCACTCTTACTGACTCTTTGACAGATGCCGACAGGAGCACGTACACTCAGAAGGTAGATTTCACGAAGCTCCGCTCCGAGCTCCTTGCCCTCGACTCCAGCGATACCTCCGTGACCCTAGCTTCACATGAACGGCTGTCAAATGACTTGGCAAAGCTCAATTCCAGGCTTCGAGATGAAGTCAATCGCGCCCAGGCTAGCGTGAGATTAGATCTGAACCTCGAGAAAGGGCGAATACGGGAGGAGGCCAAGGGGCAGGAGTTGAAGATCAAAGAGACTGAGACGAGAATTGAGCAGGAGGTTGCAGGTCTACGGGAGAGGGTTGAGGGTGTCAAGTTCAGTACTTTGCAATGGCTGATGTACGTGAAAACATCCGTTCGTCACGTCCCAACCCTAAGTTTGCTTGCTAACCACGCTTCTAAGGGGTGTCTGCACAGGTACAGCTGCAATAATTTTGGGTGCTTGGCGCTTGTTAATGTGAGATACTCTGACTCTTTGCAAAATGTAAAAACCATCTATGCGTTGCCCCTTCTAGTTCATAATTCTTCGTTGAGCCACCAGCGACACCCACTATACTTGCTTCTGCTACTCTTAGAACAAGAGCTCTGGTTCGTATGATTCATATGGCAATACATCGGGTTTTCTGCGTCAATTCACAGCTTGAACAGGTCCTTGAGAACTCTCATCGTGTCGTCTGGACTCTCCACACTGTGACCCGTTGTACGACTATCCTCATAAATTTCATTATCATTCCCACCCTTGTAGGTCTTGTCACCGAAAAAGTGGATAGTAGAGTATTCCACTCCACTGATAGACTTTTCGGCCTTGAGATGCTGTAAGCAGTAGGTCTTGTCCCAGCCAGCAGGAAAGACGTCGAAAGAGATTTGGCCGCCTATCGAGTATCTATAAGTATTGGTCAGTGGGGACATTCTGAAGGAGAGGCCAAACGTACGTGAGGCCGAAGTCGGGGAATTTCGCCTTAAGAGCTTCCACGAATGTGGCCCGGATCTTGTGTTGCAGGTCAAACTTCTCGTAGTCAATGCGTTCTTGGGTGCTAGCATTACGGCCGACGGGAGAGACATTGATCATGCCATTCCTTCACGGCGATATCGAGTAAGCATAGTTAATGCGTATCATAAGGAAATGCAATATCGCTTCCCTTATCGCCGGAGATCTGGAGAACTACGTATCTGTTGAGAGCGCAACGGAGACCACAACTTACCGGAATTCAACAAAAGTTCCTGTCTTGATTGGGATATCCAAGTCCGCGATGTATCTCAAGCAGAAGTTGACCAGCTGCTTGTACTTTTCCTGCCCCAACCAACCGATGAAGCTAGTGCTCGCCATCTGCTCCCCGAGTCTGTATGCTGTCAAGCCATTCTCGGAGAAGCAAAAGTCAAATAGACCAGTTACAGGTATTGAGGGCGTGCCGAGCTGTTCTTGCTGCTTGACGAGGTCGGAGCCGCCGACGAAGCCGATGGCGCATCTGTGACGGAGGGCGGACAGGAGCTGAAGCATTTCGGGGGCAACATTCTATCGAGGTCATTAGGAGGCTGAAGGATTGGTGGGTAGATTAAGGAAAGAAATACACGGCGAGCGGGCGTGAGGGTGCCATCGACGTCGAACAGGCAGATTGTGTTCTTGACGGAACGCGCTTCGAGGGGTGGATAAATGCTGGCTGCTTCGGCGTGTGCCATATCGGTGGAGCTCTGCAGACCTAGAGGTGTATGCGGGTGGATCTGATCGAGTGTGTGGAAATCTATTCATGGGGCCTGCCGCTTTTGCTGGGAATGCACCCTGACGATGAAGATATATGGAGCCGCGCCCTAACGCAGCAGAATTATATTCTTTCATAATACTATGCCATTCAACTATGAGTAGCCAGTTTACCCTTCATTCAATAGTACAGCGTATGACTCAAGATGTTTCGCGTTTGTGATTATGGCAAATGTGCTCTATTATATATGTCTATGGAAGAAGTAGAGTACACCAACCAATTGAAATGCTGAGATGATACGTGCTTCCCAAACGGCATGGAAAGAGTTGGGACGACACAAGTATAGACCCCAGGGGAATACCGCTAATGTGAGCAGACCACCATTCATTGCTCTTCGCCTGGCAACGCCGCAAATTGCAAACCTGATGAGCTCGGATTTATGCAGCAACAGCTTCAAGCTTCTTGCCTTTCACTGACTTCCACTCCATGCCGACCGATCCAATAATGGAGAAGGATGCCATTGCAACAGACACATAAAAAGCATGCATGAGTGCGTCATTGTACGCAGACAAGACCCCACCAATATTTTCGGGCCGGACTGCCGTTCTGAGACTTGTAGCTCCGATTTTGAGGACAATAGATGGATCAAGCGAGGGTACGCTGCTGGCGAGGTTGGTAAGGAGGCGATTTGTGAAGATGTTCTGAGCGACCGAGATAAACAGGGCGCCCCCTAGAGTGAGTGTGAAATTGACCAAGGCTGTCGCCGTTGGAACATCTGCAAGAGCGCACACGGTCTGTGCCGCGATGAGGGGTTGTTGCATGCCAAAGCCAACGCCGAAGCCATCTGTACGAGAGTGTAAGATTAGCATCGATATCAGTAAAAGTTGCCCAGTGAAGATTTAAGCATCTTAGGGTGGTGCGCTGGGAGGGGTTCTTTCGAACATCAAGCGAAATCCGAGTAGTGGTAGTCAACAATTTCGGCACTGTGATGACCTGCAAGTTTTGCGGCTTGGCTTAGGAAAAAGAGGTCTGGAAACTTGGACGCCATCCCCATAATTGATAGCGAATACTGAACAATTTCAGAAAGAAAGGCTCCGAGCAACGTACATATAGCTTGATATCCAATCCACATAGCATGACCTGTCGAAACTTTGAACGTCGAAAGGAGGCCGACTCCAATGGCCATGAATACGGACGACTAGCACAGGTAAGTAAAAAGTGGCTTGAAAGGAGGGGATTCCTCCAAGATGTGGAACTGTGTCTTACAAGAATCATGAAGGGGGTGTAGTAACCGATGAGAGTGATTCCGATGCCAGAGACAATCGAGATGACGACCAATCCCATAATCATTGGTAAGTTCCTGATCCCAGATTCTACAGCAGATGTCCCTTTGATGGCCTGGAACCAGATAGGAATATAATAGATGAGGACAAAGAATGAGCCCCCTAAGCATAAGGCGAACCAAGACCCAAAGGCTATACTCCGTTTCTTCAGAATCCGAGGTGGCACCGTCGCATTATCCTGCTTCCAAAATTGGACTGCACCAAATGCTATGGCTAGTAGGCCGAATACAACGAAGAGCGCGATGATCTTGCCTGTGAAAGAGAGATCAGCTTCCACGATCCTTCGAATATCTGAAAGAAAGTGCGAGTGCGTACCATCGCTCCACGGGTACCTTGTCCCTCCCCACTGAAGCGCGAGGAGTAGACAGATGATGCAAGGAATGAAGAGGACGGTTCCAACGGGATCGAATTGCTTAGAACGTTCCCAAAATCCGATAGAGTTCTCGCTCGTACGAGGTGGTGACTTGAAGAACACCGCAATCCCGAGGATGGTGATCGCACCTATCGGTAAGTTGATGTAGAAGCACCAGCGCCATGACACTTTGTCGGTGAAAGCCCCACCCATGAGAGGGCCGGCGACAGCTGATGATGATTCCAAAGTCAGCGAACGCTAGTTCGAGGAAGTTTAAGGAGTCTGAAGACATGTTTGAGGAGCAGATACTCCATAGCCATGTCTCGGGGCTCAAACTTTGGTACAAGAGAAAATCTTGGGCTTGAGAGCACCTACAGGCAAGACCGTACATTCCACCAATCTGCACAAATCTAGACGTCAGCGCTGTTTTACTCAAGAATCCGGTAGAAATTGTGAAATATGGTTGTTGATCAGTGTTGTTAGCTCCCCATAATCTTTCTCGCGACTATAAGTCAAAGGCAAGTGAGAGGTATTGAAAGGAAATGTGCCTTACAATGCCAGTGAATATTGGCCTTTTGACCAGAGGAACAGCATAAGCGATGATGACAAGTGCACCTGAAAAGATACCAGCCGATCCGACGCCAGCAATCGCACGACCAATGATGAGAGCTACGGAGGTTGGAGCTGCCCCACAGACGACCGAGCCAATTTCGAAGATGAATATCGCTGACAGGTAAACCCATTTGATGCTGAAGAAAGTATAGAGCTTGCCAAACAACAATTGAAAGGCACAAGTGGTGAGTAGGTAGGCTGAGGTACGGTCAGTCGGCTCGCAACTGGAGACATAACTCGATCGATTTACCTGATCCATACCTATATGATTTCGCAGTTAGCCTTGGACTCGGTTGCGTGAATAGGGTGCATTTTAGAGACGAGTGCCAGGGTTGAACGTCTTGAGACATGTCTCGAGACAGTTGAGCATCTCCGGATTAGGGAAGAAGTGAACAGAGAAGGTAACGAACCAGCCAACATCGTCCAACGCCTTGAAATGATCTGTGATTTTGGGAATGGCTGTTGCAATGATGGTGTTGTCCAGAGCCATCAGGAATACGGAGAGACACAATGACGCAATAATTATGCCCAGCTTTGCTCCAGTGGGATAGTCTGGCTCATCTGATAGCTTATCCAGAGCTTCCATCTCTTTGACCGGAGTAGATTCAACAACGTCTTTCTCTCCGAGACCTTGAGAAGCCCTGCTTTTCGTCGACGGCGTGCGTGAGGGTATGATGGGTGCTTCTTTCTCCATCTCTGTCGAGGAGGTGTTTTGACTTGACCGCAAGCCCGCAGGGGTGGAGGGAGCTCCATGGGCGTTGCTTGCAGGCTTGGAACGTGAGAGGGTAGGGAACTTCATGGTGGGCGTATGAAGAGGTGTTCGCAACGAAAGCTTGGGAGTGTGTGGATTCTAGCCCTCTGTCAGTCGGGGGAAAGGTGGGTTCGGCCAGAGTTTGGTGAGAGACGGTGGGGCGAATCTGATTATGTATATTGGACCTTTGGTGGGAATCATGTTACCCATCTATCATCCCGGTTAGGGGCTTCCTATGATCCCGAATACGCGGACATTAGCCAAACGTCCGGATAAGTAATGAGTCAACGTCGTCGAGATGTCGGACTAAGCCTATCAGATGCTAGCTGCAGGATCTCGCTTTTCTGGAGAGTCCGTCGGAAGAGATCGAGCCCGCCGATCCGGCCGCAGAAACAAAGACCGTCCGAACGGTCCCGAATCTTTCGATCATCAGAGTTTACACTGCACTAAATCCTACACAGTATGTACCCCTCAACAAAGTGTGTCCAGCATATGCGTATCGTTCAAGAAACTGCGAGGTTCGACTTGACGAGTAACAGCTATCAACAAGCCTATCAGCACATTGTTGTGTCAAGCCAATGAAGACACAACGGTACACATGGACCTCTCGCATTCAATATGAGCACACCTACTGGTTGTGTTCGCTCACAACTACCAGTATTGTTCTGTTCCGGAAGGGTTTGCACACCAAGTTCTCCTCATAGCGGTCCTATTCGACTTCCATCACATGGAATTTGCTTCCTCTGCAAGTAATATTCAATGAGAAGAAGAAGAAGAAGAAGGCGCGGTCACTTTGAAGCTCGATCGATGCGGTGGCCTTCCAGAGACTCGAGAGTGATGCTGTTCGCGTACCATCACCCGTGCAGTCCAGCCAATTCAACGCTATGCAATGGTTTCTCCCCCAAAAGGCTACAAAGCTGACCACTCCAGGTTTCGACTTACAGGATTTACAGTTGCGGGCGGCAAGAGCAACAATACGTTGGTGAGTACAGTAGACCTTTCTCTAAAACTTGACATATTGAGGGGCTTCTACAGCGGAAAGATAAGGGTCTTGTAAACCGGAGTAGAACATTGCCATTACTTCTTGCTACCAGATGCAGATATTTGCCTCTGATCACCTTGCTTCGACCATGGAATATGATAATGACATTTTCGCATATGATTGCTTCAGGCATATTGAGAATTGCAGAGCCGTTACATCACATATGATCAATAGCACCAGCTCGGTCGTTGTAGATATCCTGATCTTTCTTCACATTTTGAGCGACTCCTAGATTGAATCATTGAACGGCCAAGCTGACTTGGTATTGGATAATTTTGGTGGGCTGACCATTGAGATTTGAGGCCCAAAGTATGCTTAATTGCTTATGTCAGCTTTTCTTAGTGCCGCACACCTACAAAGCTCGCAGCCAATGAAGCCGTTCCCTTCTCCAGCCTTTGACGCCCACGCACAAGCACACTGCATGAAGACGATGATCATCAAGTTTCACACCAATCATCACGACCCGCATGTCTCCCACGGCCACCGCACACTGCAAGGGGTCGACTCATGAGTGCTGTCCATAATAGTAGTCAGGCCGAGCTTGCGCTACCCCCGTCGTTCTTCCCTAGGGTACCAGACCAAAGGTCTCTACTGGACACATCCTCGAAGGCTCCGAACATGGTCACCCTTGGCGTGCACGTGGACAGGATGCGATTCTGCATGCTGCCGGTGTGGACTGGAGGTGAATCTGCATGACACTGTCCCGGGCGTTTAGTGGTATGCCTGGCTCATCCAGGCCAAGTGCTCCAACCTATCACGAGCCCCGCCTGCTCCCAGCCGCCCATGCCATGGATATTGCCCTGCTTCCCCATCTTCCTATGATATCCTCGACCTTGACGCCGTTGCTTGCACCTGAATGTCTAATTATATACCCACCACCCCTAGGCGTGAGGCTTGAACAAAAGGTCCCCCACCCACACAGGCTATCCACCCTGCGTGAGGTAGTCTCATTTTATCTTACAACTTGCTCCCACTCCGCCTGCGCCATCCCCAGGATATTCGAATGTTCAGACATTGTCAATCAAATCGATCGACCTGATTGACTGCTATCAGGACGTCGTCCAAGCCTGGGTTCGGGCATCTCAGGCTATCTCACGTCAGCCGCAGGTCGCTTAGATAGCATGTCGAACAACCGTTCAGACGAAAAGATCCAGATTACCCAAGTGCTGGTACGCGCGAGGACCTCCTCAAGTTCCTCATCCGGCCTTACCCTTCAAACCCCGAGGACAGCGCGCTTTGCTGAAGCAACCTCTGTGAATTCGCCGATCGGGCCCAGCACCACTGGGCGCAATCCTTTCCTTGACCCTCCCATTACCACTGAACACCTCATGCCTCAAGCACAACCCTCCGATGTGGGCTTCGGCTATGTGTCGGAGAATCAAGCCTCCAAACACTCGTCGTACGCTGGCGTGGAAATGCCACTGACCCCGAACTCACCACTGAAGAGTGCATTGAAGCCGCCTGGAACACCCGGACGTTTTGCGAACCCACTCAGCCCAACATTTCAAGAGGAGCAAGTTTTGGAGAAGCGGGAAACTCACACAGACAAGGCCAATGCAAAGGACTTGGTAGGATAACATACGTTAGTTGCACGTTGGGCAACAGCTGACAGTCTTTCCAGAAAATCAAAACTAGAGTTCGGATGGCTAAGATGTGCCTTCGAGGAACAAACTTCAGCTGCTCCCTCATCGTTTTAGCTATGCTTTCAACGACTTTCTCGATCTTCAACGCTACTAAAACGCTACCTGCTCGTAGCAACAGCCCGGCTTGGGCTCCCGCTCAGAAGACATGGCCTCAAATCACATTGCTCAGCATTGCTTGCGTATCACTGGCGATGTCGCTAGCAATCTTCTACGCCTATTGGAAAGGCGGTCACAAACGGGCTGAGAAGGCTGCAATATATTACACAGTCTTCTCTGTTGCTTTCTTCACGTTCAGCATTGTCATGTGGGCAATCGGCGCTGCTATATTGAATCAGAGCAGGAAAAATGGAGGAGGTAAAGATATGTGGGGGTGGTCTTGCAAGGATGGCAAACGGAAGGACGTGTTCGCCCAGGATGTTGACTATGCGTTGATTTGCAGGCTTCAGGTCAGCACTCCCTACATTCGCAGCTTACTAGGCACTGACTCGATATTCAGAATTGGTCGCTCATCTGCGCGTTCATCGAAATCATAGTCGAAGTAATTACAATTAGCATCTACGGCATTGTCTTCTACCGCTACTATTCCAAGCGCAGACTCACAAAATCAATGGACCTACGAGACAAAGCTCGCTCGGATCTCTATCTTGCTCAACTTCGAACTCAATCGGCACCGAACACTCCCGGTTTCCAGAAGACGCCTATGACTTCTTCGTTTCCGGAAGACCTCCATGATGATCCAATCAACGCAGCAGAGAACGGAGAGTATTATGCTAAGGATACACAATTCGCGTCAAAACACCAATCATTCTCTCAGCCCAAGCCATTCACCCTCCAGGCACCCCCTATCAAGGTTCACTCTGCCACCCCTGCGTTGTCGCAGGATGGATTCGAATCAATACCGCAAGCTCAGGAACATGTCCCGGCTGCGCCGGGTGAGCAAACCTACGATGCTGTGCCCATTCCAGGCGCCTACTCAAGTCCTCTTGCTAGCCCGGGAATGAATCCTGGAGGTTCCCAACCAGGGCAGGCTTTCACGACAGAAAGACGAGTGGAAAGTCCACCTACCAGTCCGAGACTGGCGATTAGGCGCTTGTCAAGGGATTAAGGGACTCCACTTCTTCTTTCGTTCACATTCCTTTCTCTCTCTTTACATAGTTGGGGCGCGGTTGAGCCATGGATATGGTTGGTCCGAAGTACCTACCATCTGGATCATTGAAACCAAACAAATCATCAACATAGACGAACATTGTAACAGATCACATAGTCAGTAAGCTCGAAGGTAAGAGGAGTACTATCAGTGTTAGTTAATGCCGAAGAGATGACAGTGCGGCTATGAAGTCATCCGTCTGTCTGATCTGCCTTTTATCGCAACCATCCAATAACCATTCTCCAAACACGAATGAATCTCCTCATGCCCTTTACCGATTTATTTGCGAAGCGTGTAAAGCCTGCGACCCGCCGGCCTATACCTCAGGGAATCCAACAAATCTCGGCTTGCACAAATCGGCGATTTCCCATTATCCACAGGCCCTACGCCTCTCGATCGAACCCAAGCCAATCACCCCTCAAAGTCTGGCCTTTCGTCTTCATCTTCTTTGCCGGAACGGGAGCTTACATTTTGATGGTCAAAGCCCGTGCTAGCGAGCCTCAGAAGCCTCGTGGTCCTTCTATAACACCACAATAATACCCCTGATCAACCGATATCACGATCATGGCGCCAGCATCACCCCGTCTCTCTGCCCCTGAGAAACCTACGCCTGCGTTCTCACCAGACCAAACATCAGTGATCTATGTTCTAGGTGGCCCTGGTGCGGGAAAAGGTACCCAGTGCGCTAACCTCGTCCGTGACTATGGCTTCACGCATCTGTCGGCCGGAGATCTTCTACGAGCGGAGCAAGACAGAGAAGGCAGCGAGTTTGGAAGCATGATCAAGGAGTACATCAAAGAGGGCACGATTGTGCCCATGGAAGTTACGGTCCAGTTACTGGAGAACGCCATCATGGACAAGAACAAGGGTAGAGGGCGGTTTCTGGTTGATGGTACGCCTATGCAGTCGGATCTATCGATTCACTCGAGTTGATATAGACACAGGCTTCCCTCGCAAAATGGACCAAGCCATCCGCTTCGAGGAAGCGGTCTGCCCCTCCAAATTCACCCTCTTCTTCGATTGCCCAGAGGATGTTATGACGGAGCGTCTCATAAATAGAGGAAAGACTAGTGGTCGTGCGGACGACAATGCAGATAGCATCAAGAAACGGTTCAAAACATTTGTGGAGACAAGTATGCCGGTCGTCGAGTATTTCGAAAAGGAGAACAAGGTTGTGAAAATCAAAGCTGTCAAAAGCCCTGGGGAGATCTATGAGGAGGTCAAGAAGAGTATGGGAGAAAGAGGATTTGGGATGGCGGAAGAATGAAGGAGCTTCTACCGGTATGATCATTCGAAGGGCTATAGCCCGACAAAGAGATAACATATGATGGCGAGATCACTGGCAAGGGTTGAAATGAAGGCCATGTCCTTTGATGCTTACCACCTCACACTCACACGGTGCAACTCTTGGAGAACTAGCTAAAATCGTGCTGCACACGATGGGTTGCAGAAACAGGACTCTATGCAAAAATCTTTGTCCAGTGTGATAGCATGACGATGCACAAAGCCGGCGCAACAATGTCGAGTCGGCAGTGGCGAGGCAGTTGTTTCTTGTCGCCATATTTTGATACAGCTCGGCGCATTACGATGATCTCTTCGTTTCAGCTACGAGGCTTCGACGGAGCCCCCCAATTATTCACACAAAGTGGAGACGAGCTAAGGCTGACCTCGGAACAATAGGAAGCTTCGTTGATGGTATTGCAATTCATTCCCTACCCCCTTCACTCAAGTGAGGTGAGAGCTATCTTCTCTCAGTTCAAGTGACGTCTTCCTATTGTGTATTGTTTCACATAATGCTGATGACGGACGCGGCTCCTATAAAGTTCCCATCCATCTCCGTTACACGCGCTATCCTGACTACCATCAAGCTCTTTCCAAGCTAGCACGACCGCATCATTCAACTAGATTAATTACAGCAGCCCCATATTCAATTCAAGCAAGCAAGAGTACCCGGTACCCTCGAGTCACGCAGTGGGATTCCGATCTTACAAACCCTTCCCTTCCTTCTCCAGACAAGATCCTCTGAATATCAATGAAGTTTCCTGCATCACGAACACAGCTTCAGCAGCCAGTCGCGTTTTGAAAAGATCGACCCATCCAACGATCGAGCAAGATATACTTCTACCCTCTGCAAGAGAGTCCTGTCAAATATTGCGTCAAACACCCACACAGACATTTTCTGCAAACCAGCCATCAGCAAGTCTTTGTGGCTTGAGCTAAGTTGCACCAGAATATCGCTATGGCAAAGAAAAAAAAGAATCAGCACCACGGTCAAAAGTCCCCCAAGAAGAGCCTTGTCAGCAAAAAGGCGGAGATCGAGAAGTTGATCGGAGCGAGCAAAGCACAGTCATTCTCTGAAACAAGGTCAACGACGTCGTCTTCGAGCAAAGGCTCAGCCAATGTCCGCCTACCCCCACCTCAGCCAACGTCCCCTAGACCGACCACCTTAATGCCAACGAGAGCTTCCACTCCAAGGCAAAATCTCCATCGTATCCGCCTCACGGATACCGCTTCTCAATCACAAGCATCGAATCAAGACAGGTGTTTCATTCGAGGTCAATGCGACGAGAAGACACCAGAAACCCCACTCGTACGCCTCCCTTACGAGCCGCCGACTTCGCGTGCACTTCGTCATTACAAACGCGAAGGTCGATTCCCATTTCTTGACCTACCAGGCGAATTGCGTAATAAGATCTATGAATACTCCATTACTAAAGAACACTATGCCATCGAATGGGTCGACAACACCCAGAAGAGCAAGTCGCTGACCTACCGACTACCAAGACCAACCAAAGCACAGCCGCCCAAGCTCGAACCTGGTGCTGCTCAACGTCGCCGCCTCCTCGACTATCATCACCGCAGAGTGCACCCTACGCATCTAGCAGAGGATGATGTCTACCCCGGCTCTGCCGTCCTTCTCTTCGTATGCAGATCAATATCCGAAGAAGCAGCTTCGGTATTGTATTCTAAGTCCATGTTTCATTTTCATGGGCTCAGGGCCCTCCGACACTTCCTCAATCATCTGCGGCCTGTTACCACCAAGTCGATAACGCGGCTGGCTCTCCATCATGAGGCGTATGGTCATCCAGACAAGACAGAAGACCAACGGTGGAAGAAAAAGCACGACGACTTGTGGGAGCAACTCTGCTGGAGGGTCGCTGATGATTGTTCACTCATCCAGCTGTATCTCAAGCTCAGGCTACCCAGATCTCCTACCTTTTTCTCTGCCTTTGACAAGGTGCGTCCAGAAGACATTGGCACACGTTGGATCGTGCCACTCTGGGCGTTCCAGGACGCCGGTATCCAGCGTTGCTGGGGCCAAATCCAGTGCCACTCCAAGAGTAGCTCTGAGCTTCAAGAGGAAAGTTTGAGGATGCGAAAAGAAATTATTGGGGAGCTGTGGGATGATGAGGCGGAAAGTAGGAGGGATGACTTTGGATACGACCATGGCATGAAAAGCAGCAAGGATGTCAAGAAGGGGATGGTGTTGAGGCTTCGTGTTGACGGCGGCCTCGAAGTGCCTTGAAGTGCGCGTTGGAGTGGCATATTTTTGCCGAGTCTCCACCGGCTTTGTTTTCCTTCATCTTTTTCCTTTCCAAAGACTTTGTCTCGATAACGAACATTTAACATTATGACATCTCAAATGCCCACTCCGAGTCTCACGGGAGAATCGAAGCAACGGTCATAGTCGGAGAGAACTAGAAAAGCATGCGGGTAAGATATTGCTTTCAAACGAGGCAAGCAGGGATAAAGCACTGAGAGGGTATTCCTTTCCAATCGACATCACTTCTCTAGCATGCGAGCATGCCAACCAGACATAGATTTGGGACACCAATCCAGGATATTGGGATCTCACATTGCTTTGAAAATGGGAAACATTAGCGCCCAAACACTCATCTATGGTTCAATGTGCCTTTTCGTTCTTCATCTCACATAGAAACAGACCTGTTGTTTTCCCCACGGAGCAGACCATCGCTGCCCTCATTGATCTCATTGCCTACTAACTAAAGGTGGAGACAAAGTAGACCTTGGAGGTTGATCAATGCAAGTTCGAGCGCGCATGACTCGTCTCACTATCTATACACTACTTACACACTACTGTACATAATCCCATCCTATCCATCCGCAGGCATGAGAGAAAGACAACGCCGAATGCAGGACCAGAAATATGTGATTGACCCTGCTGATTGGGCATTACTGATGGGGTATCTAGAAGCGAAACACGGTTGGGGGTATCCTCAACAATCAAGCACCAAGTCTGACAATGGAAATGCACCCAAATGGTGCGCCAAAACCCGAAACACCTTGCATGATCTTCTGGTGACGAATGCACTCACGGTCCGGCTTCAGAGATTGTCGACGTCGGTCGCAGCTGAGCTGCCAAAGCGCCCACACTCGGGACCGTACCCAGACTCTCCTTCCTCCTCTCATGCGCAGGCCTCACAATCCCGTTGGCACCTATGACGAGTCCGCCCGTCTGTACTCGATCCTGGATCATTCCGTCCAAAATTTTCGTCATCTCATCTATACTCTTCCGCTTCATCTCCCTTTCCTTCTCCTTGTGCGGTGAAAGCAGCTGTACTGGGCTCACCGGCGACGGGAAGGCGTGTCCACTTCCGCCGCTCTTGGCACTGCCACCACTGACTTTGCTGTCTTTGCTGTCGTTGCTCTGATGGTAGCTAACTCGTGGTATGGCCGGTGAACTATGCTCGGAGGCAAGATCTGCGACATCCCGGTGCCGAGCTGCAGCCCTCAGCGCGTTGACCATGCGGTCCTTGTCATCAAGTTGAGCACGCAATTCCGCGATCTCAGCGTCCTTTTCCTTTAACTGCTCTGCGGTCTTCGAGTCCTCTGTTCCTTCTTCTTCAAGAGGGCTGGTATTGATCTGCGACGTCGGAGAAACGAGAAGTGAGCTTTGAGACTGACTGGATCGACGTGCTTGCAGGAGTCGCTGCTCCAGCGTCGAAATGTATCGATTCTTGTCCGCCAGGTCGGTCTGAAGCGCACAGATCTGCGCATTCGATGTAGCAGTGCCGTCTCCAAAATCGCCTGCCGAATCGTCTTCGTTGTCGTGAGAGGAAATTGGGGATTGCTGCAAGTCCTTGCTTTGCCCAGCCCCGGTGACTGTGGAACCCATGGATCCCGTTCGTTGCAACGAAGGTGACGTAGCCCCAACGGTTGAATGGCTTGCCGATGAACGCAAAGACCGAAGTGTTTTGTTGGACGACTCGCTCTTGCGTCGCGCCGAAAACGTCTGATGCATACTCAAGGACGATATCTTGCCATTCATGTTGACCCCGGAAGATTTCGAAGACAAAATTAGGCGATTGAGGTGCTCAATTCGGTCGTTTAACGCCGTTCTTGCGAGTTGCATCTCGAGCATCTGTTCTTCTCGTCGCTGCTCAGCTTCCTTTTCGAACTGTCTTTCTTCCGTCTCGAGCGGCTTTTCCTCCTTATCGGAATCTTTCTCGACCTGATGCTTCCTCTGATTGTCGAGCTCACTGCGCAAGCTTTGGATCTCCATACGGTATCGCTCGAGGAGCACTCTACTTCCTGCATCCGTGCCACTACCAAGAGCTTCTTCCGCCTTTTTTGCGTGACTAACGATATTGTTCTTGGCCCTTGCTGCGAATTTGAGAGTGTTCAGAGTCTCGCCAGTGTGACCGTTTGCAGCCGCCACACTACCCTGCGATCCCAGTTGGATTGTGCAAAGGATACTGACTAACGAATTCCCAGCCAAGGCTGGCTGCAGCAGCCGCGTTAATTTGCTATCTCGGTATGGGAGATGTTTCCCATCCTTATCCATCGGATTGCCGGCGCTGTCCTTATCACCCGAAATCCGTGCGATGACAGTCCCAAGTGTCAGCAGACTTTTGTTGATGTGTGCGCCCTCAGTGCGTCTCTCTTTGTTTTCCGCTGCTCTCTCCGAGCCAGCCAAATCGATCATACTCAGCGTAGACACTCGGACGCCTCCAGGTACCAGAGGAGCTCTTTTGTCTTTCTGTCCTTTACCTTGAAACGGACGTTCTCGACTTTCAACTACTATCTGCACTACTGCGTGGCTGCGGGAGCTCTGAGCATTATACTGAGTGCTTCGAGTCCTCCTAGACTGATCGCCTCGAGCGATGACTCGAAGCAATTGGGTTGGACTTTGAACAATTTCCTCCTTCAGCGGGCTCGCGAAGACTCCTCGTTTGGGGTCTTCGCGAAGTTTGATCTCCTCCGGCTGGGTTGATCCAGGTCCGATGCCCGTTTCCGTCTGTGGCTTCAACAGATCATGTATCTTTTCGTTGTAGATCTCTAAATAGCTGACTCGTAACAGAAATTCTCGGTGGGGCGTTTCGCGGATGAATGAAAAGATGTCGGTTATAGCCAATGGTATCACCCCAGGCGATGTCGCGGTTCCTTGCATTGAGAAGGTCTTCCCCGTACCCGTCATGCCATAAGCAAACACAGTTCCGTGGTAACCTTCCATTACCCTCCGCACAAGCCGCTTTGCCGAAGAATCGTAGACTTTGTGGTTTTGATCGTGAGGCGCGAAAACATTATCTGGAGCAAGTTGTTGAGCAAATGGCACATTCTACGGTAAAGAATCAGGGCCGCTTACCATAAAAGTAGTCACCACCCTCTCGTCCCCTGTATGCCACCAATGATTGGCGGCCGTCCACCAACCAATCCTTGCCTGATGATTTGTCTCCACCCGCATCTGGTCTGACTCGTACGCTGACGATCACATTCCCTTTTCCCTCTTTGCCGGATTCTTTTCGCTTCCTCTTGTCCTCAACATTGGATAGTCTCCCTTCTCGTCCCCTCTTCTCTTCACCTTCCTCGAACGTGGTAGCGGATGTCGCGCATGAGCCATGGGCAGAGGAACTCCGACTGTGCGGGGGCGACCGCAAATTGCCAAGATCATTAGACTCTAGTGTCCCAGGCTGGACGCTATTTATGGCGTTGCCCTCCCCGCTTCCGTTCAGCAGAGTTGGTGTAGCCCCCACGGCGTACGTCTGGCCTAAAGTACCTGTCGATGTCGTGGTCTTCAGTCTGTTGGCTCTCGAGCTACCGGTGCGAAGCTCTGCGGAACCTGAGCCTCGCGAAGATGGTCTTATTACAGAATGCCCATTTCGCGCTGTCTCGGATATTGCATAGAAAGCTGCTGACGAGTACTTGCTCTCAACGCCTGTACGCCGCTGGACCTTTGGAGGCTGTGGAAAATTCGCGATGCTGACAGAGCGACGAACTTCTTTGTCGGTCAGGTCCTCACTTTGAATCTTGCTCTGATGGGCGGACGTTGATCGCACAGTTGGTATGCTTGGACTTGAAGTGGCGTGGTTCGTATACATTGAGCTTGGGGGCTTCATGACTTTCGAGGGTGTTCGGAGGGCGAGCTTGGATGCTGTTGGAGATGCTGACGAAGTCCGAGATATTTCAGGAGTTGTCGAAGGGCCTCGCAGCTTGGACATAGGCAATTGAGGTAAGGCCGAGGTCGGCGGAGGAAGGGTAGGTTGCGGCATGTTGAGTGTCATAGCCACGAGTGGTGTTCAAAGGCAGATGAAATGTTCGATTGAGACGATGACGCACTAGTATATGGTTCCGTTCATGTGCTGCTGGACTCGACATGCATTTGGGAAGCATGAGAATGTGCGGTTGCGAGACTGGGCTGCAGATTGCCCCAGCGACTGAATGGCGCTGGCCGCAGACCTTTTCTCTGCTTTAAAGCTAGTTATGAATACTGTACATAGGCTTGGCTGTGCTGAGAGGTCGCGGCGTGCTTGCCGTGCGCAGGTGAGTTTGGGGGTCGGAGGTTGAAGCGAGGTCAGCCCTTGGTATGGAGGGTATTCATTCCTGGTCTGCTCTTGACCCCGCGTGTTTCAAGGGAGTGCGGGTCTCGTTCTTGCTCCGGGTGGCACTTCCTCTCCTTGCTACTGTCTTGATCATCATCGACTAGGATTGGAATGCGACGTACAGGACATGATAATGGGAGTAGGCAATAATTGAGAATTAAGCTTCCATGCCATATCTCGATTAGACCGTTCGACATTCGACGGCCAAGACGGCTTGGCACCAGTCCCACCGGATTAGGTAGAAGTGCTGGTCACGCTAGAACGACCTCATACCTCTCCCATTGGACCCTTGCGGTGTGAAAAGGGGCTTGATTCGCTGAACGCTGGAGGCATAACTGCACTCCCCAACTCTCCATCACACCAGCCGCTGTCTACAATTCCGCAATTTGCTGCGGAAACGAGGGGAAGACCGGAAGAGCGATCCTTTGGGTATGATTGCAACCATTCTATACCTCCAATGCCCAGTCACAGCACTCTGCACTTCCACGGCAAGCACTTTGAGCATTCCATTTTTCCTACCTCAGGCCTCAGGACTTCCTCAGGACCTCAGGCAGACCCAGTTTAAAGCTACTAGACTTGCCGAAGCAACCGAGTCTGGCGCCCAGAGGTGAGCTCGTAGCGACGTTAGCCTCCTTGTATTCTATGTTGTAGAACAGTCATTTTCGTCTCCAATTCGTGATCGTCGTTGGTGCCGAAGATCCTGCCCGTTTCTACCTATTTTTCTTCGACCCCATTGCCAATGTGCCAATTAGGCTGACTGTATCACTTCTCGTGCTTGTCTACCCCTGACCTAATTAAGCGTCTGGCCCGGTAGCTGTCGACGGTCTTCTTGGCTCCTTGTCTCCAACGACGTACCTTCAAGCACAAGCTGGGTGATTAAATTTCCAACACTCTTTGTGGTGCAATTGCCATCACAAAGCCTGCATCTGTCCAAACAAAATCTCTGCAAGATCAGCCATATTGAAATTGGGATTGAGTTTGGCGGATGGGTGGCTGGCTGGCTGGACAAGCCGAACCAACAGGACGCCAACGTGCTGCCTCGCGACATCAATGGCTTCAAGCATACGAATATCGATGGCAATATTATTTAGCAGCGCCGAAGTTTAGCTTCCGTGCGACTTTGTTCCCTTCACCGTCATCGATTTCCCCTCCTCTTCTCCTCAAATCATCACCCATCTTCTCCAGACCTCCACCTTTCTTAGGCAGATCCTCTTTTGCGGTTGGTCGAGGATCGCTCGTCCACCACCTGTGCTCTAGGACCTGACGTGCAGTACATCGTTTCTGAGGATCCAAAGTGAGCATAGACATCAACAAATCGACTCCCACGTGTCCTGCCGTCCCGAACTTGGCTAAAAAATGATCCTTGCCACTGACTGGTACGATTGCGGTTCTGTCGATTGCGATACCAGTAGCGTCCTCCAATAATCTCGATACCCCAGGCCAATTGTCTTCTGTCGGAGTTCCAATGTTCTGACAAATTTTTCTGAACTGATCCAATTCGCTGTCTCCAGGGAGAAATGGAACACGAAGGATGAGTTCTGCAAAGACCATACCCATAGACCAAACATCAACAACTCCAGAGTAATGCCTCGCTTGAAGTAATAATTCTGGCGGACGGTACCATCGTGTGATAACATTATATGTCATTCTCATGTATGGGTCAGCAAATGATCGAGCAAGGCCAAAATCTGCGAGTTTGACCTCTCCATCAGCAGCAATGAGTAGATTGTTGGGCTTGATATCCCGATGAAGTACGAAACTTTCATGGCAAAACCACACACCACGCCCTAACATCCCCATCCAAGTTTTGATTTCGGCGGTACCGTAGCGTATACCTTGAGTGTCCTTGATTAGCATTTCCAAGTCCCCAAGTGGTAGATACTCCAGGACGAGGTTGAGATTTTGATTCTTTGACGAGAAGACAGCATGCAGTGCAATAACATTCGGGTGCGAAAGCTCTTGGAGGTATTTGACTTCTCTGATGGAATCCATGGTAAGGCCATCGCGGTACTCTTGTATGAGCTTGATCTTTTTGATAGCAACCTTAGTCAACGGGTCCGCTTTGAGATGTCCTCGGTAGACATTGGCGTAAGTTCCCTCGCCAACCTTGTTATCTTTGACGTAATTTTGCCTGGTCTCCTCATTCAGGCGCTCGGCAAGGTCTTGGGCTTTGTGAGCCTTAGCAGAGCGGCCATCATTGAAGTTGGAGACAGAATTGGTCCGAACGACCAAGGACTTGGCCTTTTCCGCAGTGACTTTGATGTTGCCGGCTGTGGCCTCGTATATAGGCACAGGCGAGATGGCCATGAATTTTGGATTTAGGACCTCCAGTCAGCGTGGACTCTCACCTATCACCGTACAAGCTGCAAATGATTCATGTCCGCTTTAGTACTAAGTCCCACCGTAGGGCTGCATGACTGTCCTACCACCCTACCACCCTACTAGAATCATCACTACCGCTTTGCAGCAACCACCACGATGATCATTAGAAACGCTGCTCCCCGATCTCTGCCATTCGCATTCCAGCAGCGTCTCTTCGGACCTCATTCGCAACAATGTCTCCACGCACACCACGCCCGCGCCTCCGCCTCACAACCCCCAATTCCGCAACCCACCCCTTTCGTCCCGGACCCTGCCACCTTCCTGAACTTGATCGGCCGTAACCTTTCCCAGCACTCCGCCAAGATACCAACATGGCAATCGCTTTTCTCACTTACGAGTACCCAGTTGCGCGAACTAGGTGTTGAGCCAGCACGGACGCGGCGATATCTGCTGTGGTGGAGAGATAGATTTCGTAAAGGCGTCTTTGGCGTGGGAGGAGATTTGAAGAATGTCAGAGATGGAGAGGCAGAGTTGAGGTTGGTGGAGGTGCCGCTGCGCAATGCTGCTATACCGAATGCGCCGACTACGAGTACGGCGACGGGACTGCCAAGGATGAAAAGGATGATTGTGAATGAGCCAGAGGAAGCTCTTAAACAGAATATTGACTATCGGGAGTTGAAGGCAGTGGAAGGCATGAAAGTCCTAGGCGCAAGGACCATAGTGGGACCGTATGTGCAACCGGTGAAGGGGACGAGTGGAAGTGTGGCCACGATCAAGATACATGAGGGTATGTGGGAGATTAGGAGAGGGGTGAAGGTTGATGGTGGTGAGAGAAGGAAAGTTCAAGTCCGAAGGAAGCGGTTGCTACAAGAAAGGAAGACGAAAAGGACATAGGTTGGTATATCAATCAGCTAACAATGGAAGTAAAGGGCTATGAACCAAGAGCATTGTATCCTGGGGAGGGCATCTCAGCCATCATCATAGCGGATTTAGGATTTCGTGAGATTCCATCATATCACCCAGAAACATCTTCGTCTGTGTGTCAGCCACTTGGGCTATACATAACAACAATAATCTTCTATCGACAAGCGCGCCATGCTATCAGACCGACCACGAAAGTTGGATATAACGAACATCAGAGCTTATCTACCATACTCCAGACTAGGCACAATGACCGGCCCATATTTACTGACACCCCCCGCTGCGACTCCTGACTCATTCGTTTGCACCATGAAATCCACCGCCAAGCTTAACTTGCCGGCTCCGTTACCATGCATGTTAGTCTGCCCAAAGGTGCCTGTCACAACCTCTGGGTCATAAGCTACGATAGCCACATAATTCCTCCTGCCCATCAGCTTTCTCATATCTCTTTGACGTCCATCAGGCTCCGTGGTGAAAATTTCCATCATGTCTTCTTTTGTATCACTTGGCGCGTTGTTCGAACGATGGCCGTTTTGCGGGACATACAACGGCTTTTGAGAGGTATGAAGGAGCTTGAGGACGTATGATGGTGGCGGAGTGTTCACAACGGAGGCGGAAATAAGCTGATACATAGTTTTGTGGTCGGAAGGCTTGGACGGGTCATGTACGATTCCAGCACCACAGCAATCAACTGCTCCAGAGAGGAATGTCATGCGGATAGACTTCTGGTGGGAGATACCTTGCAAAGTGCGGATGAGATAAGTTCGCTCGAGATCCTAGGTCGGCCGTCAACGACGTTGTCCGGCTCTTGAATAAAACACGATTACTTACCTTCGACTCATGAGTCCATTGATCACGAAGTTCATCTAGCATGTCAATGTCACCAAAGGGACTCAATATCCCACCCATCAGGCCAGACTTGCCAACAGCCTTTTTGACCGAGTCAAACCCGGAGCCAACTACACTCTTGGCCCCTACAACACCTGCGACAGAGCTTGTCACCTTTCCGAGAAGATTGTATGTGCCTGTCACTGCTTTCTTGCCGGTAGCGACTGTATGTGCGATTTGTTCAGCTGCTTCCAATCGTGGATAGATGAGTGGTACCGCAATGAGCCATATGCAGTGCTGAACACTGGGCGGTAACATGGCGACTTTCGGGAACAGACCTTGGTACGTTGGCCCTGCCATTACTTGATGAGGGTTCCTCTCAGATCGGCAGTCTGGTCCAACCACCACCACGGCTGGACCAAGATACTTGACGAAATGCCAACCCGTACCGGTGATTGTGAATATGTCTGTGTCCGTACTAACGTTGCGTAAGATCTCTAGAGTCGTATGATGTTGGAAGAGAAGGTACATCTCTATACCCACGCGGCCAATGTTTTTGAACATATTAGAAAACTGCATATATTCAGGGTATGAGCCAAAGCCGTCGAATCTGGAAATGTAGCCATTAGCTTTCAATGCCCAACCCTCCACAATAGCTCAGTGAACTCACATGTCATGATCATCTATCTGTAATATGTATGGTATCTGTGCAAACGCCTCTCGCAAATAAGGCTGGTCGAAATGACTCGTATAATAATGAAAGTAAGCATGGGAGACATCTTCCTCGTGTTTGGCTGTCCACTGTGCAGTCTTTCTATTTTCCTTGCCACTCATCGCAAGCCATTGCTTCAACAAAGGTATCTCCTTCCATATTCGATCGGCATAGATCTGGTCTCCTAAACCAAGCTGGGTGTGAAACCCACCACATTCAACGTGCTTTTGCATTATGTCTTTCCACATGTAGCCAATACCACCCACCTTGGCTCGCTCGTTAGCGTTTACATTAAGAGAGAAATCATTTCCTGAGGTAGCAATAAACCGCCAGTTCGTTTCATTGCGGCCAGCGACCAAGAACTCGTACCTTGTACAGCCAAGGTGGGATGTGATGGCATATGTCCACTTGGCACTAGCATGTTCGTCCATTCGAAGATCGATGTCATAACGATAGAAAGTCCATCGCTGATGTACAGAGATTGGACTGGCCTTCAACTGGCGAGGATTGGGAGAAAGATCTACGCTCTGATGAATGTGGATGGTGGGAGGCTGAAGAGCGTCAGTGACAAGCAAAATCGATCCTAGCCAGATACCTCGCTCCAAATCCATGTTTGTGTACCTTAAATACGGTCCAAAGTAGACACCATTCGTCGGGGCTATTTTGTACATGTCGACACCAGCGCTTGGTGGTGGACCTGAGAAGCCTGCCACGGTAGGGGTGGATGACTGTATGCTCATGATGCTGTCTTGATAGCCAGGGGTAGAAGGCTGGAAGCCTGGAGATGCTAGTGGCTTGCCGCTGAATGCACTCAACCCTGGGGACGCCAACGGATTGGCAAAATTGACACTGCCAGTTGGAGATAGAGGCTCATTGAGGTTTAGTGGCGTTGGTCCCTTGGGAAACTCCCATTGCGTAGATTGAGTAGGTAAGTGGATGTAATAGTATTGGCCTGAATTAGGATCAAGATGTGCGATCCAGCCCTCAGGAAGTGGCGGTGGGGAGGCGGGACCCTGACCAGCAGGTGCGGGAGATGGCTTGACAGGCTCTTGTATCGTTGGCTGATGACCAGGCTGAGCGGGTAGCATCGAAGTCGCATTTGGATTTCCTGCATGATTTGCGAATGCTGGGTGTCCGGAATTTGCTGACTCTGCTGGAGATGACATCGCAGCTGCTGCAGCTGATGCACCTGCACCAGCCGCTCCCACAGCAGGAGCTCCAGTTGATTGATTGTGCTTCTCGTTGGTATGGGTATGTGTTCCTGTAGCAGACGGACCCGCTGGTGTATACGCTGGCGGAGGAGACGATGTTACATGCACTCGTTGGAAATCTTGTTCTAAAGCGCTTGAAGCAGTAGCGGTACGTCCTGCTTGCGATGAAGGCGAGGTTATTCCTTGTAGCGGCGTTGGTGAGTGTACAGGAGGTGACCCGGACGCCTCACCGGGCCCTTGATATACCGTGGGAGGTCCATGAGGCTGGCTTCCAGGCTGCTCTGTTGGTGTCCAACGTCTCTGGGGCGGATCTTGCTGCTGCCGAGGAACGCTCTGTTGCACTTTGGCCGGCTGAGGATATTGAGCCGCCCTTTGCGCCGCGGCTGCACTCTGGGCTTGCAAATTTGTCAAGGTCGATGTGCCGGCAATACCTGCCGCAGCGTAACGTGCTTCTATACCACCTCCAAGGTGTTCGCTGGGAGGCATGATAGGGGTCTCGGGAGGTGGGGGCGAGCCACGCTGGGCTTTTGTGGTTGATGTAGAAGCTGTGGAGCTCAGTCTATTTACTCCTCCAGGAGGCGAAACATCCAAGCCACTAAATGCCGACGGACCATCTTCGCCTGGAGGTGGCCAGTATTGCTGATAATAATCTGGGTATGGGTTGACCACGGGCGCTTGAGAAGGTTTTCGATTTTCCGTCGATGGCTGTAAGATTTCCCTTTGCGGCAGTCGTTGAAACAAGCCTTCTTTGTCAGGTGCCTCTGGACCTGGCGATTCTGGCAGAGGCTTTGGCGCATTGCCTCTCCTGTCCGCCAACCTCGAGCTCGCTTGCGCTCCCGGACCATCTTGCCCAGCTCGAGGTCGTAGCGCCGAAGGGTAATCAGGTATAGCGGTACGTACTTGTTCCGCATGTGGAGCGCGAGGAGGCGAATGTGGATATGCTGCCGAAGCTTTACCCTGTTCAGCTGTAGTTTTGTGGGGATTCGCAGGCCGTTGTTGAACACGCTGGCGGTCATCAGGGTAAGGCAACGAGGCGGGCGAGCTCGATGCACCTGGAGGCAGGGGAAAGGCAGCAGACGGAAGATTTGTGGGCTGATTATCAGCTTCTGGAGAGCGGGACTCTCGTTTGTATATCCTCAGTGGCTCTATTGTTGGGGAGTCTCCGTTGGAGGGTCTTTCGAGAAACATTTCGTCTTGGCCATGACGCACGGCGGAGCTCATGGCTTAAGTATCGAGGCCTCTGATGCGGCCAGACTAGTAATGGCAATATCAATAGGTTCCAGGGATGCTCGGGTCCACGAGCAGGTTTAATTTCATTGGATTCTGGTGAAGATAAAGTATGCTGTGAAGGGTTTGCTACGCGCCAGAACTGAAGGGTACATTTGCTCATTCGTCAGGGTCATCACACTCATAATATGTATATTGTGAAGGAAAGGGGCACTGGGGGCGCTGAGCAAGACTGGTGGTCTCACTGAAGAAGAGGGCTGTTGATGCTGCAGCCGCCCATGGTCATCATTGGCTCGCGGAGGCCGCCGTAAGCGCCCAAGACCCTCGAATGCTGGACCAATGAAAATGTAGCGGCCCTGATCGTCGACAGTCACGTGGGTGCTCTAGAGCTCTGGTGATGTGGTATTTATGGAGATGTTTGATTCTGATACATTCTCACCACTGTTTATAGAACTACCCTTATGATTGTGCCCTACCGTTTTAGACACAAACCTTAAACAAACGCTGCATGCTTCGTAATCCCATCGCTACAAGCCGGCACAGCCTGAGATAATATACGTTAACAGTTTGCAACACCTCAAGAACGGATGCCTCATGAAGCCGAATTGCGCATTTTGCACGTCCAGCCAATGAAAAGGCCCACATCTTTCACCCTAGGCGGATATTCGAAGTCAGCACCGCCCTTCTGATCACCTTGTAGTGAGGTATGATTTGAGTATGGGATATATACTGGAAGCGGATGCACCCAGAACATGCCGGCCTCCCTTGGGTGTTGTGACGGACAGAGAGAACAGGATACGACATACACAGCTGAGGGAACGCCCATCTTCTGCATCCACATCGGTAACCAGCCTGTATAATATTGGAATCAGCCTTTGACTCAATTAGGTAAAAGTCCATGTTAAGACGAAGTGGGGGGCGAGATTTCCCGGAGACATGGTTTTAGACTCATGAGCAAGTTTGGGTTGGCAAATGACTGAATAGAAAACATTAGAAACCTTTTGCATCACTTGCTGTAGCCATCACCCAGTCCACCATTTGGTCAGGCAGCAATTGACAACTCTCGATACTTGTATACACCCTGAAATAATAGTCAGCCATCAAGTCGGCTCTGTACTATGGCTTGCATTTCGGGTCAGATTTACCCAAGAACAGGCTTTCTCCTTTTCAATGAGCTGTCGCCCTCTTTAACGTTACGCCCGTTACTGTAAAACGCCTGTAGAAAATGCATGAGCGTTTGAGATCGGACCAGCTCTCGACGCCAGTCCCTACCTCCGTCAAGTTCGAAATATCGACTGGAATCTGTACGACGACGAACGAATGTTTCCCTCTTTTGGCGGTCACAACTAGCACAGGGAATACACGATTTGACAACAAAGCGGGAAGCTCATGGCACATTTCGAATATGCTCATGTTCAAGTCTCTGTAATTATCAATGCTTGAGCCATTATCTATAGCGCTCTTGATCTGCTCGTCCCAATCAAGAACTTTATATGAGTCGAAGACATCTGGCGTATAGTCCTGTTCGTGGCTTGAATGATTGTGCCTCAAGCCAAAGTCGAATTCGTCAAGAGCTGCAGTTCCCGCGTGACTTTGGTTAGCATGGCGACTTCTCCTCGCAAACCAGGCTTCGGCAGGCTTTTTGCCATTCGCCGACCAATTTCGAGGGATACTTGAATTGATCCATGGTACAGCTCGAATGTCTGCCTCCCCAATACTCCTGCTCAATAGTCTGACCTGAGCCTCAGAAGGCGCAGATCTCTTCAAACCCCCCTCTTTGAATGTATTTGGTAGGGCATCATCCACAAACAAAGTTGCCTGATCAAGGACCTCTTCCACGAAAGAGATGAGATTCGGGCGGTCGGTTGAGTTAACTTTGGTTGCGTGGGAGGAGCTGCTACCATTTGATGCATCCTCAGGGCGTTTAAGTAGAGAATTTAACAAAGGATGAGCTGGTAATTCATTGATATGTAAGGGCTGTAAGCGCACAAGGTTCCCTAAAGGTGCCATGTAGAGCGTCGATGCTGGCTTTTCTTGGGGTATGGTCCGCAAAATTCGAAGTATAAGATGAAACTGTTGAGAATGCACCGTAAAGAGCGTGTTGATAATGTCAATCTCGAAATGAGTGCAGTCGAGATGTCAACAATCCGCGAGTCCGATTAGATGCCGAGCATGTGCGGCCCGTAGAAAGCTTGGTCGCCTCAAACGTGTTTGCTGATCGTTGTCGCTAAGCCCCTTCGGATTTGCCATGCTGACTACGTACTACTAGGTATCCAGGGGGTTTCGTGTTAGCGCGACAGGGATTCTTTTGGTGAGGACCCCGCGAGAAAAGTGCCAAGACGCTAACAGCTAATACGTTGGATACTACAATACAGTAGCGTAGCGGTAACACCTCTAAGCGTAGAACTTTATTCTATTACCTACTACTATTTAGGATAGTTAAAAGTAACTTTTATATAGACTAGTCTAGTTAGATATAACTTTTAGGGTAGGGTAGTACTTTTTATAAGCTAAACTTATAGAGTTAGGTATTAGAAGTAGCGGAGCTTCTTAAAATTATAATACTATATTTCTACTAAGTAGTTAATAACCTTCCTATTAAGGATCTATTATCTTATAGTATAGTCATGGATTGATTAACTATCTACATGGATGAAATCCATGGATATCGACGTATTTGCGGGATCTACAGGGTCCACGGGTAGGGCTTAGCGTTCCCGAGGACGAACATCAAAACATGATATGCCTAGTAAAT
>JAABUW010002273.1_pt1 | contig 29639 bp, 65 predicted proteins | sample 5560081 | NCBI WGS metagenome assembly JAABUW01 (sample SAMN10711882, study PRJNA513363) | rock metagenome | isolation source: Antarctica rocks | place: Antarctica: Victoria Land, Knobhead sud | reverse complement strand
CCCCCCCCGGGTGTCAGGCCCAACCTAGGCTGCCCTAGGATACTCTCCGCCGCTGTTTTCCGAGTAATTTCGGCGGCAGGCATGTTTCCAGACTCAACCGTCTGCACATCTTCGGGAGAAGCCAAGGCCGTGCATGCACCATCAGTAGGCGGCGATGTCCCGCGGCCTGCCAAACACGGACTCCCAGGACTGCGGCTGACGCCAGGCGATCTCCTCTGTGCCGCTGCCGCCGGACAGGTTGAGATGCTGCCCAAGCGCTGTGCACAGATCCTGTGCATCCCCCACGTTGTCGCCTTCTGACGAGAATGTCACGAGCGTCAGCAGCGGCAGCTCCCGGCTCTGCGCAGCTTCCAGCAGCGGCCACGGCGGCAGCAGCTTCTCGCCGGCGGCTGCCTCCATGATTTCGGCCTGCGAGCGACGCCTGGACTCAGTGTGCGCTTGGTCACGGAGTCCTTAGTTGATGAATGCCACTGCAGGCGCCGCAAAGGTTTTCAACACGTCGGTGCCGCATGCACGCAATTCTTGTGTCTGCAGGTGAGCACTCTGCTTGACCATGCTCACGCACCTCCAGCTCGGAGACACACAGGCTGGAGCCTAGCTGCTTTGCAACGTCATCTGCAGCGATGAAGCGCAGCTGCGAGCCGGCCATCTGGGCGTCCTGCCGCACTCTCGCATCCAGGCTGCTCAGATAGATAACCTGCAGGCTTGCCCAAGAACTCAACTGCTACAAGAATAGTTGAAGCCAACAGTCTTGCTTGACAAGCACACTAGGCCAGAGGCTGCACGTGGTGCTTATTTTGTCCATCCATACGCCAGCGTCTGCCTGCACCCAGCTCACAAAGAAGCATGGAAAAGGGTGTTGCTGAGGAGATCACCTCAGAGAAGCCCGAGGAGTGCAGCCAGTCGGCGAGCTGCGCCGCAAACTGCGCCGCGCAGCCGCGCAGCGTCGGAGCGCGCTGCTGCAGTACAAACAGTCCCCTTTCCGCATCCTCATACAGCTCCAGCGCCAGGTGCAGCGTGCCGTCGCTGCGGAAAGCGTCCAGCCCCGCGACCGGCTGCACAAACGGGCTCTCCAGGTAGCCGACCAGTCGCATGCCGCCGCAGGTCGCTATGAGCAGGTCCACGGCGAGCTGGCCTACGTTGCCGACGGACTCGCCGGGCTGCACCAGGCAAGTGCGCCAGCGGGTGGAGGTATGGAACGGCGGGGCACTGCTCACACCGACTAGACTTCACATGCAGCGAGCAATATAAAAGCATCAGGGTGCAGGTGATGTCTAGCAGACACGCAGACCAGCCCACCAGAATGAGCTTGTGCAATGCGAAGTCAGACACCGTCGCGGCGGCGCCCGCTGCAGGAAAACATTGCATGGTGGCAGTTCCGAGCTGAACGTCTGGGCGGGTTGAGTGTATGAAGGGTATAAGACTGGTTTTTATGCAAGCGTAAGTTTTCTTTCGCAGTATCAAGCCGAAGGCGTCCTTTCTGGTTCACTGGTGTCGAAGCTGAGATGGCGTCGATCGAAAGTCAAGCCTGTGTATGCGCAATTTGGCAGGCCTTCAATCTGATGAATGAGATCGGGCTACCACGCTGCAAATGCATTTTGGCTGTGGCAATCGCCGGGGGGTGCACACAACACACGAGACATGCATGCAGGAAGTCCCAGGAAGCACGACCAGCAAAGCGCGGAGAGATACCCCACTTTGCAACGATATGCCAGTTTCATGTTGCGTTCATGTTGGGAGGTTGGTGTGCTGAGCCGCGCAGAATCCTGCACAACCTTTGCTAGTTCGTTTAATTCCGGAAAGTGTGCAAATTGATCTGATACTCACACCGAGGCACGCCGGGGTGAAGCCGTCGCCTTGTATCGGTCGCACTAATCCCACAGTGCTCGCCATCATGGCCGGCAACACGACGCTCAATAGCATCCTCGAGAAGGTGATGGCCAGCAACGATCGAGGCGCTGTGCACGTGCCAATGCGAGAACAATGCCCGCCTCGACGATGGTTGCGACGATTTAGATTGTTGACACAAGCTGGGTAACCTGTTGCGCAGGTCGGCTCGAGGGATAAGGCGCGTCGCCACGCCTCGGGACGCTGCGCATTTCAGCCCACTTGGCCACCTGCTGCCATGTTGTGACATTGAGCTTACTGCCTCACCGTTTCTGCTGATCGACACATTGCATCCTGACGTGCAGTTCGCATGATCCTCGTTCGAGCGGCATGTTCGCGCGCAGGATTTCCGCTACATGGCGGCAAGCGACCTGCAGGCGGAGCTTGCCAAGGAGTCCTTCAAGGCGGACGGCAACATGCAGACGAAGCTGGCGAAATGCGTCGTGCAGCAGCTGGAGGACGCCTCCGGCGACATCTCCTCGCTGGCCGTCAAGTGGTGAGATTTTCACCTTCAAGCTGAGGAGGAGTGACAGGCAATCACAAGCAGCAAGCGAGCCATGCAGAAAGCGATTCTTCGGGGACGAGGAGCGTTCTGGGCGATCATCGGCCCCTATCATGCACAGCATTGCCGCCGTGTCTCCGTCAGCTTGTAAACGTCATTTGCAGAATGTCAAGTTACATTGCAAGCTGCCAAGTTGCGGGTGGTGTTGATGGCGCAGCCTGGGGCTGCTGGTGGTGCACCTGGAGGACGGCCAGCTGAAGGAGCTGCTGCAGACGCTGTGCGCAAAGTGCACGTCCGGCAAGAAGGAGGAGCACCGCGACATCGCCGTCATTGGGCTGAAGACCGCCGTCGCGGAGGTGGCGCCCCGCCAGGCGGAGGTCCTGGTGGACATCGTCGTGCCCACGCTCATCAACGGCATCGCCTCAAAGGCAAGTTACACACAAATATGTTTGGAACCTAAGCAGGAACTCGGAAAGGCACCACAGGCGAGGTCCTGGTGGACGTTGTTGTACCCACGCTCATCAACGGCATCGCCTCAAAGGCACGTTGTATACAAGCCCTATCTGTACAATGAAGCTCAGACAGACCATGGACGTCCTTGTGGACGCTGGCGTTCCCACGCTCATCGACGGAATCCCCGCCAAGGCAAGTCATATCGGGAATGTGAATCATATTTGGATCTTGAATACAAATTCATACAGAACTCAGAGGCGGAGGTCCTGGTGGACATTGTCGTGCGCGCGCTTATCAATGGCATCGCCGACAAGGCAAGCGCATGGTTGCATGCATGTAGATGGAACAGCTAGCCCTGTGAATTCGGGCCGGTAATATTTGCCATTGTGCTGCGGTGCAGGACTCGTTCGAGTCGGCCAACGAGAGCATGGACATCAGCGTGACGCTGCTGGACCGCTTTGGCGGCGTCATCACGGCCAGGAGGCTGCAGGCCAAGTTGCAGCCGGTGCTGCTGCCGCTGCTGGACGACAACCGCACCGCGCTGCGCAAGCGTGCCATCATCTGCCTTGGTACGCTGTCCTTGCACCCTGGCGCTACGTGTGGAGCCAAATTGCGGTGATTCAACCCTGCCTGCCAAGGCTCGCTCAGGATCGCCTTAGCAGTGCTTGCCATCTGTCTGGCTGAACATTGAACTGGGCATTGGTGAAGAGGGAACGAGTGAAGGAATCTTCCAACTGCGGCATGGTGTTGCAGCGGCGCTGGCGACGTACCTGAACGATGCGGAGCTGGACACCACCGTCCAGCACATCCTGGGCAAGCTGCAGTCCAAGGAGCTGAAGCCGGACATCGCCCGCACCTACATGCAGTCCGTCGGCGCCCTCAGGTGGGCGCTTTCAACGCATGCAGCGATCGCACAGCCAAGCTGTTGCCTCGAAGGTGTTTGCCTTGAACTTGCCTTGAACTTCTGATTGTCAACAGCACACAATAAGGGACATCGCTCGCTGACACACCTGAAGTCAACCTGTAGTGATTCTCGAGAATGTGTTGATGTTTGCCTGGTGCAGTCGGTCTGTGGGGCACCGGTTCGGCAGGCATCTTGCGAGCGCTGTGCCGCTGGTCATCACGTACTGCGACGAGGCGGGCGAGAACGACGAGGAGCTGCAGGAGTACTGCCTGCAGGTACTAACGCAAGCATTGTGAACACTTGCCGGACTTGACAATGTCGCCAGTCACAAATCGTTTCCACACGGCTGCGTGCTGGCGGGCATATGCTTTCATGCCGCCTGCAATGTCGTCTGGCAGCACTGGCGTTTGATGCCTCACAGCGCACCCTGGCAGGCGCGAGTTTTCGATGCATGCAGCGATATAGTAACTCCGGCCGCAGGCGCTGGAGAGCTTCGTGCTGCGGTCGCCGCACGATGTGAGGCCGCACCTTGACGCCATCACGCCCACCTGCCTGCGCTACCTGAGCTACGACCCCAACTACGCAGACGACATGGACGAAGACGAGGAGGCGGCCGGCTCCGACGAAGAAGATGAGGAGGACGAGTGAGCTTCCATGTTGCATGGCAACGCGGCACAGTTGGCAGGCGTGCAAACTTGCGGCTGCCGCGCTACCGTTTTGGGCAAGTGTGGCCATTTTGGCCAGATAGCGATGGTTTGCAATTCAATTTAGCAGAACATGCCAGTGGTTCCTGAGGACGCGGTATGGTATCTACTCGTCGTCGCGTTAAAGCGAGGCGTGCCGCGACAAAGCCGCCTGCTGGCAGTGGCGGAATTATTCTGAAAGTTCTGACGCCTCTTGACACCCTCTTTCACCGCCGCAGCCTGAGCGAGGAGGCGTACAGCGACGACAACGACGCGATCTGGCAGGAGGCAGGAGTGTCAGCCCTTGAGCGGGCAGTAATGGAAATCTACCAAAATTCTTTTCAAACACCGCAGGCTGAGCGAGGAGGCATACAGCGACGACGACGACGCGAGCTGGAAGGTGCGGCGCGCGGCGGCCAAGGCCATCGCCGCCGTCATCACCAGCTTCCCGGACCTGCTCAATGCCACATACCCGGCGGTGACCCCGGCTCTGCTGGCGCGCTTCCGCGAGCGTGAGGAGACCGTCAAGGCGGACGTCTTCGCCACCTTTGTCGCCCTGCTGCAGCAGGTCGGCGCCGTTGCATTCCTGTGGGAGACATCACGCAGCTGCTTGCTGCTTGCTTGCACTGTCTGCCAGCAAACACAGGCTTCGGCGCCACTTTCACACTTCGCATGCAAAGATGTGCCTGCGGACGCCACGCCTTCAACACATGCAAATTCACAGGAAGCCAGCGCATTAGCACCAAGATGCCTAAGCAAGCTTATTGCTTCCAGCCCCTCCAGGTGGGCTCGCTCGTGCACTACGAGGGCGGCCGCGGGGAGGGCTACGCGGACTGCGTGCAAGCGAGCAGAAATGGCGCAGCACCATGCTTGAGCGTCTTGCCGCTTTGAGTGCTTCCAGGTGGGCTCGGTGGCGCAGTATGAGGGCGGCTGCGGGGAGGGCCCGCTGGCCAAGCTCACGGTGGACTCGCCGGCCATCATCAAGGCCGCCGCCAAGCAGCTGGGCGACAAGTCGGTGAAGGCCAAGGCGGGCGCGCTGCAGCTGCTGCAGCAGCTGGTGGGCGTGCAGCCCGACAGCATGCAGAGCCACATCGCGCTGCTGCAGCCCGCCCTCGTCGCCATCCTCAATGTGAGGCTTCTGCTGTCACGCGCATTCTAAATGCTGCATGTGCTGCAGACCCTTCCGCGCAGCACCTGCCTCCAGCCTGCCGATGGCGCATGTGCTGCCCAACCTTTTAATGCTTGCGAAATGTTCCGTCAACATGACAGCGACATGGCCGGTGCATAGGCATAAATCATCCACAGGTGCAAGGGCTTCCTCACTCTGCCTGTTCCTTGGAAGTCTGTACTGCAGCCTCCGATGTCAACCTTAACGCAGCGTGGGCCTGGCCGCGCAGGACAAGAGCAGCGCGGCGTCGACGATAAAGGTCCAGGCGCTGGTGCTGCTACGCCTCGTGCTGGCATCCAGCTTTGCACAGGCCTTAGAGCCGCACATCAAGACGCTCGCGCCACCGCTGCTGAGCGTCCTGTCGGAGCGCTACTACAAGGTGCACACTGCTGACCGCTAACAGGCAATCCACCTTGAGAATCGCGGCATTCTGAGGCATGCTGAAATGACCGAAATGGATCCATCGCTTTCGGTGTCGATGTGCTCACAGCAGGATGGGCAGAGTCTGTGGTGACTCCGGCAATACGGAGCTTGTCTCTCGCCGCAGGTCGCGGCAGAAGGGCTGCGCGTTACGGAGGAGCTGATCCGCACAATGCGCCCGTCGCCGGAGCAGCCGCTCCCCGAGTCCATGAAAGTGCGGTCCCTCATTCAGTGAGCAATGTACTCAGGATCACAAGCATGCAGGCCATGCATAGCAGTGCTCAAATTCAAATTTCAGCAGCATCCTGTGGCTGCAAAAACTAAAGGCTGAATGCAGGACCTGGTGAAGCCGCTGCACGACGCGGTGCTGGCGCGGCTGACGGCGGGGGACCAGGACCAGGAGGTGAAAGACGCCGCCATCTCCGCCATGGCCACCGTGCTCGCGCTCGCCGGCGACGCGATGTCCACGCAGCTGCCCGCCACCCTGCAGGTGTGTCGGGGGCAGATTTTCCGTGGCTGTGGCTGTGATTGGTGGGTGCTGTGGCCTGAGCTCCTCCCCGGAGCCAGCGTGAGGCAGCTGACGGCAACCGCATGAATGGTCGACACGTGCGGACCCAAGGGACATCTCCTTTGAAACATTGCAACTCACCACGAGGGCCACGCCCTCGCACCTGCATCTGAGCGAGCTCGCCTGCAGGCGACTGGCAGCTGTTTCCCGCGTCATGAATAGTCAATCTGCGCACCCCGCGCCTGCACAATGAGGTCGCGCGGCTGGCGGTGGTCAAGGGCAGCGGCACGGCTGCGGTGCTGCGCTTTCGTTACACCGGTTACTCGAAGTGCACGCCCTCAGAGTGCAAACCCTCAGAGTTTGGCCTCGTGCACACGCTGCGCCGCAGGTGCTGCTGGAGCGGCTGCACAACGAGATCACGCGGCTGACGGCGGTCAAGGGCTGGGGCACCGTAGCGGCCAGCCCGCTGGTGCCGCGCCTGGACGGCGTGCTGCAGCCGCTTGTGCTGCAGCTCACCTCCTTCCTGCGCAAGGCCAACCGCCTGCTGCGGCAGGCCTCCCTCACCACCACGGAGGTGACCTGATCTTTGGAGCAAGCATCATCGTGAGGCAATCGTGCCATAGATTTCACAAGATGAAACCCACCGCTGCCCACCTTGGCGGGCATCGTTAGACGTGAGTTGCAGTGCGGTCAGCTGGATGCAGACAGCAGCATGCACTGGGATTCCAGCGGATTCATCTTGCAGACCGGACAACAGGCGCTGGCAGATGTAGTGATAGCACAGCCACCACCGTGTAACCACTCGTCGGCCTTGGACTTGTTGCATCCCAGCACAGCACCCTCAGACTCCAACAAACCTGCAGTGCAAGATAGCAAGCCAGGTGGTCCCATTGCGTTTTCTGGAGCGCCACTCATGACTTCCAGTGTTTGGATGGCAGGTCCTGGTGGCCAGCCATGGTGCGGACATTGAGAAGTCATCGCTGCAGGCCACAGTGCAGGCTATGACCACGATCACTGAAGCAGGAAGTGTGTCTAATGTCAGGCGCTGTGGCCAGCCGCGGCGCGGACATCAATAAGACCGCGGGGGCGGCCATCAGCTTGCTTTTCGAATGGCCTTCCAATACTCATGAATGCCATGCGCACAGGCGCTGGTGGCCAGCCACGGCACGGGCATCGAGAAGACGTCGCTGCAGGGCACGGTGGCGACCATCAGCTTGATTGGCCCCTTTTGTAAATCTCAATGAATGCCACTCGTGCAGGCGCTGGTGGCCAGCCACGGCGCGGACATCGAGAAGGCGTCGCTGCAGGGCACGGTGGCGGAGGCGGCGCCGCTCATCACGGACACCGACCTTACCGTCACCGCCCTCAGCCTGCGCCTCGCGGAGAGCATCCTGAAGCACCAGCCCGCCGCGGCGCCGGAGGTCGTGCAGCAGGTGTGGAGCGCAGTCCTGCATTCACGCACAGCAGTGAGCAAACTGGACAGTCAACAGTTATTGCAATGATTGTTCATTCTGCATGCTGCTTGCACTCTAATGCAGTGACTTGTGTGCTCGGGGAGTGCATCCTGCTAGCACGATGCAGGCGTCTGTTCTAGTGACATGCTGACAGTGTCATGAGCGATTCATTGTGTGGTCATGCAGGTGCTGCCGGCGGGCATGAAACTGGTGACGAGCCCGCTGCTGCAGGCGGGCGCGCTGGAAGCGCTACAGGGCTTCTTCCTCGCGCTCATAGCCTGCAAGCCGGCAAAGACGTCCTTCAAGAGCCTGCTGGACTCGCTGCTCGCCGCCGGCAAGGCGCCGGTGCGTGTTTGTGCAACTGTCATTGCCTGATGCGACCCGCTGACCGCACTGCGTCTGGCTAATTGCACTGCATCTGCAGGCAGGTGAAACCTGCTGAAGCAACTTGTGGCTCTCTGCATGATGCGGTGGAAGTGCGGTGGAAGTGCGGTTCAAGCGCTATGCCAGGATTAGTTCCCTTGCGACCATAACTATATGATCCTTCACTGCAGGACACCGGCAAGGCGGCCCAGCTGTCGGTGGCGCAGTGCATAGCGGTGCTGTGCATTGCCGCCGGTGGCAAGCAGATCTCCTCGACCGTCACGAAGCTGCTGCAGGCGCTGCAGGCAAGAGAGGCGTTTTCACGGCACCCATACATGCTCCACCAGCCTGCCAGGCATGCCGTTGGCCGCCTGTACATGGATGTGGTGCGCCCGGCGTGCCGTCCTGAGCTAGCGTGCAGCAACCGTGGTGCAGGTCACGCTCCACTGTCGCATTGTCCATGATCTCATGTATAATGAAGTGCATCCCAATTGCTGCAGTCGGATGGCGAGGAGAACGCGCAGCGGCTAGCGCTGCTGGCGCTGGGCGAGATCGGGCGCTCCACTGATCTCAGCTCTTACTCCAACTTGCAGACCATCATCCTGGGTGCGCACGGGGGCCATTGAAGACAAAACCATTCCAATATGCGCGCACTCACATCATCAGTTCGTGTATTTGCATCCACATCGCCAATCTGTATATCTCAGTGTCACTTTGGCTCGCCGGTGGTGTCGCCTGCACCATACAGCTGACCGCTGCTGCTGTGCCAGCCTCTCCAGTGCTCTGCTACTTCTGTCGTTCTGTGCAGGAGTGTCAGATTCAGGAGTGTCACATTCATATTGCGGACAGTATGATGTAGCATCGTGTGTGCTGTGCTAACAGACACGCTGCACGACGACAGCAAGAGCGAGGAGCTCAAGTCAGCTGCGTCTGTGGCGCTGGGCGGTCTGACCACCGGCGCCCTGGACGCTTACCTGCCGACGCTCCTATCAGCGGCAGCCAACCAGGTGACATTTGACAAGCTGAGGGATCAGACAAGCAGCTGTTTGCGCAAACAAACTCCCTCCGGCCAATTCCGGCTGTCCGTCGGCAGGCGGGGCAGCAGGCGCGATTTCTGCTGCTGGCGGCACTGAACGAGGCTTTCACTAGCCCTACCAGAATTGTGAAAATACGCCTTTTCACACACTTTTATGCTCCCACCTGCAGGCGGGGCAGAAGGCGCAGTTCCTGCTGCTGGCGGCGCTGAACGAGGCGCTGACCAGCCTCGCCGCCCCCGGCGCCGACCCCAGCCGCCTGTCGGACACCCAGCGCGACCAGGTGCTCTCAAGGCGTCGCTTTGCTGGCATCTGATGCAATCCTGTGATGTCTTACTGCAGAGCACTCGTGTCTCCACCACTGTGTCAATAGCACCGCGAACAATCCTGGCACTCGCGCCGGCGATGCCGTTTGCCGCCGCTCGACACCTTCGTCGTTGTACCGCCACAGGTGCTGGAGCTGCTGCTGGGGGCATGCGGCGGGGAGGAGGAGGTGCGCGGCGTCGTGGCAGAGTGCCTGGGCCACACGGCGCTGCTGGCCCCCGCCCCCGTGCTGGCCGTGCTGCGCGCCCGGCTGTCCGACCCCTCGCCGGCGGTGCGCGCCGTCGTCGCTGCCTCCCCCCGCGGCATGGTGGTGCGTTTTTGGCTCCATGAACCACCACTGCTCGTTTCCTGCTTTCTGCTGTCCGCGCCGCCGTCGCCGCCCCGCCCTGCGGCAGGGTGGTGCACTGCTTGGGCCCCTTCTTGGCCTCTCTCCTCCTCCTGAATCTCGCGTATGCTGGCGGGCCCTGTCTTCATCATACTGGCCATGGGCTGCTGACAGGGCAGCTGCAGCTCGCTGTGACTGCTGTCTGTGCTCTGGCTTCTGCGGATGGCTTCTGCCGAGTTTCGCACGTCAGTGGTAGAATCGGCAAATTCGAGCATTCATTTGTTGAGCCCCGTTCCAGTTCCATCGCGCCAGGTGGACCGGCTGCACCCCATCGACGAGCTGCTGCAGCCCGCGGTTCCAGAGCTGCTGCAGGGCCTCACCGACTCGGACAGGTGCAGCGCCTTTGGTCCAGTAATCTCAATCGGCCTCCGAGCCCTAGCCTGCACGCCGGCTGAGGCCGTGTGCCCGTCGCACCGTGGCTGGTCTGTTCCGGTTCATGTGCAATGCTTCCTGATGCCGTGGCGCCGACCGAACCTGGCCAGTGCCGACTCCTTGTAACCTGTGAAACCCTTGCACCGAGCGCAGGCACGTGCGCAAGGCGGCGGTGCAGTCGCTGAGCACGGTGGCGCACCACAAGCCACGCCTGCTGGCGGGGCGCCTGGCGCCGCTGCTGCCCAAGCTGTACGCGCAGACGGTCGTCGACGAGTCCCTCATCCGCATCGTGGACCTGGGCCCCTTCAAACACCGCATCGACGACGGCTTGGAGCTGCGCAAGGTGCTGAATCAGGTTCATAGCGTGAGGGTTTTAGTTTCATTTCAAAAATGCCCTGCCGTAAAGGACCTGGCCCCATCACGGGCCTCATCAGGCGTCGCATCAAAGATGGCCTGGAGCTGCCCTGAGGTGCCGGTCACCAATGTCGCTGCAGTCGCTGCGGTATGGAACGAACCAAGACTGCACGAAATGCCTACGAGAAGCTGGCTTCATACCTCGATTGCGGAGCGCCTGCACAGGCCAGTGTCCACCTATCTGTGGCAGCGCCTTGGCTGAGACAGCAATAATGCTGTGCAGGCGGCGTACGAGGCGATGGATGTGCTGCTGGACAATGCGCGCGACCAGCTGGAGTTCCCCACCTTCGTGTCGCACCTGGAGGCCGGCCTCTCAGTGCGCCCCGCATTCTTCCCAGGGTCGATATCCCACATGGCGCTGTTAGGTCTGCTTTCATTTGAAACCACTGTGATTTCAATTCGTGCCGGCGCCACTTGCATTGCGAAGGGCCCACAATTCCTGGCGGCACAAACGGCACTTTAGCCGCGCCCACATGACCGCTGTGACGTCAAAACGTACCGGCGCACCTGCTGCAGGGCAAGCTGGCGGCGAGGGCGCCGCCGCACCTCATGATAGCTGACCAACCGAGATATGTGTGTTGCATTTGCAGGACCACTACGATGTCAAAATGCCGGCGCACCTGCTGCTGGGCAAGCTGGCGGCGACGGCGCCGGCGTACGTCATCGCGGTGTTGGACCGGCTGGTGCCGCCGCTGCAGAAGACGCTCACAGCCAAGCTCAAGTCGGACGCCGTCAAGCAGGAGGTTTGCTGGACGCTGATCTCATCTGGAAATATCTCTTGGAAATTCCTCTCCTGCGCCGGCAGGTGCTGCATCGAGCGTTCCCAATGCAGTGAGCTCCAATAGATCAGCAGCGCATCGTGCAGGGTGTGGCAAACGGCGATGCGCATCTCCTTGAGCATGCTTCCGAGACGCCGCTGCCGCAGGCCGCGGCTGCTGCAGGCCACGGCTGCCGCACCACGACACGCAGGCTCAACTACACTGCACTTCCCGCTCTGACCCGGTCTGACACAATTTCAAATCCGAATTACACTTCGGACCGCACCGACGACAGGCCGCCCAGCTGCCTGCACGCAACTGCCGCCATGAACCATGTATTGATTCTCGAATCATTTGATCCCCCCTCCCAGCATTGATCTGCGTGGCGCAGGTGGACCGCAACGATGACATGCTGCGCAGCTGCCTGCGCGCGATCGACGCCATCAGCCGCATCCCAGACGCGGACTCCGTCGCGCCCTTCAAGGGCCTGCTGCAAAATACCGTGCGCGGCGGGCTGCTGGCGCCCAAGTTCGCCGCGGTGCAGCAGGAGCGCATCGAGGCTGCCGGCGCCTCCGCCATGGACACCTCATGAGAGGCATGACCGCTAGATTCCAGAGATGCGGGATGTTATGGGGTACATGATGCAAGTCCGGGGGCTGGCAAACATGTGCGCGAGGGTCGAGGCCGCCCGCGCTTCTGCCATGGACACCTCATGGCCGTGCTGGATCGTGGTCGTGAGGCGCAGCGGGTCTTGTGTGAGAGTGCTGCTGGGTGGTCGGGAGGAGTTTCCCATGGCGATGGACGGCACAGTGGGCGTTGACAGCGCGCAAGGCCCTCCGCAGACACGGCCTGGTGGCTTTCGTATAGGGTGTGAGTCAACAGCAGTGTAGATGTGTAGTTACCTCTAGGCACAGACGTGCCTGTTTGTGCTACTTTATTCCTGGGGTGAACTTTATGGCTGCGGCAATACAAATCAAAATGGCGGAAATACCGTCCAGGATCGTGTCGCGTTATAAGCAATGCAGTCATTCTGAAAACAACACGAACGGCCGGAACTCCAATGGGCATCAAGAAAAGTCCATCATCCGGCAGTGCGGCGATGCAAAATTGTGGGCTCCGAGGCTGTCTGATGCATCGAAAGCCAGCTGTGGCGAAGACCTCGAAAATTGCCGATTCAGCTTTCCCCCGTGGCTCTTTGATCAGCCGTCCCGAGTGTCTCTCACGCTCTCTTCCCTCCGCAGTTACGCAGGTTTGTGTTCCCTCACGCCGTCTGCAGGTGCGCCCGCTTGTCGCTGATGCGCCGCTGGCTGGCGTTCAAAATCGCCGGCTCCTTCACGCTCAGCTGCGCATTGTGAACAGGAAGGAAGTCAGGGTCAGCTCCCACCAACGCCAAACGTAGTAGGTTGTTGGAAGGTGCGACAGCCGCCGACAGCAAGAGGGAAGCACCTCCATGTCATGGAAGTTGAAGGCGATCAGCGGCCGCCCCCGCAGCACTGGCGCCAGCGCCTCCAAAATGTTGCCGTCGTCTTCGGGGTCACCCACCTGGCACCACCGAAACACAGCGGCATGAACAGTGCAGATGAAATGGTCACCTTGCAGGGCCATTCAACATGCAAGCACTGCCCGAATGCTGACGGTTGTCGTGGGCGGCGCTGCCAGACATGGCGTCCTCAACACGACGTGCTCGGCGGCTGCCCTCGCACCTCCAGTGCCGCGGCCCTGATGGGGCTCACGTTCGTCCGCAGGTGGCAGGTGTACTTCAGCAGTTCTGGGCACTCCTCCGTCGCGCCACTGCAACCACGACACTAGCCCATGTTCGCTTGTCGCTGGAGAGTCTAATTGAAATTTCCCGGCTTGGCTTGCGGCAGGGGTGTACGACTTTGGTATCTCCTGACCAGGTACTTGCTGCAGGGCGTGTGCTGTGGACGTCATCATCTCGGACCTGGCAAACCCTCCTTCTAGACGCTTGCATGTCCGCAGTGGCTGATTTGATTGAATCAACAAAACTGGGCTCAACAGGCTGAGGCTATACCTGAAGCTGGGCAGCAGGATGGTCATGCGGGGTCCAGGCCAGCCGCGTGGCGCCGGCGGCAGCGTCAGCCGACACACCTGCACAGCGCGCAGAAAGGCTCAGGCTGCCAGTCCCCAACTGGCGTCGCGTCTGCCGGGACAGCACGGAACAATGATGTGATGCCCCAGCACACCCCGCACTGCCGCGCGGACATTAGACCGCAGAGAGTGTCAGGACCGCTGCACAGTGAGAGAGCGTTGAGACAATACAATTGAGATGATACAAACGTGGTCACCGGCTGCTCCAGGCCGCGACCAGGCCGCCACCAGGGGCTGCTCCAGCTGGTTTGGGGGTTGCAAAGCAGAGAGAGTATTGAACACTTCAAAAATTGGTCACCGGCTGCTCCAGGCCGCGCGCGCTGCGCTGGCGGCGCCACCAGGGGCTGCCCTCGGTATTGCGCAGCACCAGCGGGTGGTCCGCTGCCGCTGCGCTGCCATCGCCGCCGTGCGGCCTTTGCTGCATGCCCCGACTGCCGGCTCCGCTGACCTTCTCCTCTGCAGGCATCAGGCAGATACATTCCCAGTGCTTCTGCCTCTTGCAGGCATCTGGAATCTGCGATCAGGGCAACTACAGAAGCAGCGGGACAGCTGCAAGCGGACGTAGAAGACTTTTGTCCGGCAGCGGGATCAACCATATATCATGCACGATCGCGATGTGCAGGACAGCCGCCTCACCGGGGCCGTCCCACCAGCCGCGCCGCCCGAGCATCGTGACGCTGCTGTCCTGCTCGAAAATCGCCTGCCGCGATGGCAGCCCCACCTTCTGCAGCCCATGGTTCCTGGCCGTCCTGTCCATTCGTGACTTTTGAAGTTGGAGGGATGCCCGGTTCTGATCGTGTGGAGGACCATGCACGATGCAGCGCTTTTGCCATCCAGCAGCGTCAGCGCGATGCAAGCCGCACCTGTCATTTACATACACTCGCGCGGCCCAGGCACAGGAGCCGGGGAGATTCCACACCAGGCCCGCCACCGCCACCAGCTGCACACACCTCCACAGCTGCTGGATGAGTCATTTCATAAAAGTGACATTCACTGCTGATGGGCGCTGCTCGCCGTCTCGCTGTTTCATGATGAGATTGCTTGAAGCGTTTGGCTCATATCCCTGCCAAACGCCATGCGCCTCACCTCATCAAATGCGCCGACAGGGCTGTCTGTGTACCGCGCCAGGTAGAAGCCACCGAGGGTGTACCTGTTGTGGCAAAGCGTGCTACTTGTTTCTAAATGAGCGCGTCGGCCATGGCATGGCACGGGCCACAGAGTGCGACCATGCGCAGCAGTGCACAAGGCGGCGGCTAGTGGCGCACCCGAAGAGGCTGACGAGCTTGAGCGACTCCGGAACATACTTTCTTGCCTGTGGGTCAAGAGCGCTCTGATCAGCGGCATGTCGCTGTGCTGCATGTCGTGGCGCCGGTCGCTGCACTGCATGTCATGGCGCCGTCACTGCCGTGTGCTTATGCATGTTGCAAAAACTCACAGGGTTCCAGCTCACCTCTGAAACTTTCACCAGCTGCAGCTGATATAGAGCTCTGCATGTTTCAGGCGGTGGCATCTGTTAGTACTCAGCAAGCCAAATTGAGCCTGCCGCGTGCCAAGATGCGCCCAGCAACATGCAAAGCCCACCTGCCCTTGAAGACCCACGGCGACTCCTCGTATCCCATTCCCCTCTGCCAGCGGTGTATTTTCGACTACAGTTGTACATTCATCGCGCTACGCTCGATGACAAAGTGTTGCGGTGACGACGTGGCGCGAGCATGAAACATCAAAAACTCGGCGATCTGCGCGAAAAGCCAAAATGGGATGTGAGACTTCTCTTCGTAGCTGTACTTTGCCGCACAGATCACCACCGAAAGCAAGTCTGACGCCTGTACCGGCCATCGCATCCAGCTATCTGATCGCAATCTGAGGCCTAATCACAGTGCTAATCATTCAGCTAGTTCACGAGTTGCCACGGTTGAAACAGCAACGTTATGTCCTCACAGAATGCTGCCCCAGTTCTCGATTTCTCTGCAAGGAAACTCTTACAAGTGTCGGATCCACTTCTAGTAAACCAGTAATCATGGCGGTCTCAACGGTGCAGGCAGGGGTGAGTGTGCAGGACACATGCATCCACCTGCTCCAACTGCCTTTAACTGGAGGCTGCAACATCAAGACGGCAGGGTTGCAGTGTGATGTTGCTTCAACGAATCATTGACTGTTGCGACGCAGATGGGCCTGGCGACGCGCCTCGTTGCGCCGGCCCGCATGGTGAGTCCCTCGCCGCCGCGCCGACTGCTGCCCCATCTTTTCCTTTATGCTCGGCCATTGCAGCTCCCAAGTAGCCTCAGGCGAGCACCGTCCTTTGCAACGCATCGATGCTCGACACTGATCACGCTGCGAATCAAATCTTGTTGCATCGCAGCAGGTCAGCGCGCGGTGCGCCGGCGGCCAGGCGGCGGTGCTGCAGTGCCGCACCCCCTTCTTCAGCGGCAAGAAGCTGCAGGGCTTCTCCGCGACCCGCCAGGTGTGCCGATGCATCCCTGCCGGTGCTGCTTGCCACGGTATGCGCATACCAAGCTTCCAGGCTGCGGTGGAATTTCTCTGCCGGCAAGGCTGAATGCGCTTCTGATGGCAAGCGCATGCGCACCTACACCACCTGCATCTCGATCGCCTTGTGAATGCATTGCCTCGCTTGTCAACGATCTCTAAACACAACGCAGACACTGTGCAGGTGGCCAGCCGGGCGGCGGTGCGTGTTGCGGCGTCGAGCGCGGAGCCTTGCATTCTGACTGCCTCACAGCTCGAATTGATGTGCAGGTGTCCAGCCGGGCGGCGGTGCGCGTGGCGGCGTCGAACGCGGAGGTCACCGACAAGGTGTTCTTTGACATCAAGATCGGCTCCAAGGACGCCGGTCGCATCGTCATCGGGCTTTACGTAAGCTTTGTGTCCACAGCTTTATGACACTCATGCTGCAGTGGGTGTGTCGTAGCGCCTGCTACACGTGTCCGCGCTGGACTATCCGCACATGCTCTCCCGGTGACAATGGCTCCTGTCCCGAGCCCGATGTGGGGCAACTTGGGGCGGTGCAGCCGGTGTTTCTGTTGCTGAGACTTGAGAGCGTGGGCTGCGGCTGTTGATGCTGTAGCCCCTTTGCTGAAGGGTGGCGAGGTGCCGAAGACGGCTGAGAATTTCAAGCAGCTGGCCACTGGAGAGCCTGGATTCGGGTTTAAGGGAAGCCCTTTCCATCGGGTCATCCCGCAGTTCATGATTCAGGGCGGTGAGTTTGTGTTATGGCATTGTGGTGCCATGGCATTGTGGTGTTGTTGTGATGTCAGTCCAATACGATGGTTTAAAACGTCCCAACAACGCCAGCCTATTCTTACAGGTGACTTCACTGCACGCAACGGCACGGGTGGCAAGTCCATCTACGGCCGCACCTTTGCTGACGAGGTGAGCTGTTTGTCAGTCTCACCCAGGGCGATGTGCAGATGCGACGCTGTCGATAATTCAGCTGTTTTGCCATTTCACAAATGGTGCGTGACCTTCACATTGACACTCTGCTTTACCATCTCGTGGCTGTGTTGCAAGAACTTCAACCTGAAGCACGCGGGCCCGGGCACGCTGTCCATGGCGAACGCGGGGCCCAACACCAACGGCAGCCAGGTGCAGTGGCAGCCATTCTATCACGTGGCAGACGTGCTGTCATGGCTGCATGTTCGTGCTCAGCTGTGGTCCAGCTCTGCTTTTGGACACTGTTTCTGATGGAGTCTGCGATTTGCGCGCAGTTTTTCATCTGCACGGAGCAGACGCCGTGGCTCAACGGCAAGCACGTCGTCTTTGGCGAGGTGTGTGACTCTGGCAATCAATTGCATCAATTTTCTATGTTTAATATGAAATCGGCCTTGTTTGCTCTTTCTGACCTCTGATGATGATGCTCCTTGGTGGGCGGCAGGTGTTGGAAGGGCTGGAGGTCGTGAAAGCGATTGAGGTCAGTACTTATGCTGTGTCGATTGCAGAGGCAGAAACATGCCATGGCATCATTGCAGCTTGGAACAAACATGGCCAGTTAGCGTGATGTTTGAATTGTACACATGTGTCATGCTGCAGGGCACCAAGACAGACGGCCGCGACCGCCCGGTGGAGGACGTCATCATCGCCGACTCTGGCGCTCTGTGATTCAGGATACCCAAATTGACATAAAAGGGGTCGTTCAAAAGCAGCAGGCCGTGTCACCGTAATTGGAACCCATTCGATTACAGGCGCTGGCACAATGCCGCCGAGACCAACCACAATGCTCATTGCTCAGAAGCGTGTTGCCCAGGCCGCGCTTCCACAAATCCCCGTTTTGTGCATCAAGTTCGCAGTGCATCAAATTCACAGTGCTCAGTGCATGCTCCAGAAACTGCTCCCACAACACCATTCGTCTCGGCTCCCAGCAAGGGTCACGGCCCAACAACGAATTTCTGCTAGGTACAATACCAGGGCACATCTGTTTGCCCTGCGCTCTCCCTGCCCGGCCGAGTCATGCCTAATGCATGATGGCTGCCCACCAGTGCTGTTAAATAAGTTATTAAGTTATTGTCGGCGTTCGATGAAGAGCTGAGGTGATCACTCCAGCCTGAACAGGTAACTTCAAAAAACGCTGCGCTGCGGCGCTGTAATCACGACTGCCGCCCCCTCCGGCGTCGCGCGTCTGCGATTCCCCCGCTCTGCATTGGCACTCGCTTGCCGGTCACTCTGGTGCTGTTGAGTTCATCCCATCAGATATGCGGTCGCCGCCGGCGCTCGCCAGCCCCTCTCCGCACCGGCGCGCAGCCTTCGCGGCGGGCGGCGCAGCTCGCGGGCAGCCATATCCCGGATGTTCAGAGCTCGGGCCGTCACTCGTCGGTCGGTTCTGTCGTCGGCCCTTTCACTTCTTGGCCCTTTCAGTCGCCGGCACTTTTAGTCGTCGAACATGCCCTCGAACTCGGAGGCGCCGCCGCCGCCGCCGGCAAACATGAGCTCCTCGCCGCCAATGTGGACTGAGCCCATGCGCAGCGGCGACTCTTGCGGCTCCTGCTTAAACGCCTGCTGCGCCAGCAGCTCCGGCAGCATGTCTGCGAAAGCACAACAGGGTTTGAGTTTCGATAGTTGCGGCTGCTGTTATGGCGGCTGCTACGGCTTCTGCATGGAAAACCTGCTATGGCAGCAGCTGCGGCGCAAGGCGCAGAGGCCATTGGAGGCTGAAACCTGCGGATGTTTCAACACTGCCATAGCTGTAATAGCTGTGATTCCTGTGACTACTGCTGTACTCCGTATACTGTCTTTGGTCTCGTGGCGCCAGCAAGCCGTGAACAGCAGCACCTCAAGAGACTCACCCTGGCAGTAGTCGGCGGAGAGGCTGTGTGCGAGCCCATTGGGCATGCCGTGCGGCGTCATGCGCAGCGGCGCCTGCGGGTTGCCGGCAAAGGAGGCAGACCGCGGCAGGGTCGACATCTGGCTGGAGGGCACCCAGGTTTGGCCTGCACGGCATGGCACGGCAGTGAACCTCGTGAGCGCTCCACGTCAGGCCTCAGCGGCAGCTTTCGCCCATACGATCTGGTGACGTGAGATTTGGGTCCCCTCAAGTTCGCCCTCACACTAGAGGCCGCCGCAACCTCCTGGGCAGCTTTGCCTGTAATGAAAGGATTGCAGGGATGTGGGGGCGCAGTCGCGCACCCAGCGAAGTGGCCAGCGCGCCAGTCGACGCCGAGCGCATGCCCATCAGGCCGCCGCCGGCGGGCGCGGACGGCAGCCGCAGCGGCCGGAAGGCGGGCGGCGACGGCGACTCGCCCCCGGGGCTGTGCGACAGCCACGGCGAGGTGGACGCTGCAGGGTGGCCGGGCGACGGTACCTGGCGGAGAAGGGAGCTGGGTCAGGGTGTGTTGTCGGCGATGACGCAGCAGGTGGCAGACATGCAAAAGTGAAACTTGCGACAGGCACGGACTGTGCAGGGATCTGCAGCGCAACAGCTATACTCACGAATGCCATCAAGCATGAACGGAAAGTCACCTGCAGCGTCATGGGCTGCGGCTGCTGCTGCATTTGCACAGGCGTTTGCATGCGCCAAATCGGAGACCCCGGCCGCGGCTTGCCGCCGCCGGCGGCGCCGCTGAAGCTGCCGCCCCGCATCGGAGGCTGCAGCCCGCCGCCGGGCAGCTGCAGCGGGTGCGGCGTGGAGGCGGCCCGCAGCGGAATGCGCGGCAGCTGCGGCATCTGGGGCGTCGTTGGGCGCTGCGTGTCCCGGCTCCAGGCTGAGTAGTAAAAGGGTCAGCCGAAGGTCAGGTTTTTGCTCAGCTGCCCATGATAGTTTGGTATCTCGCACGGCACTTGTGCTGCTGCAGTTGCCGCAATGAAATGCCGAAACCTTCTCGCAGTGGGTGTGGTGGGGCGCACAGCAGAGCAGATTTACACAATCAACTGCACGACATGCGCAACAGCAGGAGCAAGATCACTGCGCTGCGCACCCTGAGTCTGGCCCAGCATGCCAGCGGCGTCAGAGGCAACCCCGCCCGGCGGACCGCCATCCTGCACAGCGACGATGCACAGCGTCACTGGGTCGAAAACAGCCAGCAAGCGAGAATTGAGAAGGCTGTCTTGTGACCTCAGCAGAGCTGCCAGGTGTGCGTGCAGGCTGCTGACATATGTGCAGGCGGGAAGAAGAGTGGCAGCCGTATTTCGCTGCAGCAGCAGTTGGTGGGCCCCACCTGCTGCAGCGTTACGGACTGGTAAGCCGGCGAGAGGTCGCCGCCGGCGCGCCCCGAAGTGTCCACGGACATGGGTGTGCCCGGCGGCGGCGTGCTTCGCCAGTCGCCAGCCGGCGGTGGCCCCGCCACCATGCTGCCTGCGCTGTGCACCTGGTCGAAGAAAGCAGGAAGTCAAATATAAGCCTGTCTGTCCGATCCCCTTGCTGCAGCATGCAAGGGAGTCGGCGACCTTGCTGAGGCGCACGGCTCGACTGTCCACAGAAACGTGAGCGGAGCAAGTGCCACAGTCAGCCAAGGGGGCTTTTCAGCGAAGTGGACTGGGGAGTCACCTGCGGCACGAATTCCGGCTGAGCGTGTGGGCTGTTGGCCGGCGCAATGCCGACCGTTATCGGCGCCGACGGCCAGCCCAGGCTCAGCGCCGGCAGCGGCGGCGGCGACGGCCGCCCGCCATCACCGCCAAATCCCGGCTGCCGCCCAGAGGGCGATGGCGGCGCTGAGCCGCCGGACGCGCCAAACTGCGCCGTGGTGCCGAACGACACCGATCCGCCGGCGCCGGCGCCGGCGCTGCCGCCGCCTGCTGCGCCGCTGCTGTAGGGCATCGAAGCTGCGCCGCCGCCGCCGCCATAGCCGCCGGCAAAGGGCGTTGGCGCGGCGGCGCCGGGGTAGGATGCTGCGCCGGCACTGGCGGCGCCGCCGCCGTAGCTGCCGGCGGTGAAGCTGCCGGAGCCGGACATGCCGGACATGAATGCCAGGTTGAACGCCGACACGCGCGTCATGGAGGAGGCTCGGGAGGCGTCCGAGACGCCGCTGGCGCCGCCCGACAGGCTGTGGTCGGAGGAGCTGGCTCGCGCGAGCGCCGCGGCTGGCGCCGTCTCGGCGCGCGCCAGGCCGCCCTGCCGCCCAGGCGGCGCGGCTGCCGCTGTGCGCACTGACGGCAGCGCCGGCAGGCGTTGCCCTGCGCAGATGCGCAGATGCAGGCTCTGGCTATGGTTTCAGATTCCTAGCGTTTCAACATCCCATCCACGCATACAGGTGCATGCACCATGAATGGCACAACTGCACAGGTCTGAGCTGTGGTTCTTGGGCTGTTGACCCAAGTCCAGAATGACATGACAATGTGGGCACCTGAGCTGCCGGCGGCGGCAGGGGCCTTGGAGCTGGGCGCTGCCTTGGCCGCCTTCTGGGAGGGCGGCGGCACCACCGGGCACTCGTCCTTGAAGTTGACATACGCCTTTGCCACTTCGTACGGCTTGAGCTGCCACACGGCTGCGTCGTACGCGCGCGCTGCAAGGCAGCGGGGGGAACAATTGTGAGAAGATCAAACATTCGACATGCATCAATCAGTGCGCATCAGCAGCGGAGTGCGGGATGGCGCTGGCTGCGGGGGTTGCACTGACAGCAGTGCGCTGCAGGAGCAGCACCTGCCGCTTCCTCGCTGTTGAAGAGCTCACGGTAGGCCCACTTGCGGCTGACCATGACTTTGGCCTCCCACCGGCCCTTCTTCCGCGACACGCCCCGGAACCTGTGCGACCAATTCCTTGTTGTAAGAACACATGTGCTCCGCGATGCTGCTGCAACCGCTCAGTTGGGCAAGCAGCGGGTGGTTCAAAATGCTCATATATACAACCTGTCAGTGCCAGGCGCCATGACACATGCGCATGACTGATCTGAGTGCGGCGCGCCCAGCCGAGCTCTGGTGGCAACAGCACAGGCAGCAGCAGCACACCTGGAGGACTTCTGCATGGGTTTCACGCCCAGCGCCTGCTGCAGTGACGCGCGGTCCAGGGACTGCAGCCGCGCGATCTCCGCCGCAGAGTACTGGCTCGCGGGAAAATTGGTGGGCGCGTTGCCGTACATCGCCAGGCTCACACGGTCGTAGGCGCGGGCGGCGTCCTCTTCGGCGACGTAGTACCCCAGGTGCGTCACCTTGCCGTGCACCAGGATGCGTGCCTGCAGGATTGCGTGACGGAACCTCATTTGGTTTTGAATGTTGGCGCTGCCAGCGCTGCTGGCGGCGGATCCCCAGCCGTGTGCCCGCATCGCTGGACTAAAGGGTGCAGCAAGGACTTGCAGCTGCATGATGTGGCACAGGTGCTGCAACGGAGAATGTACACCCAGGCGCACCTGCCACTGGCCGGCCCTGTTGCTCGCGCCGACGCCCATGAAGCGGGAGGTGCGCTGACGGGCTACCGGGCGGCGCCCCGCCTGCGGCAACAAAACAGACGTTTGCAGCCAAGGCCGGAATCGCCCAGGTAGACAAGTGCACGCACTCTGCCGGGTACTTAAGCAGATCTGAATTTGATGCCCATGTGCGGCGGTGTCACCGTACCTTGCCGGCGCTCTTTGGCGTCTTCCGTTGCGTGGCGGATCGGCTGCTGAGTGGCGAGGCCTGCACCCCAGTCACGCTTGTAAAGTGCAATGCGGAGCCATTGGCGTTGTGTAAGCAGTCTCATGCATCTTGTCATGAATCAGTAGCTGTGCACATGCAGGGCCCTTATGGCCGCTGCCGCCTGGTACAGTGCCCACCTGGGCCCAGCTTGGCTCATCGTCCTCCGCATCGGCCTCGCTGCCGTCGGAGAGCGCCTGAAGTGCATACTGACACAGCGATCGGTCGAAAGATCGCGCACGGGCCGCCGGCCATGCATGCACACGCCCACAGATCGTAGAGCATGTTTTGGCCGACAGAACCCACCTCGGAGCGCGCCTGCAGCGTCGGAATGGTCTTCTTCCTGCGCCGCCCGACAGTGAGTCCTGCGCCTGCACCTGCGCCGGTGCGAGCGGCACCGGCGCCAAATGGCAATTGCTGATCCACTGCCTCGGCAGCTCGCCTCGTCTCCGCCGCGGCCTGGCACCTGCTGCTGCGCCGCTGCATCGACGTGGCGCCGACGGGCAGCAGCAGGCCCGCCGCATCCAGCGCGTCCTCCATTGGCAATCAAGCTGGCATGCACACACGCCAAACTACTTCCGAGCTGGCTTCCTGTCCAAATGTAGACTGTGCGGCCGCCGGGCCGCCCGCGCGGCGTTTAGCGCATGCCGGATCTGGTGCGTGGATCGCCGCAGCAGGCGTGCGCCGCCGCTCCTCCGCTGCTGTATTCGCTGGCGACCCACTTCTAGCCGGCTGCCGGCTGGGTGCGCGCGGGATGATGCCGGTGCGACGCGCGACGCCAGCGGCGGCAGCGACCGCTCAAGGACCCGTTCCTGCAGGACTCAGCGGCGTAAGGGACGTCGGACGCTTCATTCGCTGCAGATCGTTATGTTGTTTGAGCCACGAACAGTGTGTGACGGCTGGCCTGAAATCTGCACGACCCGCGGCCAATGCGGTGGTGCAAATTGCCGTTGATCAGTGCATTCAGTGTCGTCGGGATCGGCAGCGTCGTGCAACCTGGGCGATTGGCCGCGAGTCAGTCTGAACAGGAGGGCACGTGTTCCTGGCATTTTCAAAGTCTCCCGATGGGGCGGCCGACCTATGCATGGATTATCGCACGAACGCCGTACTTCACGCAGCCGGGGAGCGCGACGCGCCGTCTCATCGATAGCAATGCAGCGAGATCGATCAGAGGACAGCGGTCGGGAGGCGTCACCTTGATTGGCACAGCGCTGACGAGCTGGCGCGGGGCTACCAGCTGGACCTAGGTGCTGTCGCACCCGGGGGACCTCTCCCTCCGTCCGTTCAGGTTCGAACTTCGGCCGTCTTTCAGAGAGCAATGCAATCAAGATTCGTGAATCGATGGGATGTGTTCGGTCCCGTGGGGCACGCATCTCTCTGCAGGACGGACTCGCAAGTTGGATGGCCTGGGGTTTCCCGTACATTTTTTGCACCTCACAGGGTTTTAGCTTTTTTTGGCTTTTCCTGAAGTAAGCCATCCTGGTCAGGTTTTTTCTGAGACATATTTGATGCGACATGCGAAAGCGCGTTCGCAATAAGTGTTCAATCGCATCAAGCGCTCTTACCGGTTGCATTGAATTGGTGCCGATATTAATCAGGGTGCCGCTGCACGCGATCGGAGCAGCTTGCGGTGGCCTAAGTCATTTTGTCTGATGACAACCAGCATGCTGCGTCCTGCAGCAGCAGGCGTGCGTTTCGATGGATCGGTCGCAGCGTTCCGCTCTGGGTCAGTGCGACACAGCCGCAGGTCAGCGCCTCGGTCCTGGGGATACGCACGCCGCGCCGAGTGCTCTGCGACGGTGCGCCGACCTGCCACAACCCGCCATGCGCTCAGTCCAAGCTGCAGCGCAGCTCATTCGACGCTCCAGCCCGTTGGCGTCTACCAATGTGGTGTGTTGATCAGTTGGAACGCTGCAACAGGAGAAAGGAGACCTGGTACTAGTCGCCGGCGCCACGGGAGGCGTCGGGCAGCTCGTCACGGCCAAGCTGCTCGAGGTGCGCCTCGTGCAACCTTGAGTAGTATCAATCCTATGCTACGATGGATTTTGCACTTGCACGCGAGTCAGTTGCTGACATGTCGCCAGCACTGGCACATTCTGAGTTGGCTGCCATGCACAGAGGGGATACCGAGTGCGCGCGCTCGTCAGGAACGCCGAGAAGGCTGCGGACGTCCTGGGCAAGCAGCCCGGCCTTGAGGTGAGCTCGACTCCCTATTATGTGAAGAACGCCAATAGACTCCACCCCACAGGCGTGCCTAGTGGCCTCCGCGCCGCACACTGTGCATTTGCCACAGATCTTAATGACATCTTCAGCGCTGGCCGGTGATGCATGGCCCACAGATTGTGACTGCAGACCTGAGGGAGGCGGCAGGCCTGGGCGACAAGGCGCAAGGCGTCGATGCAGTGTGCTGGACGCTGGGCACGACGGCCTTTCCCTCCGGCAGGCACGTTCGACACCGCTTGCTGGTGGTCGGCCGCATCACGCTACTAGTTCTTGTGGACAAGTTCAGAAATCGACACTTGAAGCTCTGCAGAAAGCCCCAAAAAAGCCCCAGACCCCAACCATGCAGCTTGGCATCATGCAGCAGTGCAGGCACAGGGGAGCGTCCCTCGTGCGGACGCAGCCGACAGCCTCGTCTCCTTTTGCCGCTGCCAGGTGGAAGGGCGGCAATCCGGAGGAGACGGACCTGTTTTCTTTCCGCAACCTGCTGGGCGTCATGCCGTCCGACATCAAGCGGGTGGTCTTCACGTCGTCCGCTGGCGTAGAGCGCCAGGGCAGCTTCCCCTTCCTCATCCTCAACCTCTTCGGTAAGCACCAAAGTACACACCTGCTTGCCCGCAGCGGGCGTCACGTGTCAGCCGTTCACAGGGTGCGCTTGTAATTGCGATCAGGCGGACACGGTTTCGTGTGTGGCGACAGATGGCAAAAACAGCATGTGCACTACAGCGATTCGTACCAATTTGACATGATACGTTTGATGAGTAGGTTGATGTTCTGTACCTTTCTGTACCTTTTGCAACAACGGAACGATTGTTGAAAGCAGCGCCTGACTTGCAAACGCGCTCAAGTTCAAGCGGCAGGCGATGGAGCTGCTGGAACGCAGCGGGGCTGCCGGTTTCGCAGTCGCTACATTCTAGAACCGCAAACAGCATGTTCACGGGCAGTCTGCCCGCACCGCAGGCGTGCTCAAGTTTAAGCGGCAGGCGGAGGAGCTGCTGGAACACAGCGGGCTGCCGTTTGTGCTGCTGCGCCCCGGCCGCCTGACGGACGGCCCCTACACCAGCTACGACCTCAACACGCTGCTGCAGGCCACCGCCGGCACCCGGCAGGATGTCCAGGCAGGGCCCCGCTTTCATACCACCCTTCACTTTTCACGCCAGCCTTCCCTGGCCAGCGGACTCTTGGGCACTCCACTTGTGTTCGCACGCGTCACCTTGCCTGGGCTTGTCTTGGCATGCACATGCGTGCTGCATATGCCCAGCAGATGCTATATGTTTCGATCGGCACGATGTGCAGATTTCCGCAAAGGACGACCAGGCCGGCGAGGCGTCGCGCATCGCGGTGGCAGGTGCGCGACGCCGTCACAGAGTCAAATTAAGTGATCAATTGCTGCCGCATGGACACGCCCTATCTGGCAGAGCAGAATGCACAAAGAGCTCACCACGACATTTCTGCTACGCCTAAATTCTCATGGCCATGTACATCCCTGGAGGTCCGATGACTGCATACTGAAACTGGTGGTTGGTGCCTTGCGGCGCAGAGGCCATCGTGCAGCTGCTGTCGGCAGACAATGTGGAAGGCAAGCGCTTCTCCATCGTCAGTAGAGAGGGGGAGGGGCCTGGCCAAAACGAGGCCGCCTGGGAGCGGCTGTTCGAGCAGGCTCACAAAAAGTGACGGCAGCCGACGGTGCACTGTACAGTAGAGGTTTGAAGACTGTCATTCGACTTTTGGAATGGCCATGGCTTCTTGTCCTCAGCAGAGTATCATAGCCGTTTTTGCTGCCGAAGAAGGCTTCAAGAGGTTCTGACGCCAACAATTTTTGACACACGGCAAGGAAGACATGATGCTAGTAAGGAGGGGTGTAAGTGAGAGCGCCTGACTCTTCCTGTAAACTGACCTGGGTACATCACCGCAGGCGCTGCAGAGACAAAAGCAATTGGCAACAGGGTCATACGAAGAGACACGGCACGGCAGATTGTGCTCTGCATTTGCCGTCGCCTTCTTGTTAAGCACTCACCCACCCTTGAAGCTTGTGTGCTGCTCCGGCTTGCCGCAAATCCTAATGACAACTGAGCTTACTGCCTGTGGCGTCGCCGTCGCTGCCCTCTCTGTCACCGCTACTTGATTGCTTCTTCCCAATTGTGTCAAGCTGTCTCGCGCAACTCCTGCAAACCAGATAACCAAAATAGCTCAGAGCTCGAGGCACAAATTAAAGCTATCTTGCAGACACGTTCAAATCCAACGCCTGCTGACACAGGCTCTGCGGGTTTCGTTTGCTGAAGCCCAGGCGCAAGGCCATGCCGGGGCTGCATTGTCAGACCGCAAGAGCAAAGCGTCAACGCTGCATGCAAATGCACCTGGCCGCAGAGTTTCAGACCTCCAAGTACCAAAGCAATTGCGCTTGGCATACAGCCGCACGAAATTGTAAAAACAAATCACGCACCTGGAGGTCGATGTCGTCATCATTGACGGCAAAGTAGGGGTTCTGCGCGTGCGGCCGGAAGTAGAGGCCCGTCATGATGTAGAAGATCAGCGTTGCCGCCTCCCCCGCCGCATCGCTCACCCACACGTACCGGAACGGCATCGTTGACCGCAGGAGGTACACCTGCGGGCGCGCCAGAAAGGCGTGCTCTGAGCCCAGGCTTTACATGTGCAGGGCATGGCATGGTCCTGCGAGCCATGTGAATTGCCGCACAGAACTACCGTGCAGATCCGCCACACGAACCACCCCTGGATCTGGCTGCACAGCGCAGCAGCCAGTCAAGCAACAACTAATTGTTACTGCCGGGGCAAAGGAGTGTCGCTGGCCAGGGGATCGCGCAACACCCGCGCAACACGCACCACAATGCGGGTGAAGTAGATGTAGGAGACGACCATGACGTAGAACTGGCGGAAGAGTGTGAGCTTGTGCAGCGAGCGCGCCGCCTTGCCGTCCGTCTGGCTCGCCTCCCGCAGGTGCTTGATGGACCACACAATGGGGAACAGGATTGCGCAACAGCAGATGATGTCCACCTGCGCAGGCGAGCGAGGCAAGTTGAGGCAAGTTGAGAACACAATTCGTGTGGAGAACACGTTTTCGCGATTTGTGAGCTTCAGAGCAGGCAGCCATGTGCAGGTGGACAGGAGGACAGTGCTGCTGTTTCGACACGGCGCTGGCAATAGCTTGATGCATTGAGGGCTTGGCTTGCTGCTCCGCAGGCCGCCCTGATCCACAGCACGGCGCCAGTGCTAAAACCCTCCAGGTGCACCAGTTGCGCGTGGCACAGCGAGCGAAGATTTGCACGCCCATGCCGCGGGGTCGCCGCACCAGGTGCAGCATGTTCATCCACATGAACCAGTTGTGGGCGCCAGAGTAGTGAAGATTGGTTTGCAACTTCTGCAGATTCGTGGCCCGCACCAGGTGCAGGATGTTCATCCAGGTGAACCAGTTGCGGGCGGCGGGCGTGTCCTCGTCCAGCACGATGATTGCGACCTCCGCCATGACTTGCAGCGGGATGACCACCATCAGGATCTTCTTCTCCCGGTCCGCCAGGAACACCTGCGACCAACGATCAACAACCTTGAAATGATCATGATGATCTGCCTCTAAGGCAATGGATGCTGCGGTGAGCGTGCGGGCGCCACAGCAGGTTGTCTGCCTCCTTGTTTGTGGTTTATATGGGTTCATTGACACTCAACGTGCAGACCGCCCTTCTCGTGCTCAGCGGGCGCGCAGCACCACGCCAGCGGCAGAGAGGGGCCTGAGGCCGCAGCAGGGCCGGCGGCGCCCGCTCCGCCCCGCCATTGCAGCCGCAACCGCCGTGTGCGCCGCGTTGCGGGCGGTCGAGAGACTCGCCGCTGCACGCGCACTAGCCTGCCTTGGCCGTCCACTGGCTCACTGGCGGACCACGGCCAGAGCAAGTTGCAACAACATCCTGCCTAAGCCCTTCCGCACCTTCAGGTTTTTGAGGGGGACAAGGGTCCCTCACCTTGAGGTAGGACCAGCCGGTGCCGATGAGGACCACGACGGTGAAGAACAGGATGCCGCGGATGAAGGTGAAGAAGTAGAAGGCCACGGACCAGCCCTCCGCATGCCCCGTCGCCCGGATTAGGTGGTACATGCCAGCCTGCGGGGGTGGCAGGTGTGAGAGTTCGAACTTAGGGCGTATGGAGTGCCTTGAGCGCTGCGGTCACTGCAGGGTGGTGACGCAGTAGCGGGCGGATGTCCTTGGCACAGCAGCAGCCAGGCCGGCAGACAGCAGAGGTTGCGGAGCCAACGCCCAGATACAACCAAGCGGTGGTGATGCACAAGCGATCCGGTGCAGTCCCCACGAAAACGGCACGTCTCACGAAGGCATGACACAACAACAGAGCCGGGGGAAAATTTAGGGCTTTTTGCAGCCGCGCGCCTGGCTGAGCAGGGTGAGGGCCTTGAAGGTGACCAGCACGATCATGAGGTGGTGGATGCGGTGCGCATTGGGCGATGCCTTGACGACGATCACGCTCCACAGGATCAGCGCCACCACGAACAGCACGAACATGATCTGCGGGGGGCACAGGCAGCGGGCGCTCAGATAATATGTTGGCTGCCGGTTGGTGACTGCCAAACACTGAAATGCGGATCAGCATCTGAGCAAGCACCCCCCCCCCCCCC
>JAABUW010002272.1_pt1 | contig 29640 bp, 26 predicted proteins | sample 5560081 | NCBI WGS metagenome assembly JAABUW01 (sample SAMN10711882, study PRJNA513363) | rock metagenome | isolation source: Antarctica rocks | place: Antarctica: Victoria Land, Knobhead sud | reverse complement strand
GCGGGCTGCCGTCCTGGGCCTCCCACTCGTCGAGCTCGAGGCGCCCCTGCACGGCGGCGCGCCGGCCCTTGACCAGGTACTCACCGCAGACCTTGGCCAGCGGGCCGAAGGTCGAGACGTCGACGAAGACGGCGCCGCGGTCCTCGCCGTCGCGGCCCTTGCGCCGCGGGACGGCCAGGCGCAGGTCGCAGATCTCGAGCTCGCCCGCGGTACGGACCGTGGGGTCCTGCGTGAGCCGGCCGGTGAGCGTGACGTTGTTCATGAGCTCCTCCAGATGGGTCGGTGGTGTCCAATGACGCCGCCCGAAGGGCATCGCCCCACACCCCTCGCCCTGCCACGACGCCCCGCTGCACCAGCCACGCCCGTCCCGCGCACCACGCCCTTGGTTGCCGGGGGGATGCGATCCTCGAGGCAAGGCAATTCGGACACCACCGCCAACAGGACACAGAGCTCCTGAACCCGTCGCGCCCACGCCGTCACACCGATCCGGGGGCGCCTTCCCGGTCGTTCAGCCGATCAGCAGCGCGTGCAGGTCCGCGCGCAGCGCGGCCAACTCGCGGCCGCGCAACTCGCGGCCCCACAACGCCGCAGCCAGGTCGAAGACCGTCCCGCCGCGGCCGCAGCCAAAGCAAACGAGCCCTGATCGGCTTCGGCGTAGACGTGCAGGCTCGGCGTGTCGTCATCGTGCAGCGGGCATGGACCTTGCGCGACCTGCCGACCGCCTGACGGGTCAGCCGCTGGACGTAGACCTCTGGCGCGAGGATGTCGATCCCACCGGACCGGCTGCGGGCGCGTCGAGCGCGCGGCTGCGGGCGCCAGCTCGGCGCGTCGGGCAGCCGCCGACCAGCTCGCCGAGCGTGCCCTCGGAGGGGTCGTGGTGCACGAGTCGCACGAGCGCGTCGTGCTTGTGGGTGACGGTGGCGGGCGGGCGCAGGCGGGCCCGCCCGCCAGCGCTCGTCCCTCCCGGCGCAGGCGCCGTCCGATCACGTGACGACGCGGTCGAGTACACGCCGCGAGAAGGGTCCCCGCCCGCAGCTACGCGCGACCCTCGGCGGCCCGGAATCCCGCACCGAGCCGCTCCGCGTCGCTGAACACCATCAGCGGCGAAACACGTCCCCAGAGAAGCGCGACCATGATCGACGGCTCATACGCCGCCCGGCCCTGCCCGTTCTCCCCCTGCCCGTTCTCCCGATACGCCCCAATAGAACGCGCTCAGATCCATCTCATCGCCCGCCCCCAGAATCGACCACACCACGTGATCGTCCGGCACTCAATCCGTCAGATCCGGCGGCATCAACATCGACTGCCCCCGCTCACAAGCGACGAAGTTCTGTGGCATGACGAGATGGTCATACACCCGCTAGACGTCACACCTTTACCCGACAGCCGCGGCGACGAGCAGGTGCCTCGGCACGCACCCAACCAGGATCTGCTTTCACGCTGGCGCGAGGATCTGCCTTCAGCTGGCGCGTACATCGGGCGCACCGCGTCTATCCGACGCCGGCCACGCGGGCCGGTACCGTGGCGCTGGCCGACAGCGCTGCGCTGCGCCGGAACTGCAGCATCGCGAGGTCGTAGGGCCCGTTATTGGAGTACTACCGGTGCGTGGAAGCGGTGCGAAGGCGTCCATCCGGGGGTAGTTACCGACCGCCCCGCGTGCGCGGCATAACGCGGCCGGCGCACAGGGCGTCAAGTCCAGTTCCGTCAATCTTGACGTCGATACAGAACGCTTTGCTTCGCATGTCGTCGCACGTGGCTAGTAGAAACAGGCGATTCTGTCCGCTCGGCAACCTGTCGCCTTCGAGACGCGGTCGCCTCCCCACCCTGACGTGCGCATCCAGCTCCTCGCCGGAGTGTCCGGCATCGGCTTCTACTAGGTCAACGTGGCGCTCCGCTTTCGGCGGGATGTCAACACGCACGACTACCTCGTCCGGCCCCTCGGCGCTGCCCCACCGCAGTGGCCGAATGTCGAGTCCCTGATACTCACGGTCTCGGTCTCCGACAGTGTAAGCAAGTACCTGAACATTACGAGCCGTCACAAACTTGCTCTTGTTACAAACTCTTGCGCGCACAAATCGCGTGGTGTCACTTCGGACGTCGTCGTGGTATGACGCCGCGTCTGCGGCAGATTCCGGGACCCGGTCAATTGCGAGCTTTGGTCGTTCCCACAAGAAGCGGACCAGCGCTACAGCCAAGCTGGAGAGCGACACTGCAAGTGCCGCCCAGGAGACAGCGGCGGGTGCGGCGGCGCTCAAGACCATGCATGACAGTTCGGTCGCGGTCGCGCAGCACCTCTATGGTGGCCCGGATCGTGCACGATCCGTCCCCACGTGAGTGTGAGCCACGCTGGGTTTCGCGGAGGCCTCGAAGCCAGGTTCTGTCCTGGCGGAGAGCGAGGCTGCGGAAATGCCTGCACCGAGGAAGTACCCCGACGAGTTGCGAGGGCGCGCTGTGCGGTTGGTGTTCGAGTCGGGACGGCCGATCGCCCACGTCGCGGCTGATCTCGGCGTCCACAAGGAGTCGCTTCGGCACTGGGTGCGTCAGGCTGAGGCTGACGCCGGTGGCCGCAAGGATCTGCTGACGACGAGCGAGCGCGAGCGGCTGAAGGCACTCGAGCGTGAGAACCGCGAGCTGCGCAAGGCGAACGAGATCTTGAAGTCCGCCTCGGTGTTTTTCGCGAAGGAGCTCGACGGGACCCCGCGGAGGTGAGCGCGTTCGTCGACCAGGAGCGCGAGCGCTTTGCCGTCGAGCTCATCTGCCGCACGCTCGGGGTCTCGCCTTCGGCCTACTACCACCGCGCCATCGGCCAGCGCCCAGCGCGCGCGGTTGAGGACGAGCGTCTGCTCGGACGGATCCGCGCGCTGCACGCCGAGAACTACCACGCCTACGGCGCCCGGCGGATGTGGAAGGCGCTGCGGCGCGAGGGCGAGCGCGTCGGCCGCGACCACGTCGCACGCCTGATGCGCACGGCTGGGATCCAGGGCGCGAAGCGGCGCGGCAAGCCATGGCGGACCACCACGCCCAACCCCGCGGCGTCGCGGCGGCCGCATCTCGTCGAGCGGAACTTCACCGCGGCGGGCCCAAACCGGCTTTGGGTCGCCGACCTGACCTACCTGCGCTGCTGGGAGGGGCTCGTGTTCTTCGCGTTCGTGATCGACGCGTTCAGCCGCCGCGTCGTCGGCTGGCAGTTCGCTGCACACATGCGCACCGACCTCGTGCTCGACGCACTGCGGATGGCCCTCCACCAGCGCGGGCCCGGCGCCGACGTCGAGCTCGTCCACCACTCCGATCGCGGCAGTCAACCCGGACTCAACCGGTCGTCGCAACATCGTGTGCTTGAGTGGAACCTAGGCGCTGAGGCCGACGAGTGCGCTGCGTGTGGCGGCTTGCTGGTTGGGTGAGGCGGCTGTTGTCGCGGAGGCTCGCCCGGAGGGCGGACCGTAGCGGCGGTGGCCGCGAGTCGTCTGTCTGGGTGCCCTCCTCCCGGGGTCTGGTGCTGCCGGCGGCGTGTGCCTGTTTCAGTTCGTCTCGGCGCCGACCCCGGTCAGGCCGCCGCTGCCAGGCGTCTGTCCAGCACCTCGGCGGGGGTTCTCCAGTCGAGTGTCTTTCGCGGCCGGGTGTTCAGAGCGGCCGCGACGGCGGCAAGGTCCTCCGCGCTGTGGCGGGCGAGGTCGGTTCCCTTGGGGAAGTACTGGCGCAGCAGCCCGTTGGTGTTCTCGTTGGTGCCGCGCTGCCAAGGGCTCTGCGGGTCGCAGAAGTAGACCTCAAGGCCGGTGTCGATGCGCAGCTTGGCGTGCTGGGCCATCTCGGCGCCTTGGTCCCATGTCAGCGACCGGCGCAGCTGATCGGGTAGCTCACCGATCGCGTCGGCGATCGCGTCGCGAACCGCCTCAGCGCCATGCCCGGTCAGCGCGGGGCCATTCTTGACCTTCGGGCCCTCGCGGCCGTCCATCGGCGGCAGGTGCAGCAGCATCGTGAAGCGGCTGCTGCGCTCGACCAAGGTGCCAATCGCAGAGCTGCCAAGCCCGAGGATCAGGTCGCCCTCCCAGTGCCCGGGAACGGCGCGGTCCTCGGCTTCGGCGGGCCGTTGGCTGATCATGACCTCGTCGGTCACGAAGTGCTTGCCGCGCCCGCAGACACGGGCGCGGGGGACGCGCAGCGCCCTCCCAGTCCGCAGGCACGCGGTCAGCTCGCGCCGCAGCGCGCCGCGGCCCTGCACGTAGAGCGCCTGATAGATCGCCTCGTGGGAGATCCGCATCGACTCATCTTCAGGGAAGTCGACCTTCAGCCGGTTGGAGATTTGCTCGGGACTCCACGCCGTTGCCCATTTGCGATCCCGCCGACGCGGTCTGTTGCGGCCCTTCCAGGGGGCCGTCACGGGCCCGGGCACCGCCGTCCGGTCGGGCCGGCGGACCTGGCCAGCGAGGCGATCCTGAACGTACTCTCGCAGCCTGTCATCGGCGAGAAGCTTCGCGGTCTTCGGCCGACGGGCCATCAGCTCGGCCTTCCACTGCGCGACCGACGCCCGGTAGTCGAGCTTGCCGCCACGAGTGGCCGCGTTGCGACGCAGCTCCCTGGAGATCGTCGACGGGGCCCGACCCAAACGCCGGGCGATCTCCCGAACACCCATGCCCTGCGCTCTCAGCAGCGCGATCTCCTCCCGCTCTTCAAACGACAGGTAACGACCCGAGATCGGGTCGAGCATGAACGTCGCCATCCCGCCACGTTCCCTGAACCACCGGCTGCCAGCCGCCTGAGACGCCCCGACGGCGAGCGCCGCCTCCTCACTACTTAGACCCTTCGCGATCTCATGCCAGAACAACCGCTCCACATCCCGCCGAAGCGACGGCTTCCCCGGCGACTTCAACGGCGCCCGACCCGTCAACTCGGTCATCCACCCAGCCGGCCTACCCATCGCAACCCCTCTCGATCAGGCGTTGCGACGACCACTTGAATCCGCCCAATACACGTCGATCGACTACACACAGGAACTCACCGACCACGGCGTCCTCGCCTCGGTCGGGTCGGTCGGCGACGCCTACGACACTCAATCAAGATGGTCTGACTCGATGTCGATCGGGTTGGCCTGACTCCTGCTTATGACTTCGCCGTCGTCCTTCTCGGATGGCGTGCACTGGCGTTGAGCTGTCGGCCGGCTCGGGCGGCGTCGAGAGCGCACCGACCGGTCGGGCGGATCGTGACCTGATAGGAGCCTTGCCAAGCACCCTGAGTGTCCTGTCCGCCGTCCCGGCCCGGTGGCTGCGCGTCCCATCACCGATCGACAGGAGTGCAGATGCTCACCATGCCATGCCTCGACGGCGAGGTCATTCTCGGCGTCGACACCCACCGCGACGTGCACGCCGCCGTACTCGTCGATCGCCTCGGCTGCCTGATCGCCTCCCAGACGTTCCCGACGACCCGTTCGGGGGCTCAGGGCGCTGATCGCGTGGGCGCAGCACCACGGCACCGTCCGCCACGCGGGCGTGGAAGGCACCGGCAGCTACGGTGCCGGGCTCACCCGCGCGTAGCCACAGCGCAGAAGCCAACCAGCTGCCGCGCGCCGTCGATGCCAGGTGAACGACTCGTCCCCGGCGTCCTCGAGGATCCCGCGACGACCATTTAGGGCGAGGGCCAGCAGATCCCCATCGCTCACCGGTAGCGGATCGCGCAGCGGCCTCGGGGCGGGGTCGAGGATTCACCTAGTTGCGCGGGAATCCGACAGGCGGCCGTGTCAGGCCAAGTTCCTGGGCGAGCTGCTGATGCTCACGACGACAGCGTTCCGCTGCGTCAGCGACAACCGCATTGGCTACGGCTGTCGCGACATTGATTGCCTCGACGGCTTGCTTGGTTGCTGGACGGTCCTCGTCAGGCAGCTCGAGCTGGGGGTATTGCGGTCCCGTTGCCGGCGGCTCGGCCTGCGAAGGTAGACGGTACGCCGGCGGCGCCCACCCGAGAGGGGCAATCCGCGACAGCACGACGCGAAAGACAAAGTCCCACGCTCGGCTGACATGCTGACTGGGAAGCAGCGCGAGCACCTGCGGGGTGTACGGCTTGCGTTCCACCTCCCAGTGAACGCCGCGAGACGTGGGCTCGAAGAAGTCGAGCGACTTACCGATTAGGGCGTCGGCAAGCGGTGCTTCGACACGGCGGAGGTCGTCGAGGCTGGTGACTTGTTCCCAGTGCATGGGGACACGCTAGCTGCAGGGGCGAGACGCCGCTCGTACTCTGCTTCAAGCTCGCGTCGAAAGGCGGGGGCACTGATCCTCATCCGAGCGGTGCGCAACAAGGTGCCGATTTCCGCTGGAGGCCGTGCCCGCAGCCGTTCCGCTTACGGGCGGGTGGTCCCGCTGGTGGCAAATTGCGGGGCCGTAGGCGCCGACCGACCCGCCCCAGCCCCGCTTTCGGTCCTCCGCACCATGCGTGTGTCGCACGGCGGGCAGTACAGATTCGGCGCCGAGCCTGGCGAAGCTAGTCGGCGGCCGCGAGCTTGGCGAGTAGGTCGTCACCCCGGAAGGTCGCGAGCCACGGCCCGGCGAGCACCCCAGCGGCGCCATAGGGATCGCTGAGGGACTCGATCGCGACGCGTTCAGTATCGAGGTGCCGGGCTGGAACCTCGGCGGGTGGGCTGCCTACCCGCGCCACTGGGGCACCGAATCGAGGTCCAACGGCACGCTCCGAGGACACAAGGTATCCGTGCTCGTCTCCGACGGCCCCAACGTAAAACGCGACGTCGATTGGGGTTGCGTTGGCGGCCAGTAAGCCGCCGGCCAGCCGGAGGGCCACGAGGAGTTCGGCGAGCACGTCGGGCTCTCGGGCCGCTCGGTATGCCAGTGGCTCGTCGTCCTCGCCGAGCATCGTCGGCCATGTCCGCTCTACGGCCAGCGCACCGGTCCGCGTGTCGAATGCTACGGCGGCGCGGGGCATGTGTTTGAGCGTTTCGTGGTCTGAGCTCATCCTCCCTGCCGCCCAGCGGTGCGGTGCGTGGGTCGTCCACCCGTCGCTGAGCTGTCGTGCAAGCAGACTGGTGCTGGCGGGCCAGTTGGCAGCTACTCCGATCGCTGCGCGCGACGCGTCTTCGAGCAGGGCCGCGGGGGCGGCCGCCTCGGGGTGGCGGCTAGGCGGTGCTGGGAGCGCTAGGACCCGCATCAACAGAAAGCCGTCATGGAGCATCCAGTGCTCGGGGCCGCCGGGTGTCTCGGGTGTGGCGGCAACGAGGTCATGCCACGTCGCCTTCGGCGCAAATGGCGGCGTGTCGACGTTGAGGAACTGGGCCCGGACCGCATGCATATCCGGACGGTCGAGAATGGCAGTGAGCCGTTCGAGGTGGAACAGGTCGACCGGCAGTCCGGCCAGCTGCGCGAGCTCGGCGCGTTCGGCCAGCCGCACCTCTTGGTTCATGACGAAAGCGACCGCGTCGACCCCTGTCGCGCGCGCCTTCGCGACATCGTCTTGGAATTTGGCCTTTATCGCGGCAAACGACTGTTGGCCGCGGGGGAATGAGACTGCCATCGCCCAGACCGAGCCACCCTTCTGGGCAACAGCGTCCTTGCCGCCGTCCTTACCACCAAGCGGATGGCTCGGATCGATGCTCTTGTATCCCTCGGCGTATAACACCTGTGTTGCGAGCCGCTCGGCCGGGCCCTGTCCGCTGGGCCAGTCGACCAAGCGTCGAAAAGTCTCGTTCCACTGCTGGCTCATATAACTGTGAACTGTGGCTGCGAGCTGCTGACGAATCGACAGCAGCTACTGCTTTGGCGTGTCGAAGGCGGCCTTCAGCGCCGTAATTACGTCGGGAAGCACGAGCGGGACCGTCCCCCCGGTCGGATCGATCTCGACTAGCTCGTATGACAGGAACTCCCGAGTGCCATCCGGACGGCTGAGGGCTAGGCGTCGAGGCCAGCCTCGAGCGACGTTGTCGGCTCCGATCTGACCATCGTTTTCGTCCATGCGCTTTACGACGACAGTTGCCGGCAGCCGAGGCTTCGGCACGGATTCGGGGCTCGCCGTCGCAGCTTTGCACACGTCCTTGAGGACCTCCTCGGAGGACCCGAAGATCGACTGCTCCGCCCAACCATACGACCGGAGATTGATCGCCTCGACCTCTTTCTGGGACGCCTGGCGGACCAAAAAACGTTCCGTTCCCGGGGTCATCAACAGACACACGTGCGGCGCCACCGGCATGGCTGCCTGTGCGTATCTCGAGCTCTCCCACGCGTTGCCGGTCCACGGGAATCGCGGCTGGGGATCGTACATCGTCAGGGCGCGGTCGCTGATCACGAACTCCGGATCATCCGAGGCGAGCAGCGTCCAAGTCTGCGTCGCAACAGTTCCCGCGATGTCCGCTGCCACCCTGTGATCATGGACTCGAAGACGGCACCCTCGGGCACGGTAATCGGCCGGTTCCCGGCCTGTAGCTCCGCCAGCTCGCGCCCCCGAGTCTCTTCGATCTGTTCGTCCGTCGCGTCAGGGCGCACGCCGCGATACTTGGTAGCGAAATTGGCCGGGCTGCTTAGGTTCGTGAGCAATGTCAAGAGCGCGGCCGTGTGAGCGTTCATCCGGTGCTGAGCCATACCGGGGGGAGTGCGTGCCTGCTGATACGCCAGGAAGAACGCGATCACGCTGCGATCCTCATCGCTGATAGTTGCCGGAAGATCGCCCAGCGCCTTGAGCGGATCGGCGGAGTACTGCTCGATTACCGACAGAAGCGCCTCGATCGCGAGATTGGGCGATGCCTGACCGACGTCCTGAGCGTAGAGATCTCTCTCGAAAGCCGACTTGTCCGGCGTTGTCGGTCTGATGGTCGCGTCGGTGACGAGGAGCTCAAGTATCTTCCCATTCCGCTTTTGCGGGGTCGCCCAGCGCGCGAGCAGGAAACTCGGGACGTAGTGATGCCGCCGAGCCGGGGTTGTTGGCTTCGGTCTCGTTCCATCGGCGATCTCGCGGAGATGTCTGAAAGACCGGGTTCCTGGTCAGGAGGAGGCACGGCCCGCACGATATATCCCGGTCTCCTCGGCTGGGAGCGGCAGCGCCCAGACGCTTCAGAGTGAGCCATAGTCTCGAGCCGCTGGCTTATGCTCGTGAGGGGGTGCCCCGGGCGAGACGAAAGCGTGCTTTCGCGCCACGGCAAGCATGTCGAGGACACCAGCACTGGTCCCGGAATGCGCGGAAAGGAAGCATCGCGGAAGGCCACAGCGGCGGTGTCCCGCTGAGGGATCCCTCACCGGGACAGGCTCCAGGTGCGCCCGAGGCACGACCACCATGCTCAGACTTCAGCCTCACCGTTGGCCTTGGGCGCGTCGTCGGCCGCCTCGATGTCGCTGGCCTTTTGCTCGTCGCCAGCCGTGGGCGGGCGAGCGCCGGGCTGGTCACCGAACTGGTGCTCGCCGGCGCTCGGGGCCGCCGGCGCCCCAGCGCCGTGAGGCGCCTCCTCCTGCGGTCCGGCGCCAGGCTCCAGCTGGAGAACCAGCGCACGCAGGTCGGGATCGGGAGCCTGTCCGGTGCCCAGCCCGGCCTCCCACGCCATGAGCGGCTCGTTGCCAGGCAGATCCTCGACCGCGAAGCGCGCGAGCGTCCAGGCTTCCTCGGTGCGTTCCGCCTCCATCAGCCGCTCAGCGGCCATGACCTGCAGCGCGGCGTCGAAGCCGGCGGGCAGCTCCAGGTGGCGACGCCTCGAGCGCTGTGCTCGCCGGTCGGTCGCCAGCGTGTACCACTGGTCGTCCGTCCATTCGGGCAGCTGGCCGGACAAGAGGCCGGCCACAAAGGACGGCACCTCGGCCCGCTGCAGGAGGTGCTCATGCTTGGCCAGGAGGGTGGCGGCGCTCGGCCGATGGTCGCTCGGCGCGAGCATGCGGTGCCACAGGGCATAGATCGCCACCATCAGCATCTTGACCAGCCCATCCGCTGTCCCGGGCAGGAGCTGCTCGATGCGCTCCAGCACCGCCCGCAAGTCGGTCACGCCCTCATTGCGTCCGGCGAACGCGTCGGCCAGGTGTTCCACGAACCCAGAGAAGTACCGGCTGGCCGACTCGTGGTCGAAGCGCTCGGCGTTCCAGATCCAGTACTGGGGCGCCAGCTGCATCCGCACCTGACCTGGAAGGCTGGCCCGCCAGTCGAAGGTCGGGTCGACCTCGACGGGGCCACGGTCGATGTAGCTCTTGACCACATGCCGCGCCAGGCGAGCGAGCCCCGCGAGGCTGAGCATGATCCCCATGCCGGGCGGTGAGACCGTGTCGGCCTGGTCGCTGAGGAACCATGCCTCGCGCGGGAGGTCCTCGAGCACGTGCACATTGCGCGACCGGATGTCGTAGGCGAGCTTGACGGCGCGCTCGAGGTCCGCGCCACGGATCGGCAGCACCGCGTCGATGGCCTCGCTGCGGAAGTACCCGGGCGAGATGTTGTCCATCACGAAGGCCACGAACCTGCTTTTGGCCCCGAGCCGTTCGCCCTTCATCACGGCCTGGCGCACCCGCTCCGCCACGCTCGCGTCCGCGCCCTCCAGCGCCTTATCGACCAGTCGCCGCTTGTGTTTATCCATGCGGTCCCAGGTGGAGTCCGGGGCGCTCGTGCCGCTAGTGAGCGACTCGAGCGCCGCGACGAGGTCGACGTAGGCGACCGTCGGGTCGTCGACGGCGCGCTGTGTGGCGCCCACAATGCGCCTGATCGCGCGCATGGCCGCCTCGAAGTGACTGCGAGTCAAGTCCAGCAGCTGCCTCATGAAGCGCCGGAGCTCGTCGAGCTCGGCGTCCCGGGCAACGCGGCGGGGCTCGAAGGTGCGTCGGAACAGCCCCGACGCCGATGAGTGGCTCGACTCGTTGAGGGAGTCGGGGACCAGTCTCCTGACGAGGTCGCCATCGCGGCTGAATACCGCATTGAGCCCGAAGGAGAGCACGTCGGCCAACGCGTCGACGAGCTCAGTCCCGCCCGTAGCGACCAGCATCGACGGCTGACCGTTTGGATCCTCCGCCTCAAGGTGCTCGGTCACCGACAGCGTGACTGTCGACACCGGCGCAATCCTCGTGGACGGGGCGAGCTCACCGACGGGAAGGTCCACCAGGCCGCCCCGCAGAAAGCCGCGATTGGTGTAAAGGACCTCGCGGTGGACGGTGGAGTGCAGCGGCACGCCCTCTCGGAAGTACATCTTCGTCACGATCTGCAGCACCCCGGGCTCACCTCTCATTCACCAATGTCGTCGGCTATCCACTTTGCCACGTCTCGGGGCAGCCGCGGTCACCGTCCCGCAGGCGGAAAACCCCTTGCGGGCGTTCCGCCGGGAAAAGCGTTGGTTTCATCGAGCGGGATTGACGGTGTCTCGTAAGACCCGCCCGGTGGAATGCCCGGTGAGGGGGCGGTATCCGGTACACCGTCAGTCGCCCGCCCGTCCCTCGTTGACGAATGCCTACCGGTTGGGGCGGACTCCGACGTGGACGTGGTTGTGGTGGTTGCCGCCTTGGTTGGTCTTCCAGATGCACTGGATGCGTAGCCCGGCGTGGTGGAGGGTGTAGAGGCCGTGCTGGGCTTCGCGGACGGCTTGCGGCGGTGGGACGCCGGCCACTTGCAGGCAGGCGGTCATGAGGCGGTCGCCGGTGGGGCTGTCGTCGGCGCCGCCGTTGGCGGCCATGCCGAGGTCGGCGGCTTGGCCGGTCCAGTGGTCTGAGAGGTTGCCATCGACGGTGTACTGGCTGTGGTTGGTGCCGGTGGAGATGACGATTGGCTTGCCGTAGAGGCCGGCCATCTGCGCGACGTACTGGAGGATGTCGGGCTGCAGGGCGACGCCGGGGCGGTTGGCGCCGGGGGCGACGACCACCTTGCCGGGCACGCCGTTGCCGGCGAGACCGGTGGCGGTGCAGCCGCCGCTGGTGGGGGCGGTGGTGATGGGTCCGGCGGCGTAGGTGTAGGCGTCGGCGAGAACGCGGTCGGCGTAGGCGACGGCGGCGGGCCCGGAGCCGTTGTAGGCGGTGATGGCGGCGCGGTAGGCGTCGAGCGGGGCGCCCTTGGGTGCGCCCTTGTCTTGGAGGAGGATGCGGGCGGCCATGGCGGCGGCGTCGGCGGGGTCGTGAGTGCCGGCGGACCCGTCGTTGTTGGCGTCAACGCGGACGCGGTCAAAGGAGTTGCCAGCGGCGCCACCGATCCCGATCTGCATGGGGCCGGCGGCGCCGGCGAAGTTCGCGACGCCGGGGCCGGAGGCGCCGGGTTGTGGGGTGCAGGAGGAGTCTGGGTTCTTGCCGTGGTCGCATTCCTCTTTGCCGATGCCGGCGAGGATCTCCCACGGGACCCCATACTTCGCGCCGGCCTGCTGGTAGGCGGCGAGGAAGTCGGCGGGAATGTCGCGCTTGGCCGACCCCGACGGCGCGCCGCCCGACCCACGGCCGCCGCAGGAGTTCTGGCCGAGCAGGCTGGCCAAGATCGCCACGCCAAGGATGAGCGCGAGGAGGAGCAGGAGAGCGCCGGCGGCGATCGCGGGCGGCAGACGGGAGCGCGTCGCCGTCGCCATCAACGCCGGTCAGTCGTTGCCGAGGTCCGCGACGACCCAGCTTCCGTCGGTGCGCTGCTGGAGCGTGTATGTCAGCGGATAGGCGGCCACGCCGCCGTCGGCCACGCGGGCGGTGGCGATCACGCTCCCGGGCGTCTGCCCGACGAGCGTGAGGCCGGCGAGACGCGGGTGGCGTAGCCGCTGCGCTGGGGTGACGCGGGCGCGCGAGCGGCGCAGGCTCGCCGCGACGCTCGTGGTGACGTCGGTGACGCGGCGGGCGCGGGCGCGGCCGTAGAGGTAGGGCAGGTAGCTGTGCAGGAAGCGCCGGGCGGTCACGCGCGCCCGCGCGAGCTGGGCGGGCGACGGGCCGGCGGGAGGCGGCGGCGGTGGGGTGCGGGTGCCGATGACCGGGTTGGGCGCGGGAATGAGCGGGGGAGGGCTCGACGCCGGGCCACCGGTTCGATGCTGGCCGGGAAGGAGCACTCCGGCGGCGAGCGCGAGCACGACGAGCGCGCCGACGGCGGCGGCTTGACCGCGTCCCGGTCGAGCGTGGCGGCGGGGGCGGCTCATATGAACCGCTCCGGGGTTTGGCGGCTGAGGGTGCGGAGGTGGCGGTCGGTGAACCAGGGGCGCAGCTGGATGCGGGCGGGTGGGAGGTTGCCGTAGATGAGCACGCCGCTGCCCGCGCGGGCTTGGCGCAGCGCGTGGGCGGGCGCGAGGGTGCGGTAGGTGGTTGACTCAGTGATGGAGGCGTGGCCTTCGTATCCGTTGGTGGAGGAGGTCTGGCGGATCTCCTCCTCGCCGAGGACGCGGGCGGCGTAGTCGAGCGTCGCGGGGTCGGCGATCCCCGAGCCGATGATCTTCGCGCGGTGGTTGTTGAGGATCGTCGCGGCCCGCTCCCCCCAGCGTTCCTTGATCTGCGCGAAGTCCTGGAAGACGGTAAGCAGCTGGATGCCCTGCCCGGCGGCGGTCGAGGCCAGCGTGTCGAGATCGCGCAGTGGCGCGATGTTGGCCGCCTCGTCAAGCACCAGGAGCAAGGGCGGGTCGAGCGGCTTGGCGGTGCGCGCGGAGCGTTCGTAGACGGCGGCGATGATCTGTTGGATGAGCGTCGCGAACAGGGGCCGGAGGCGTTGCTGCTCGTGAGCGGGGGCGCACAGGTAAGCGGTGTTCGCGTTGCCGTTGAGGAGCTGCTCGGGCGTGAGCCCGGGGTGCCGGGCGGAGGCGAGCACGCCGGGGTCGGCGTAGGCCTGCAGGACGGTTTCGGTGGTGGTGTAGATCGAGGAGCGCTGGCGCTCATCGCGCCGCCAGCTCGCTTCGGCGGCGATTAGCGCCTCCTCCACCCCCGCCATCAGGAGCCCGTCTTTGACCTCGTCTTGCTCTTGGGTGTCGATCCAGCGCACCACCTCCCCCATCGACCTGTTGGTGGTGGCGGCGGCGAGCAGGACGGGAGCGAGGAGCTTGGCGGCCGCCGAGTACCAGAAGTCGGCGTCAGAGAGCGAGCTGCGGCCGGGTTGGGCGGCGGCGCACAACCACGCCGCGGTGCGCTGCGCGCCCCGCCAGGTCTGACAGCCCGAGAGCGGCGTCCATCCCGAGCCGGGCAGCCCGGTGGTCTGGGTGGGGTCGTAGATCGTCACCTGGCCGAGGTGTTGGCGGCGGGCGAGGGTGTCTCTGAGCAGGTCGGTCTTGACGCTGGCGGCGAGGACGGGCCCGTCCCATTCGAGGATCGCGGGAATCGCTAGCCCCGTGGTCTTCAGGGACTGGGTGGGGGCGATGACGATCGCCGACTGCCGGGCCTCCGCGGCCACCAGCCGCCCGGCGATCCGCCCGAGCGTCAACCGTCCCGCCACCGGCCCGCGGACGAGCAATCCGCGGAGCTCGCGGCGGCGCGCCCACGCCGCCCCCCGACCCGACCCCCCGACGCGTCCGGGCGCAAGGTCGCGAACCAAATCAAGAGCGCGCACGGCCATGAAGCCGGCACCGGCGAACGCGGCGCTGAGGGCCGCGAGGATGAGGTAGAAGCCGCCCGGGCCGGGAAGCCCGGTGCGGGCAGGTGCGGGCCACGCGCCGCGCGGATCCCCGAAATGGCTTGGGAGGCGGAGAAGGACGCCGCCCATCTCTCCCACCGGCACCGCTGGCCAGCCCGCGCCGAACACCGCCCCGGCCAACCCTCCCGTGAGCCAGATCAGCAGCGCGGCGCAGAACACCGCGGCGAGCGCGACGAGGGCGGCGCGTTCGGCGAGCGACCCGCCGGGCCGACTGGTCGGCCAGTGCGGCGTGTACGGCGACGGGGATCCGTTCACGACGCTGCCCCCCTGCGCTCATCGGATCGCCCCTGCCCGATGGTGGTGGGGGTGTGGGTGCTCATGCGGGCGTCGGTGTTCACGAGCCCCGTCTCGAAGGTGGAGAGGCGGTGGTGGACGAGGAAGGAGCGTTGGCCGACTTTCCACAAGGCCTCGCCTCGGCGGAGGGTGGGGAGCAGCTCGATTTCGGTTTCGGTGAGGCCGAGCAGCTCGCGGGTGGAGGCGAGCTGGTCGATCGGCTGGGCGTAGATGACGCGGGTCTCCGCGTCGGCGAGGAGCCCTTCGGCGAGGCGCGCTTCGCGGGAGCCCTCCGCGCCGGCGGCGCGCAGATCGGAGAGGCGGTGCATGACGATGAGGTTGTGGATGCCGTAGGCGCGGGAGTGCTTAAAGGAGTCCTGCAGCCACTCGCCGACCCCGAGGTGGCTGAAGATCCGCCACGCCTCATCGACCACCACGATCAACTTCCCCCCATCCCCAGCCCCGCCGCCACTCGCGCGGGCGCGTTGTTCGTCGACCATGGCCCGCAGCCAGGCGGCGGCGCAGGTCATGAGGATCCCGAGCGCGGCCGAGTCATACACCGCGTGCAAGTCGATGACCACGAGCCGCGCGTCGAGATCAAGGCCCGGGGTGGTGGGCCCGTCGAACATGCCCCGCAGGTCGCCTTCGCAGAGGCGCTGGAGCCCGAGGGCGGCCTGCCGGGTGGCGTGCGCGAGCTCCTCGACGGTGGTGGCAAGCGCCCCCGCCATCTCCTCGCTGGGGCGCAGGAGGACATCGACGACCATCGGCAGCGTCGGCTCCGACCCGGCTCGGGTGTTGATGAGCTTGAGCGCTTCGCGCAGCCCGGCCTCCTCCTCCGGGGTGAGCGCCCGGTGCAGCGCGCCGGCGCTCACCGCCTGCAGCAGCCTTAGCTGGCCGTGCCACCCGGCGCGCGGCGTCAACGGGTTCAAGCGGATGCTGCCGCCGGGCTCGAGCGCGATCGGCTTCACGCCGAACGCGTCGGCCAAGGGACCGTATTCGCCTTTGGGGTCGATCACCCACGCCCGGCGGCCGAACACCGCCTGGCGCCACAGGTACGTCTTGACCAGACTGCTCTTGGCGCGGCCGATCTGCCCGATCACCAGCATGTTCGGGGAGGTGAGCTCGCGGCCGTAGAGCTCCCACGGGTCATACACAAAAGACCCGCCGTACGCGTCGCGGCCGATGTACACGCCGCGACCGCCGAGACCGCCCTCGGCGACGAACGGGTAGGCGGCCTGGACGTGCGCGCTGCTCGCCGCGTGCCCCGGGCGCCCACCACCCCGGCGCACCGGCCACCACCCCGAACCCACCCGGTTCCCGGGGTGGGGGGTCATGCGAGTCCCCTTCCGAGCGGGAGGGTGTAGGTGAACGCGGAGGGTTGCTGGCCGTAGAGGCGTTGGAGCTCGAGGCGCGCGAGTCCGGCGGCGTGCTCGACCTCGGCGCACGCCCGCTCAAGCGCCTCGGGGTTGCGGGCGGAGACGGTGACAAACCCGGCGAAGCGCAGCTCGGCGTGCCCGTCGGCGAGCTCCTGCTCGCGGCGGGCGGTCGCCTCCTGCGCTGAGCGCTTCCGGGCGGTGGTGATAAACCCGGTGCGCCGGCGGGTCACCTCGTCGGCGATGTCCGTCGTCCGGGCCGCCTCGATCTTGCGCAGCGCGGTCGAGGGCGCCACGGGCTCCATGCACACCGCCACCGACCGCAACACGTTGGTCGCCATCAGCAGTGGGGAGAGGAAGCTCGCGGCGACGTCGATCCGCGGCCATTGGCTGATCCAGTACGTCGCGTGCCACGCCGAATCCGTCCGGTACTCCCCCCACGTGGCGTCGGTGGCCAGCGGCCACGCGCTGCCCGGATCGACCCCATCCCCCTCCGAGTCGGGGTTGGTGGCGAGGCGGTTGCGGTGGGTGCGCCCGTAGGGGTCATAGGCATCACGAATCACCCGCGCGAGCATCCGCGGCCCCAGTGCGCCCTGGACCTGCACCTCGGCGGCCACGAGCCGCTCGGCGAGGGCTTCGAGCTCGCGCATCAGCAGCGCGCACGCCCCGTCATCGCCCTTGCCAAGGCGCTTGATCTGCCGCCACCCGCGGCGCGCGTCGACCTGCAACGCGACGAACAGCTCGTGATCGCGGGTCACCGCGCCGGCGGACTCGACGAGCTCGATGTAGGACGCCACTCCCGAGGAGCCCAGCGGGACGCTGGGGTCGCGTTCTTGTTGGAGGTAGCGGCCGAGCTCATCACCGTCGGAGGGGACGGTCCGCTCCACCCATTGCAGCCGGCTGATCGGGTTGTTCTCCCGCGCCAACCCGGCGAGCACTCCGCCCCACCCCGCGAGGCGGCGCTCCTGCTCGGCGCGGTCAAGCAATCCGAAGGAACGCACGCGCACCGCGAGCACGGCCGTGTACGTGCCCGCCCTACGATCGGCAACCACGCCGACCTCCCGGCCGCGCAAAAGCGAGCTGAGCAGATCAAGGCCGGCGAGCTCCTCGGGCAGAGAGACCGGCGTCTCGCCGCTTGACCCGTCGCGCTTCACGCCAGCGGTCGGTGCCCCGGACCGGTAGTGGGTGCGGCCGAGCAGTCGCTGCGCCGTCCAGAAGCAGACGATCGGCGCCCACTCCTCCACCGTGCGCCCGAACACCGGGTAGAACGCGACCGCCGCCCCGCCCAACCCCACCAACAGCGCGAGCAGCACCATTCCCGGAGTGCTCGAGAGCTGAAGCAGCAAGACCACCAGGACCAGGGCGCCGGCGACGACGGCGACCTGCCCGGCGCGCAGAGCGCCGACGACGCCGCGGTGCTCGAGCGGCCCGAAGCGGTAGCGACGCACCTCAGAACCCGCCACCGCTTACAGCCCTGCTTCGCGGTCGGCCGGTCGCGGCATCTCGCGCGCCGGCTCGACCGGCGGCGCGGGGGTCTCGGATTGCGTGGCGCGCATCGCCTCGAGCCCCGGATCCGGCGCTGGCGGCGGCGAATCGCTCGCCGGGCTGCCGGACTCGCCGCCCGAGCGACCCGCCGACCCCGCCCCGGCCGGCTGTCCGCCGAGCCCTCCGTCGACTTGCGGGTCTGCCGCTCCATCAGTGGTTGGGTCCTCAGTGCGGGTGGCAGCTCCGCCGATGTTCTGCGCCCGCGAACCCGCGGCCTGGCCCCCCGCCTGCGCCGCGGAGGCGCCCGCTCCCGCCATCCCTGCGCCCGCCCCTGCTCCCGTACCGGCGCCGGCGTGGGCGCCGGCGCCGGCGCCGGCGAGCGCGGGGGTGCCGCCTGCGGTGCCCCAGTTGGCGTCGAGGGCGCGGCGCATGACCGCTCCGGGGCTCGCGGTGGGTCCGAGGGTGGAGGCGCCGGCTCCGCGGTGTGAGCCGGCGGCGTGGGCGGCGCCTTCGGCGAGCGGGATGAGCTTGAGCAGCGCGAACGGGGAGAACGCGGCGAGCAGCATCAGCGCGGTACCGGCGAGCACCCCGTTAAACGCGTCGTGGGAGCGGCTGTGCCCCAGGCCGGCGGCGGCGAGGGCCATGATCGCGACGATCACGAACTTGGCGAGGATGATCGCGGCGAGCAGCTCGATCAGCCGGCGGCACCAGCGCTGGGTGGCGGGCCAGATCATCGCCACGAACGTGAACGGGAGAAAGAGCACGGCGACGTAGATCGCCGCCGAGCGGATCAGCAGCTCGATCCACACAAAGAACGCCCCCACCGCCGCGACCAGCGCGCCGAGGAACACCGCGAAGAGGGGCAACGGACTCGTGCCCCCGCTGGCGAGGAGCACCGCGCCGAGTGCCTTGGCGGTGTCTTTGAAGAACGCCTCCGCGTCACTGCCGACCGATCCGGCGACCTGCCCCGCCATCGCGTCGGTCAACCCCAGGAACAGCTCGACGATGACGACGGCCATGGCGGTCAGCGCGAAGGCCAACGGGAGATGCACGAGCGCGGCGCGAACGATCACCCCGCCGTCACGGCGCACCACCCCCTGAAGCACCGAGACGAGCAGCAACGGCAATGCGAAGACCGCCGCGAGCGCGGCCATCGTCCCGTACTGGCGTAAGAACCACGGGCTCTGAAGCCGCGGAGTGGTCGTCTGGTTGATGAGCTTCCCCGCCTGCCCCACGAGCCACGCGGCGCCGCTCTCAACCCAACTGGTGATGCCCTGCATCACCTGGTCGCCCGCCGCCCGCAGCGGCGCGGCCACGACATGGCCGATCGCCTGGACGGGATGGGTGACCACGTGCGCGACGCGCCCGATCGTGCGCACTGGGTGGATCGCCGCCTTGCAGCCGATCTTCGCCGGATTGGGCACCAACGGCAGCGAGGGGACCGCGTCGCACACATCCGCCCGCGCCACCGCCGTAACCACAAGACCGTGCACCGCCGAGAGCGTCAACGCCGCGGCGAGCAACACCACGACCCGGAGGGCTCTACGGCGCATGATGAAGACCCCGCAACCCCGTCAGGCGCGCGAGGAACTCACCCGCGGACGAAGGACCCGAACCGGCGGCCAAGACGGGTGTTGGCCCCTCCTCGGAGCGAACCCGGTCGATCCTCCAGTTCTCGTGCTGCCAGCGCACCGTGGTCACGGTCGTCGCCCACGTCGCCTGCGCCCGGACTCCCAGATCGTTGGCGACGACGGAGACGCCCCAACCCTCGACGACGACCACCTGGGGGTCGTAGCGCAGGACGCGGTAGGCGATCGGCGTGGCCAGAAACAGCGTCCGCACACCCCTGCCCAGCCCCACCCCGATCGGGGCCCTACCCGCCGCGACCAGGGCGCGAGCGCCAGCGCCGCGGAAGCTCTGCGCGTAGCGTCCGGTCCCGACCACGCGCAGGACCTGGGCGCGGCGCGCGGGGTCGAGCAGCACCCGCGGATCGCCGAGCAGCGGCGCGTAGGCGAGCAGCGCCGCCACCGCCCCCCGAGCGGAGCGCTCATAGCCCACCGGCACGCCATCAACGACCCGCCCGGGACCGGGGCTTACTCCCGCCGCCGCGTGGGAGGCGCGCTGTCCGCCGGCCGTGAGACGCCCGGCGAGGAAGACGGCGAGAGCGAGCAGGACCGCGGCAAGCAGCCGCCCGGCCCTCACCCTGCCGGTCGGCCGCCGGTCGCCTCCGCCGTGGGCGAGGACTCTGGTCCGGCGGGCCATGGCTTTAGTGGACTTGGGCGCCGAGGCCCTGGAAGAAGTTGATCAGGGCGGGGGCGGCGCCGGCGATAAGCGCCCCGAAGAACGCGATGATCGTTCCCTGCCGCCCCATCGCGGCGTGGTGTTGATTCTGCGCGCGGCTGGAGAACACCCACAGCACGATCGAGATCAACAACCCCGCCAGGCACCCGAGCAGGGTGTAGAAGAACAACCCGTCGATCAGCCGCTGCGCCACCGACCCGCCCGGCAACCCGTTCGCCCGCGGCGTCGCGCTCACCCGCGCCAACACCACCATCACCGCGCTCAGCATCACAACCACTCCTCCCGCTCGTCGATGTCGCTAAAGCCGTCGGCGACCGCCGCGGCCAACTCCAAATAGGCGCGACGGGTAGCGGGCCGCAGCTCCTCGAGAGTGCTCTCCGCCCCCGCCTCGAGATGCGGATCCCACGGCACCCGGACCACCGCCCGGCAGCGCGCCGCGAAATGCTGCTCGACGCGATCGAGCTCCATCAAGCTCCGGCGGCGCACCCCGCTCAAAGCCAGCACCGCCCCCTCCACGAGATCGGCGTGATCGTTTTGCTCAAGCCAATCGAGCGTCGAGCTCGCCGCCCGCGCGCTATCCAACGACGGGGCGCTCACCACCACAATTTGATCCGCCAACCCCAACAAACCCCGGGCGGCGGACTCAAGCACCCCCGTGCCCGTGTCCAGACAAACGAGGTTGTAATGCACGCCGAGCAGCCCGACCGCGAGGCGGAAGTCGCGCGCGCCGAGCGCGTCGGTGATCCGCGGATCATCATCGGCCGCCACCACCTCCAACCCCGTCGGCGCCTGCGAAGTAAACGCCCGCACATCCGCGTAGCGAAGGATCTGCTCACGATGCGCAAGCAACCCCGTGATCGTGTTCGACGTCTCCCGCCGCACCCGATACGCCAGCGACCCCGCGTCCGGATTGGCGTCAAGCGCCACCACCCGATCGCCCCGGTACGACGCGAACGTATGCCCCAACATCAACGCCGTCGTCGTCTTACCCACCCCACCCTTCCTGGACAGAACCGCGACGCGACGACACCCCCGCACCGGGCGCTTAACCCGATCAACCAGCTCGCGCTCCAACAACTCACCCGCACTCGGACCCGCAACCACCCGACCGCCCGACCCCCGAAACAACGCGCGCTTCCACCCCGCCCGCGGCACCACCCCCACACCACGCAACATCCGCTCCGAAGTGAACTCACTCGCCGAACGCCGCCTCGAGTCCGGTCGCGCTCCGTTCTCCGACGGCCGGAGCTGCCCGTGATTACTTCGGTCAACGTCGGCGCGGTCCGGATCAGGGAAATCGAGGTCCTCGTCGGGCGGCCACAGAGAGACAAGGTCGTCGTCGAGGTCGTGATCGAAGTCGCTCACCGCGCACCCCCGGACGCGGTGAGCGTCCCGCCCCGGGCTTCCGGCCGAGGACCGTCGACGAACCGGTCCTTCGCCGGCGGCGAAACAGCCGGCAACGGCTCATCCAGTACAACCACGCCCATACCGACTCACCCCGCTCAGTCGAAGTGCCGATGGGCCGACCGCTACGCGGTCAGCCTCAACGCCCACTCCGCGCTACGCGCGCGAACGGGGGTCACTAGCGCACGATTCACGCGGAACTCGCGGCAGGGGCGCCGAAAGCGATCGAGTGACGACGGGTAGGCGCGCCTCGGCCTCCTTGGCCCGAGCCGCGTTAGGCGGGCGGCGCGCTGTTTAGTTGGAGGGAGCGGCGACGCAGCGAAACGGCAGGCTGCTACCGGCGGGGCTGGTGCCGGTGGCGCCGGTGGCCATGTTGACCGTGATCACATTGTCCGCGTCGGCCAAGTCGGAGGTCAGCTCGATCGCGGTTCCCGCTTGGGCGGAGAAGCGCTGGCGGAAGCTCTCGAGGTCGGCGGCGGTCGGCAGTCGCCGGTCGGCGCATTGCCCCGCGGCGTTTCCGTATGAGGCGCCAGCGCGCAGCGAGGTCTCCACGCAGCCCGCCGCGTTGAGCACGGTGCCGCTCTGACAGTGGATCCGGAGCGCGCTGGCGCTCAGTCCGCCGAGGGTGTCGGCGTCGCGGGCGTGCGCCGCTGTGGACGCGGTTAGCGCGCTCACCGCGGCTGGTACCCGTCCCAGCCGCCGCTTGTCGATGTTTCTGCCGGTCAACGAGTACGCGTGGACCTGGTGCGCGCCGACGGATCCCGGGCGGATGGCTCTCGAGGTCACCGCGCCGGAGCGGAGTTGGCGCGGGCCCACGCTGTTCGCGGGCAGCGTGATCGCGGCGTAGGAGGTGCCGCCGAGCGCGAGGATGAGCGCCAGGGTGGCCGTGACGTTCGCGTAGGAGAGGTGCTCTCTGATGCGGTGTCCCATCCCGGCCTCCGAGTCGTTCTATAGGCCGCGCACGGTCACCTGCTGAGTCCTCGAGACACCGGTGGCGAACGGGTAGACGGGCTCGCGGGGGATCAGCGCGCGGAAGCGATAGATAACGGTACCGCGCGTGCCGTCAAAGCGATAGCGATAACGAAACCGGCCGGCCCGGTCGGCACGCGTCTCCGCGAACGTTCGCCACCGGCCACGCACGAACGCCTGCAGGCTCACGAGCTTCCCGACGGGTGGGCGCGGGTGCCCGAGCAGGACGCCAGCGAAGAGCACCGCGCCTCCGTTGAGTACGAAGTGCGGAGTCGCTCGCAGCGTGCTGCGCGCCGGCACGCTCAACACGAGCTCGCGGCCTGCGGGCCCGAGGATCGCCGAGCCGTCGTAGAGGAGTCGCAGCGACCGGCTCTCGCTCGCGCGCGCCACGTAGGAGAAGCGGCCCCGCTGATCGGTCGACGTCACGCCGGCGAGCTCGACGCGCGAACCGACGCTCAAAGCGGTCGAGAACACCTCGATCCGCGCGCCGCGCAGCGGCTGCCCGTCGCTGTTGGTCAACCGACCCCGGATCACGACGTGAGCGCCCTGACCGACACGCACCACCCGTCGAAGAACCAGTTCCCGGCGCTTGCGATGGCGACCGAGACGCACGACGCGCTCGGCCGCGAATCCTGCGTTGAGCTGCATCGCGACGCGCAGCGGCGCCTGGATCTGCGCGGGGCGGCCGGCGAGCGTCTGATCGCTTTCCCCCACGTTGCCCGCGACGTCACGGGCGAACGCGCGCAAACGGTAGCGGCCGGGCGCCAGGTGCGTGTCGTCGATCTGGCCGCTCAATCTGGTCGCCTCGACGGTGGTGGGGACCGCGCGCCAGTCGTTGCTTCCCTCCCGGCTGATCTGGATCTCCGCGGTGGCAAGCCCCGAGTCGGGCTCGCTGACCGCCACGCTCACCTTCCGCGGATCATTCGGATCATCAGGGAGGAACGACAGTCGCGGCGGCTGATCATCGAAGCGCAAATGCACAGGCGCGGAGATGTTCTGTGCGTTGGCGTTGCCCGCCTGGTCCTCGAGCCACACCTGCAATGTGTAGTCCCCGGTCGAAGGCACCGAGAGACCGCTGAGGCTGGTGATGTTCGCGCCGCTCTGCGTGCCTTCCGAGCATGAGGAGGCATCCGCTCCCCGGCATAGTCGGTAGTGCGCCACGGTGATCGGCGACGCCTGCCCTTCCGGGTTCTGCCAGCGCACAGAGAAACCGTTGGCCGAGCGCCACCCCTCCCCGCCATCCACGCTCATCCCTTGCGGCCGGTCCGGCGCGTTGTTATCGACGTAGATCGTTCGCTGGGTCCCGGTCGGGTTGCCCGCCGGGTTTCCTACCGCGACGAGAACGTCGTGCGGCCCGTCGCTCAGGCGGCCGGTGTCCAGGGTGTAGGAGGAGCTCACGTCGCGGCAAGGCGCGGGACGAGAGAAGTCACACGGCGCGTTGGTGGACTGGGAGGGCGCCTCGTCGACGAACAGGCTCGTGCGCTGGATGCCTGTCGTGTCGTGGCCGGTGAAGGTGACGGCTTGCGGGCCGCGCAGCCACGCGGGCGCCCACAGCGGACCGCCGGCCGTGAGCTGAGGGGCGCTGTTCTCGCTCACCACCACCGCGGCGGAGTAGAGCTCGTTGCTGACAAACGGGTTGCCGTGCCCGTCTCCCGTCAGACATCCTGAACGGCGCAGACACGCCGACAGCGCCCGGATCGACGTGGCCGCGGGGACGCGCACAAACGCCGGGCGGCCCCGGCCGCCGTAGAGCTGGCGGCACGACTGGTCGCCGGCGGGGCGGCAGCCGGCGAGCAGGCGGCCGGTGTCGGTCTCGATCGTCGACTCCCACCCCTGCGAGGCCGCCATCCGCCCCACCCAGGAGAGGCCGACGATCGTCGTGCCGGGCGGGGCGGTGAACCGCCACTCCGCGTAAGAACCGCGGCCCGCACGCACGCGCAAGGTGGAGGAGCGGCTCTTCAAACCGCTGCGGTCATCGACCGTAGGGCACACCGACCCCGTGCTCATCAAAGGTGTCTGGCGCGCCACCCACGAATGGTTCCCGCCCGCCGCGTTACACGAGAGCACCGTGAAAGTCCCCGCACGCGCCACCCCCGGCAGCACCCAAAGCACCAGCACGGCGAGCCCGACGAGCAGCGCTACCCGGTGCCCCGCCGACACGCGCGGTCCGCCAAACGGGGTGCGCCGATCATCCAATGCTCGAGACGGTCGGGTCATGGCGTGAACTCCCCTCCGCCGCTCGCCGGAGCCGGAGCGGGGGCCGGGGAGCGCGCCGGCTGCGACGCGGCCGTCGCCCGCGGCGCCGAGGTCTGACTCGGCCCGAGCGAGAACTCACCCGCCGAGGACGGCGAGCTCACCCCCCTTCTCGAAGAAGGCGGCGGGCTCGCCGCATAGGTTCTCGGCGGCGGAGCGCTCGCGCGTCGAGGCCTGAGCGTCGGAGCGGCGCGTACCCGCGGCGCGCTCCCTGGGTGGGCGACGCTCGACCGGTGCTGCGGGCGCCGGGTGTGTCGACGCGGCACGTGGCGATGGTCCGTGCGGTGGGCGTGGCGCTCGACGCGATGCGCCACGCCGGGCGAGAAGACGCCGGTGGAGAGGCACGCCCCGCTGACCGCCCCACCGGCCAGGCACGCCGCCAGCACCGCCTTGGCCGCCGTTCCGCCCGCGAGTGCGCCGCCTGCCGCCGACTCCGGATGCCCCATCCCACTCGAGGGCTCCCGGCCGACCAGGGCGCTCAGCCGCACCCGCGTGCCCGTCGCGCGATCCGAGAGCCAACCGAGCACACCCCCGCCCGCGACCGCCACCGGCCACGGGACGAGCTCCCCGAGCTGCTGCCGTGCATGGCGTAGCGCCGCCGCCTCCGCGCGACACCCTGCACAGCTACCCACGTGAACCGCGAGGCGCCCCGCCTCCTCCTCACTCGCCACCCCCGCCACCCACGCATACAACGGCAGCTTCAGCGCGCGACAACGCTCACCGCGATCGGCGGCCGCCACCAACCCCGCGAGCTTCTCGGTCGCGCGCTTGGCCGTCGAGCGATAGCGCTCAAGCGCCCATCCCAACCGGTCACAAATCTCGGGCCGCGAGAGCTCCGCGCCCTGCAACACCAACACCCGCTGCTCATCGACCGAGAGCTCCGCCACCAGCTCCCGCAACCGCTCAAGCTCAAAGCGCGCCTCCACTCCACGCTCAAACCGCGGCGAGCGATCCTCAAGCACCACAGCGCCCTCATCCTCGTCCTCCTCGCCGAGCGCGACCGCCGCCGGGCGCGCGCTGCGCGCGCGATGCTGATCAACGATCCGCGAGCGGAACTTCAACTCAAGCGCATTAGCCACATGCTCCGCACCGTCAAAGCACCGTCCCGCCCGCACGATGCGAACCAGCTCAAACGTCGCCTGGCTCAAACAATCCTCAAGATCGCCGCGCTCCAGGCGTCCCTCGTAAGAACGCAGAAGGACCGCCCACTTCTCCGCCGCCACCTCAGCCACCAACTCCGCCGGATCCACACCCGACGCATCCGGCCGCGAGCGCTGAAACCGCGCCGCGGGCCCACGGGCACCCGCACGCGCAGAAGAAACCCAGACGCTCATACCGCCCCACTCCGACCAACGGCAAGCAACGGGGCTAGAAACCGCCACCTTCCGCTCACCCACCACACCCCGACACGCCCCCTCCTGACAACCGGCCCCCTCTGAGCCGACGCCCGCACGCAACGTCGCGTCAGGGCGGCAACCCGTCAGTCAGGATTGTAGATCTCTAAGTCAAGGCGAGGCGCCGATCACCGGCCGCCGATCCAATGCGACTACATGGCACCCCCCGGATGTTGGAGAAGGCGCGCCTCGTGTTTGGCCGCACCGCCCCCGAAACGCGGTAGCGCACGAGTACGCGGCGAATACTTGAGGAGATCGAGCCCCAACCGGCGCGGCGCTGCGGAGTAGACGCGAGAACGCCGACCAGCGACCCGGTGGACCACGTCACTACCCGAAACGCATAGCCGCACCTCGCGACCACCCGAGATGTCGACCCTAGCCCTTGACCACCCAACCAGCGCCGGCGAGCGCCTGCTCACCGCCGACGAGCTCGCGGCACGCTGGCAAGTGCCCCGCTCATGGGTATACGCCGCCAGCCGCACCGGCCGAATCCCCACCATAAGACTCGGCCACTACTACCGCTACCGGCTCAGCGCCATCGCAGACTGGGAAGAAGCCCAAGAGGCGACCGACCGCTGAATGCAAGCCTCGAGGCACTCGAGGGCATGCCCGCGGACGGCGGTCCCGTCGAAGTGGTTGCCGGCTCGCGTCGGTCAAAGCATTCCGCGTTCCACCAAATCCGCCGCGACCGCGGGCTGACTCGACACACCGACAAGGCGCACGTCTCCCCAGCCTGTTGGCCTGTTATCCGTGGAGGCTCAGGAGAGACAGCCTGGCAACTGAGCGCCTCTGGAAGAGCAGACCCAACGGTCCCGCCAACGTTGCTCTCGTCGTGAGGCTCTGTCGCTCTCCTACGCAGCTTCCCTGCGTCGATGCGTTCGCCGCGGCCCAAGGACGGCCGCTAAGCGCTCTTCGAGGTCTGTTCGGGCGACGTGCCTCCCCGCAGGAGATACCCGAGGCAAGAACTGCTCGACGGGTCCGGCCAGCCGCTCGCCCTCGAAAGCGCGCCACTCGTTCGCGTGGCCAACCGCCGCATTGATCTCTCGCGCCGCCGAGCGCGCACGCTTTACGTCGCGTATCACCATCGGCAGCGTCAAGTCACGATCTGGCCCCACACCGATCATCACCGGTGCTGCCGTAACAAGCTCGTCACCGGCCAAGATAAACGGCCGGACCAAGCCAACGGTGTGACCACCGGTAGTCACGGCCACCGTCCTGCCGGCCACCGCGAGTCGGTCGAGGTGCCGAGATGCATCGGCGTAGAAGCCGGTCCCGTGAGTAAAGCGACCGAGGATCCGCTTGAACGTGAGCCTAGCGTCTTCAGAGTTCAAGCCGATAACGCACCGTCGGTGCGCGCCGTACCGCCAGTCGGCGGCGATGGAGTCGCTCGGCTCAAGGCGAAGTTCTCCGATCTGCACACGCCGGTTGTACGCCCGGGGCCGGACGGCACGGAGCGCCCATGGCCGCCGACGCATGAACCTCGGTGACTACGGCAGCGACTCGCAGGCTTTCCCGTCGCCGTCTCGATCCAGGTTCGCGGCACTGTCCCGGTGGGCCTCGAAGTAGGCCTGAGCGTCGGCGTGTGAAGAGAAGTCCTTGCAGGTGACGTGACCGGAGGGACTCGGCGAGGAGGACGGGGTATGAGTCGGTCTGGGCTCAGGTCTCGAGGCCGGCATCGGTGAACTAGAGGCTTTCGGCGCGTAACGGAGCCAGTTCCGCGCCATGCGGCGCTGCGCGGTTGCGAGACCCAGCGTGCCGCCACACACCGCGTCGTGGTAGGCGTTCTCGAGGGAGTCTTTGCGTCCGAAGCCAGGCGCCCGCTCGGGCCAGAGGTTGGCGCGCGCGTTGGAGCCGCCCAGCTCGAGCGGCACCAGATGGTCGACCTCGTAGGAGCCGGCCGCATGTGAGGTGATTCCGTAGGCGGTGTAGATGCTCTGCTTGAGGGACTCGGGCACGTTCCGGACGCGGGAGGTGTAGCCGGAGACGCAAGTCTGCGCTGGCGTTGCTGAGGCGAAGACAGCGCCGGACGTGCACTCAGAATCCGGCAGGCTGCCCCGTACCCGGCAGCCGGTCGTCTTGGAGGCAGTGCCCAACTCCGGGCCGCCTGCGGCGCGGGCAGTGCGCCGAGGCTGCGCGCGAGGTCGAGCGTGCGCCGGGCGATGATGGCTCCGGTGCTGTGGAGGCGGCCCGCCGACCACGGACGACTCAGACTGCGGCGTCGCATTGTCCTGCCCGCACCCCGCGAGCAGCAGGAGCCCGGTCAGCAGGAGGGTGCCTGGCCGGCTCATGTCGGCAGGACCGCGATGAAGGGTTGCGGTTCGTCGTGGGTAGTCCCTGCCATAGCACTACTCCTCACTTCCGCCCGGACCGTGCGCAGCCTACCGGCTCCGCGGTGCCCCAGGGCGCTACGACGCGGAGACCTCGCGACGGCAAGGGCGGATCTCTCCGGCGGCGAATACCCACGACATGGACGAGCGGAGCCGACGGATGGCCCGGCGTTTCGAGCTGCCGATGCTCCTCGCCGCGCTGCTCGTCATCCCGGTGCTCATAATCGAGCAGTCCCCGCACGCCAGCCACGGCCTGCGGGTCGTGAGCGCTGTCTTGAACTGGGCGATCTGGCTCACCTTTGCCAGCGAGCTCGTCACCATGCTCGCCGTCGTCCCGAGCCGGCGCACGTGGCTGCGCGAGCATCCGCTTGAAGTCGTGATCGTGGTCCTCACCCCGCCGTTCCTGCCGGCCAGCCTGCAAGCGGCCCGGCTCCTACGTCTTGTCCGCGTGCTGCGCCTGGTCCAGATCGTGCTCATCGGCCGGCGGCTCTTCTCGGTCGAGGGCCTCCGCTACGCCGCGCTTGTCGTCTCCGTGGCCGGACTCGGCGGCGGTGCGGCGTTCGCCGCCGTCGAGAAGGAGCACAGCACCTGGGACGGCGTCTACTGGGCCTTCACCACCATGACCACCGTCGGCTACGGGGACATCTCCCCGCACACCACGACCGGCAAGATCCTGGCCGTCGGGCTCATGTTCATCGGCATCGGCTTCGTGGCCCTCCTGACCGGCGCCATCGCCGAGCGCTTCGTAGCGCCCCGCCTCGAGGCAGCAGAGCAAGAACTCGCCGGCGACGTCGAGATCGCCGAGACCGACCTTCTGGCTGAGCTCCACTCGGTCGCCGAGCGCCTCGCCCGCGTTGAGGCAGCGCTCGAGCGCCGAGGCGGACGTGACCCGGGGGAATCCGCCCGAACCTGAGCGCTACCGCTCCGACCGGGCGGCCCGCGTCCCCTTCCCTCGGCGCGGTCGCGCTTTCGGATAGGGCCACGCCCAACTGCGCTGCCCCACCACGCCGCACCCTTCCCGGTATAGACGGCCCGGAGAAGGGGCCGCCCGCCCGCCGCCTCGAACTTCGCCCGAGACGGCCAACGCGTTCGCCCGTGCAGGAAGCGCCGTAGCTCCTCCCCGATCGTCTCCTCCGTCCAGCGGCTCCAGCGGCTCCGGGGGCGGCGTGGGACGCCGAGCTCCGAAGCCCACCGGGTACTTAAGCCCACCGGGTACTCCCGCCCATGCGGTCCATCGCGCACACCAGTCCGGGCGGTCCGTGCTCGGCGAAGAACCGGTGGGATGGCCAGTGCTCGGGCTTGTGCTCGCGTAGGAGGCCCGGCAGCGCCTCTCGGCCCAGCGCTGTA
>JAABUW010002271.1_pt1 | contig 29640 bp, 24 predicted proteins | sample 5560081 | NCBI WGS metagenome assembly JAABUW01 (sample SAMN10711882, study PRJNA513363) | rock metagenome | isolation source: Antarctica rocks | place: Antarctica: Victoria Land, Knobhead sud | reverse complement strand
CGTTGCGTCCGCGTCGAGGCGACACCGGACCCTCCCCGACCCGGACGCAAGCACCACGGACCCGGCTGCGTCCGAGTCAGGACCACACCCGAGCCCTCTCGACCCGGACGCAAGCACCAGCGCCCCGGTTGCGTCCGAGTCAGGACCACACCCGACCCCTCTCGACCCGGACGCAAGCACCAAGGCGCCGGCTGCGTCCGCGTCGGGGCGACACCCGACCCCTCTCGACCCGGACGCAAGCGGGGAGTATGCCGGCAGCCCGGGTTCCGGTCCCGGCCTGCCCTTCCGTTTCCAGGCTCCCCTGGCGGGTCAGCTGGGGTCCGCGCGCTCCGCCGCGGCGTCGAGCTGCTTCAGACCGAACGCCTGGGGCAGGAGCGCGCTCATCGGAAGGACACCCTCCGGCGTCAGGAGCAGACACCCCGGCCCACCGTTCTCCCAGAGCAGCTGACGACAGCGCCCACATGGCATCAGCGGCTCGCCGTCGTCGCCGACGCAGGAGACGGCGGTGAGCCTGCCACCTCCCGTCGCGTGGAGGCTGGAGACCATGCCGCACTCGGCACAGAGCGCGACACCGTACGAGGCATTCTCGACGTTGCAGCCCACGACGACCCGGCCGTCGTCGACGAGCCCGGCGACGCCCACAGGGAAGTGGGAGTAGGGCACATAGGCCCGGTCCCTCACCGCCACGGCGGCCGCCTGCAGGGCCGCCCAGTCCACCGAGTCGCGACCGGGCGACGCGCCGCCGGCCGCGAAGGAGCTGCCGGCCGCGAAGGAGGCGGCACCGGCGGCACCGGCGGCACCCGCCGCGGAGGTGGTACTCGGGCCGGACGGCATACCCGTCATGTGGCCTCACCCTTGCGATAGACCTTGCCGTCTGCAGCAGGCATCCGCAGCCGCTGCGACGCGAAGGCCAGGACGAGCAGCGTCGCGACGTACGGGGTCATGCCGGTGAACTCGTTGGGCACCCGCGCGGTGAGGAAGAACCACGCGAAGGCGAGCACGCCCATGACCACCGTGACGATGCCCGTCATCGGCTTGCCCTGGCGGCGCCGGACGAGCTGCCAGACCCCCCAGGCCACCAGGCCGATGGCAAAGGGCAGGAGGTAGGCGCGCACCACGTCGCCGCCGCCACGCAGCTGGACGGCGTCGGCGTAGCCGAAGAGCGCTGCGCCACCGGAGAGCCCGCCCGGACGCCAGTTGCCGAAGATCATCGCGGCCAGCCCGATGTATCCCCGCCCACCGGTCTGGCCCTCGCGGTAGAGGTTGGAGGCGACCAACACAAGGAAGCCGCCGCCGAGACCGGCGAGTCCACCGGAGATGAGGACGGCCATGAACTTGTAGCGGATGACGTTGATGCCCAACGTCTCTGCCGCCTCCGGCGCCTCACCGCACGACCGCAGTCGCAGCCCGAACGTGGTGTGCCACAGCACCCACCAGCTGAGGACGAGGAGCCCGATCGCCACGATCGTCAGCACGTTGAGGTTCGTCGTCACGGCGCGCAGGACGCTGGCCAGGTCGGCGACGAGCCAGGTGTGGTTCTTCTCGACGTTGCCGAGGGCGTCGGCGAGACCGGGCACGCTGAGGAACGGCAGCTGCTGCAGGGGTGGGGACTGGGTCGGCCCACCCCCGGGGAGGCCGGTGAAGGTCCGGACGGCCAGGTAGGCGCCCGCGCCGGCACCGAGCAGGTTGATCGCGACCCCGGAGACGATGTGGTCGACACCGAAGACCACCGTGGCGAGGGCATGGATCGCCCCACCGACGACGCCCAGGAGGATGGCGCCCACGATGCCCGCCCACGGACCCCAGTGGTACCCGAAGAAGGCGCCGCCCCAGGTGCCCAGGATCATCATCCCCTCGAGGCCGATGTTGACCACGCCGGCGCGCTCGCTCCACAGGCCACCGAGACCGGCCAGGCCGATCGGCATGGCGAGACCGACGGCGGCCATGAGGGCCCCCGAGGAGTCGATGTCGTTGGCACCGGCGAGGATCCGCACCGTTGAGAGGAGGATGATCGCCCCGCCGACCAGGGCGAGCCAGAACCACCACGGCCGGCGCCTCGACCCGGCAGGAGAAACGGGCGACACGGGCGACGCGGACCCGGCGCTCGGTGACCTCTGCGACTGCAGCTCCCCACTGACGCTCATACCGGCGCCCCTTCCCTCGCGGGCCGCGGCTCCGCGGCGAGCTGCGAGGCGACGCGCCGCTGCTCCATCCGCGTACCGGCTCGGCGCACGAGCTCGTAGGCGATGACCACGGAGAGGACGATGACGCCCTGGATGACCAGGACGAGCCGGTCGGACACCCCGGCGTTGATCTGCAGCCCGTTGCCCTGCGCGTCAAGGTAAGCCCACAACACCGCCGCGAAGCCGATGCCGACGGCGTTGTTGCGGCCGAGCAGCGCGATCGCGATGCCGGCGAAGCCGAGCCCGGACTGGAACGTGTCGCCGTAGGTGAAGTCCTGCCCGAAGAGCAGCGGCATCCCCACGAGGCCGGCGGCCGCGCCGGAGATCGCCATCGAGGCGAGGACCATCCGCTTGACCTTGACACCGCTGGCGACGGCGGCCGTCTCGGAGCGGCCGGTGGCCCGCAGGTCGAACCCGAAGCGGGTCTTGTTCAGGATGAACCAGTAGAGAAAGCCGACGAGGATCGCGAGGACGACGAGCCCGTAGATCGTGCTCGGCGTCGCGATCATCCCGTCCACGGAGATGCCAGGCACCCGTGAGCCCTCGGGCAGCGGTTTGGTGTTCACGGCGTTGCTACCAGCGACCCGTTGGGCCGCCTTGCCCAGAAGGAAGGAGACGAGGAACGTGGCGATCGCGTTGAGCATGATCGTCGAGATCACCTCGGACACACCGCGTCCCACCTTGAGCAGCCCGGCAATGCCGGCCCAGATGCCGCCGGCGAGCATGGCGACGACGAGCGCGGCGAGGATGTTGAGCCATCCCGGGAGCCAGCCCTGACCCGCGAAAACCGCTGCGGCAAAGGCGGCGACGCGATACTGCCCGTCGACGCCGATGTTGAAGAGGTTCATCCGGAAGCCGACGGCCACGGCGATCGCCGACAGGTAGTAGACCGTCGCGGCGTTGACGATGGCGACGATCTGTCGGGGCAGCGGCGCCTTGAACAGCTGCGCCCATACCGCGCCGAACGGGTCCTTGGCGACGAGCAGGATGACGGAGGTGACGACGAAGGCCACGACGATCGCGAGCAGCGGGGCGGCGAGCGCGAGGGCGATGCGACGCGGGTCGACCCGGCTCATCGGGACTCCTCCGTCGACGACGCGCCCGTATGCCGTGCTGCCCCGTCAGGCGGCGACGGCACCTCCGCGTCGGGTGCCGTGTCGTTTGACGTCGCGTCGCGGGGGACCGAGCCACCGTGGCTCCGGCCCGCCGGCCGGTCCCCGGCGCCCGTCATCGCAGCACCGAGCTCCTCCTTGGTGACCGTGTCGGGGTCGAAGTCATCGGACAGTGCGCCGCGCAGGATGACCCGGATCGTGTCGGAGAGCCCGACGAGCTCCTCGAGGTCGGCGGAGATCAGCAGGACCCCAAGACCCTCCCGCCGCGCCCTCTTGATGTGGTCCCAGATGGCGGCCTGGGCGCCGACGTCGACGCCTCGGGTGGGATGGGCGGCGAGGAGCACCTTGGGGTGATGGCTCATCTCGCGACCGATGATCAGCTTCTGCTGGTTCCCGCCCGAGAGCGACTCCCCCGTGACGAAGATCGAGGGGGTCCGCACGTCGTAGTCCTCGACGATCCGGCGCGTCTCCTCCTTGGCGGCCTGGGCGTTGATGAGGAAACCGTTGACGTTGGGCGGCTGGCTCTGGTGGCCGAGGATGACGTTCTCCCACAGGGGGGCCTCGAGGAGCATGCCGTGACGGTGCCGGTCCTCGGGGATGTAGCCGACTCCGGCGTCGCGGATCTCACGCACCTGCCAGTCGAGGATGTCCACGCCCTCGAGGCAGATGACGCCCGAGCTGGGTTCGCGCATCCCCATGATGACCTCGACGAGCTCGGCCTGCCCGTTGCCCTCGACGCCCGCGACGCCGACGACCTCACCGGCGTGGATCGTCAGGGAGACGTCGTCGAGGATCTTGCGGTTGCCGGCCGCCCCCGCCAGGTCGACGTGCTCGACGGTGAGAACGGCACGGTCGGTGACCGTCGACTCGTCCGTGCTCGGCGACGGCAGCTCGGAGCCGACCATGAGCTCGGCGAGCTGGCGGGCGTTGACCGACTTCGGCGCCACGGTCTTGACCGTTGTCCCTCGCCGGATGACGGTGATCTCGTCGGCGACGGAGAGCACCTCGTCGAGCTTGTGCGAGATGAAGATGACCGTCAGCCCCTCGGCCTTGAGCTCGCGCAGGTTGTCGAAGAGCTCGTCCACCTCCTGGGGCACGAGGACGGCCGTGGGTTCGTCCAGGATGATGATCTGCGCGCCCCTGTAGAGCACCTTGAGGATCTCCACGCGCTGGCGTCGACCGACCCCCAGGTCGGCCACGAGGTCGTCCGCGTCCACCCCGAGACCGTAGGTGCGGGAGATCTTCTCGATCCCGGCCCGGGCCGCGTCGCCGATGCCGTGCAGCTTCTCGGCGCCCAGGACGACATTCTCCAAAACGGTGAGGTTGTCCGCGAGCATGAAGTGCTGGAACACCATGCCGATGCCGGCCCGGATGGCGTCGGTCGGGCGCTTCAGTGTCCTCGGGGTGCCGTTGATGGCAACGGTGCCCTCGTCGGGTTGCTGGACGCCGTAAAGGATCTTCATCAAGGTGGACTTGCCCGCGCCGTTCTCACCGACGATGGCGTGCACCGTCCCCCGGGCCACGGTGATCTCGATGTCCTTGTTGGCGACGACGCCGGGGAACCGCTTCGTGATGCCGCTCAGCTGCACGGCCGGAGGGGCCTGCCCGGCAGGCGTCGCGGGGCGGTGCTTCACGGTGGAGTCAGCGATGACGCACCCTCCTCGTCCCGGCCCCACGTCAGTCGTGGGCGTCCTGTGGCATCCTGTGCGATCGGTGCAGCGGTCTGCAGCGGTCACCCACGGGGCACAACCTACGGCACGGGAAGGCCCGGGCAGCCCGCATTCGCCGCCCGGGCCGACCGCTCATCACGTGAGCGTCTCGCTGTGGAGGCTACTTCGCGGGGACGGTGATCTTGCCGTCGATGATCTGCTTCTTGTAGTCGTCGAGCTTGGCCTTGATGTCGTCGACCTTGCCACCGGTGGTCGAGTAGTCGACCCCGCCGGACTTGAGGTCGAAGGTGTGCACGCCGTTCTTGAACTGCCCGTCCTTGATCGACTTGATGAAGTCGAAGACCCCGACGTCGACCTTCTTGATCATCGAGGTGATGATGACGTCGCGCACGTCGGCCGGAGCCGTCAGGGCCTGGTCGGAGTCGACACCGATGGCCATCTTGCCGGCTGCCTTCGCGGCGGTGAAGACCCCGCCACCCGATCCACCGGCAGCGTGGTAGACCACGTCGGCCCCGCCCTGGTACATGCCCTCGGCGGCAGCCTTGCCCTTGTCGACCGAGGCGAAGCCGGAGAAGTCCGGCGGCTTGGTGAGGTACTTGGAGTCGACGACGATGCTGGGGTTGACCGCCTTGGCCCCTGCCAGGTAGCCCACCTCGAACTTCTTGATCAGGTCGGTGTCGACCCCCCCGACGAAGCCGATGTGGTTGGCCTTGGACTTCAGGGCTGCTGCTGCGCCGACGAGGAACGAGCCCTCGTTCTCGGCGAAGGTGATGTTGTCGATGTTCGCTGCCGTGGAGTCGGGCGACGCGTCGTCGACGATGGCGAACTTCACCTTGGGGTTGGCCTTGGCTGCGGCTCCGACGGACTTGGCGTAGGCGAAGCCGACGGCGACGACGTTGGTGTAGCCCGCGTCGATGAGCTGCTGGAGGCGCTCCAGGCGGGCGGACTCGGCCTCGCCGTTGGTCGCTGCCGCCTCCTTGACCTCGGCGCCGAGATCCTTCTTGGCCTTGTCGAGGCCAGCGGCTGCGGCATCGTTGAACGACTGGTCGCCTCGACCGCCGACGTCGTAGGCCATGCCGACCTTGAGGCTGGCGGCGCCGGCACCGCCGCCACCCGATGCGGCTCCCGTCTGGGCGCCTGCGCCGGCGTTACCGCCTGCAGTGTCCGAACTGCTTCCACAACCGGCCAAAGCCACGGCTGCCGCAGACATGGCCGCTGCGATCCTGATCACCTGACGCAAGGTGTGTCTCCTTTGTCTCTGGGACGAACGGCATACGGTAGGCGCGCTCGCAGCGAACCCTAACGCGCACCAGCGTGACCCCCGGGTCGCTTGGGAAGAGGCGGTGGCGAACGTTACCGAGTCGGAACGTCAGGGGGCCGCCAGCAGCGCTGGCTGGGGGATCACAACCGCCCCAGCAAGCACTTTGGCACCACACAGGAGGGCCCGCTCGTCGAGCACGAGGTCGCCCTGGTGCAGGTCGTAGGTCCGTCCGCCTGGCGTGCGCGTGCCGAGTCGAGCCATGGCACCCGGGAGCTTCGTGAGGTACCACGCGAAGTCCTCGCCGCCGAGCGACTGGACCGTGGACGTCCCGACGAGGCCAGCCTCCCGGGCCGCCGTGCGGAGCGCCTCCACCGGGCCCGCGGCGTTGACCACCGGGGGCACGCCGGGAGTGTGGGTGATCTCGGCCGTGACGCCGTAGGGGGCGACGACTGCGGTGACGAGCTCCTCGACGAGCGGTCCGACCGTCTGCCAGACGTCGACGTCGAGCATCCGCAGCGTGCCGCTCGCCGTGCCCGTCGACGGGATGACGTTCTGGGCCCCGCCCGCGTGGACGCTCCCCCAGACGAGCACCGCCCCGGCCCGCGGGTCGAGCCGTCGCGACAGCGCGGCCGGGACGTCGGTGACGACCTTCGCGAGCGCGTAGGTGAGGTCCTGGGTCAGGTGGGGGCGCGACGTGTGCCCGCCGTGGCCCTTGAGGGTGACCTCGACGCTGTCCGCCGCCGCGGTGATGGCGCCGACGAGGAGACCGAGCTGGCCCACGTCGAGCGACGGGTCGCAGTGCAGGGCGAAGATCTCGTCGACGTCGCTGAGCCAGCCGCCGTCGATGACCTCGTGGGCCCCGCCGGGGATGACCTCCTCGGCGGGCTGGAAGACGAGCCGGACGGCCAGGTTGCGCTGGACGAGGGCGTCCCGCTGGGTCGCGAGCGCCAGACCCGCGCCGAGGACGATGACGGTGTGGGCGTCGTGCCCACAGGCGTGGGCGACGCCGTCGACGGTGGAGCTCCACGGCATACCGGTGCGTTCCAGCACCGGCAGTGCGTCGAGGTCGGCCCGTAGCGCCACCCGGCGGCTTGGGTGCTCCGGGCCCAGGTCGGCGATGACCCCGCTCCCCGGCAGGCGGGTGACCTTGAGCCCGGCGGCCTCGAGCCGGTCGGCCACGAGGGCGCTGGTGCGGCGTTCCTGCCGGGCCAGCTCGGGGTGAGCGTGGATGTCCCGGCGCAGCGCGATGAGCTCGGGCTGGAGATCGCTGAGAGCAGCGTGGAGGCCGGCGAGCAGGGTGTCCATGGTGCGGGCCACGTTACCGGCGTCCCGGTTGGGCCGGACGGGAGACCCGGCTACGCTCCGCGTCCATGCCTGCCTCTGCCGAACCGGTCATCCACCCCGAGGTCGCGGAGGCGCTCCGGACCGGGCGCGGCGTCGTCGCGCTCGAGAGCACCCTCCTCGCCCACGGCCTCCCCCGGGGCGACAACCGGCGGATCGCCGACGAGGTCGAGGACGCGGTCCGGGACGCCGCCGCCGTGCCGGCCACCATCGCGGTCCTCGACGGCGTCGTCCACATCGGGCTGACGCCCGAGGAGCTTGACCGGCTGTGCCTGCAGGACGACGTCCTCAAGCTGAGCCTGCGCGACGTCGCCGTGGCGACCGCCCTCGGGCGCACCGGGGCGACGACCGTTGCCTCGACGTCGGCGCTGGCCCACCGGGTGGGCATCCGGGTCTTCGCGACGGGCGGGCTCGGCGGCGTCCACCGGGGCGCGGCCGAGACGTTCGACGTCTCGGCCGACCTCGGCGTCTTAGCCCACACGCCGGTGCTCGTTGTCTGCGCCGGGGTGAAGTCGATCCTCGACGTCGGCGCCACCCTCGAGACCCTCGAGACCCTCTCCGTGCCCGTCCTCGGATACCGCACCACGGCGTTCCCCGGCTTCTACCTCTCCGACTCCGGTCACCTGGCACCGTGGCGGGTCGAGTCGGCGGCGGAGGTGGCGGCGGTCGCCCACGCGCGACGGGTCCTCGGCACGGATGCCGCCGGTGTGGTCCTTGCGAACCCGCTGCCGGAGGGCCGTCAGGTCGACCGCGGCCTGCACGACCGGCTCGTCGCCGAGGGACTCGCCCTCCTGGCCAGGGAGGGGGTCCGAGGCAAGGAGGTCACGCCGCGGCTGCTCGAGTTCTTCCACGAGAGCTCCGGCGGCGAGAGCCTGCGCGCCAACGTGGAGCTCGTCCTCGCCAACGCAGCCCTGGCCGGTGAGGTCGCCGTCGAGCTCGCTGCCCTCGAGGGCGCCGACGCGTGAGCCGGCTGTCGCGGCCGGTGGTCGTCGTCGGCGACGTCGGCATCGACGTGCTGACCCGGCCGCTCATGCCGCTCGTCCGCGGTGGGGAGGCCACGTCGCACATCTCCCTCGTGCCGGGCGGCGCCGGGGGCAACACCGCTGCGTGGCTCGGCGCCCACGACGTCGACGTCTCCCTTCTCGCGCGGGTCGGCAACGACCAGGCCGGCTTCGCCGCTCGGGGTGCCCTCGAGGCAGCCGGCGTGCACTGCGTGTTCGCGGTCGACAACGACCTGCCCACCTGTGTCGTCGTCGTGCTCGTCGACGACGCCGGGGAGCGCACGATGTTCTCGGACCGCGGTGCCAACGCGGCGTTCCGCGTGGAGGACGTCCTGCTCGACGACGCTGCCGGTGCGGCAACCGGGACGGGGTTGCCGCACCTCCACCTCAGCGGCTACGTCCTGTTCGACACCGGTTCCCGCGCGGCCGGGCTGGCCGCCCTTGTGGGCGCCCGTGCCCGCGGGTGGACGACGTCGGTCGACCCGCAGTCGGCCGAGCTGGTCGCCGAGGTCGGTGCCGCGGCCTTCCTCGCGTGGGTCCGCGGCGTGGACCTGCTCCTGCCCAACGAGATCGAGGCCGAGGCGCTGGGCGGTCCCGACGCCGTCCTCGCCGAGGTGGACCAGGTTGTCGTCACCTACGGCGCCAGGGGGGCGCGGTGGTGCAGCGCCGACCGCGACCTTCGGGCGCCCGCACCGCTCGTGCGGTGCATCGATTCGACGGGCGCGGGCGACGCCTTCAACGCCGGGCTCCTCGCCAGCTGGCTGACCAACGCCGACCCGCAGCGGGCACTGCGCGCCGCGGTCGCGGCCGGCAGCGCGGCAGCTGCGGGACTGGGTGCCCGGCCGCGGCCGTAGCGCGAAAACCGTTGGGAGACACGGGTATGCCGTGCAGCCGAGCCGCACGGCATACCTCTCGGTCGAGCTGGGTCAGCGCGGGGTGCGGGCCGCGCTCATCCCGTCGTAGAAGGCCGTCGACTCCCTCTTGAAGAGCAGGAAGATGACGTAGGCGCCGAGGACGACGGTGACCAACCCCAGGACGAGGCTGAGTCCCGGCGTCTTGCCCTGCGCAACATTCGACAGGATCGAGAGGAGGGACAGGACGAAGAAGACCGTCGCGACGACGCGAGCCCACTTCTTGCCCTTGCCGTTGGCCGACGCCATCCACAGCCAGAGCCCCGCGCCGATAAGACCGAAGATGGCGGCGGCGACGATGGCCGCGGTGGCGCCCGCGCTGACCTGCGCCTCCGTGAAGGGAGTGCCGCTGTCGGCCGCCGTCTTGCGGATGAGGTCCTTGACGTTGCCCATGCTCAGGAGCGACAGGACCATGCCGAGCACCGAGAGGCCGGCCCCGACCCTCATGAGCAGGACCGCCTGCTGGATGGATGGCGGCTGGTTCGTCGTGCCGGCTGTGGCATAGGGACTGCCCGGTCCCTGACCACCGTCCGGTGGTGGCGGCGCCTACGCGTATTGGGGCGCTTGGCCGTACTGCTGCGCGGGCGGTGGCTGCGCGGAACCGTACTGCTGCGCGGGCGGTGGCTGCGGCGAACCGTACTGCGGGGCCTGGTACTGCTGAGGGGGTGCCTGTGGAGAGCCGTAGCCGCCCGGGTTCGGTGGCTCGTTAGGAACCTGCGGAGGCTGGCTGCTCATCTGACGTCCCCTGTCCTGGTCTGCGAGTAATGCGTCCGTGCTCGACTCTAGCGAAGGAGGGGGCCGGGGACGGAAACCCGGTCCGCTTCCTGGCCAACGGATCTCGGCCCATCGGCATACCGGGACTCGGGTGGGCGACGCGTCGACCTCTGTCTCAGAAGATGTCCCGGGGGACGTAGACGCCCCATACCTCCCGGAGGGCGTGCGCCACCTCGCCGCCGGTGGCCCGCAGGCGCAGCGCCTCCTTCATCGGGTAGAGCACGTTGTCCGTCCCCCGGGCCGCGTCCTGCAGGCGGGCAAGCGCCGACTTCACCGCGTCGTTGTCCCGCTCGGCGCGCAGGGTTGCGAGCCGGGCGACCTGCTCCTGCTCGATGGCCGGGTCGACGCGCAGGGGCACGTAGGCCTCCTCCTCGTCCAGCCGAAACCGGTTCAGCCCCACGACGGTCCGCTCCTGGTGGTCGATCTCGAGCGCGATCCGGTAGGCGGACCGCTCGATCTCGGCCTTCTGGAAGCCCTCCTCGATGGCCGCCACCGCGCCGCCCTTGTCCTCGACCCTCTGGATGAGCTCGAGCGCGGCCGCCTCGATGTCGTCGGTCATCGCCTCCATGACGTAGGAGCCGGCGAACGGGTCCACCGTCTTGGTCACGTCGCTCTCGTAGGCGATGACCTGCTGGGTGCGCAGGGCGAGGCGGGCGGCTTTGTGTGTCGGGAGGGCGATGGCCTCGTCGTAGGAGTTCGTGTGCAGCGACTGGGTGCCCCCGAGGACGGCCCCGAGCCCCTGGAGCGCGACCCGGACGAGGTTGACCTCGGGCTGCTGGGCGGTGAGCTGCACCCCGGCGGTCTGGGTGTGGAAGCGCAGCATGAGCGACTTCGGGTTTTTGGCGCCGAACTCCTCGCGCATGATTTTGGCCCAGATGCGGCGCGCGGCGCGGAACTTGGCGACCTCCTCCAGCAGCGTCGTCCTCGCGACGAAGAAGAAGGAGAGCCGGGGGGCGAAGTCGTCGACGCCGAGCCCGGCGGCCTGCGCCGCACGGACGTACTCCTTGGCGTTGGCCAGGGTGAAGGCGATCTCCTGCACGGGCGTCGCGCCGGCCTCGGCCATGTGGTAGCCCGAGATGGAGATCGTGTTCCAGCGCGGCATCTCCTTCTGGCAGTAGGAGAACACGTCGGAGACTAGGCGCAGCGAGTCCTTGGGCGGGTAGATGTAGGTCCCCCGGGCGATGTACTCCTTGAGGACGTCGTTCTGGATGGTCCCCGTCAGCTGGTCGCCGCCGATGCCGTTCTCCTCGGCGACGAGTTGGTAGAGCAGGAGCAGCACCGACCCTGGCGCGTTGATCGTCATCGAGGTCGACAGCTTGTCCAGGGGCAGCCCGTCGAAGAGCAGCCTCATGTCGTCGAGCGAGTCGATGGCCACGCCGACCTTGCCGACCTCGCCGTGGCTGATCGCCTCGTCCGAGTCGTAGCCCATCTGCGTCGGTAGGTCGAACGCCACCGAGAGGCCGCCAGTCCCCGCGGCGACGAGCTGGTGGTAGCGCTCGTTCGACTCCTTCGCGGTCCCGAAGCCCGCGTACTGCCGCATCGTCCATGGCCGTCCGGTGTACATCGACGCGTAGACCCCCCGCGTGTAGGGGTACTCCCCCGGCTCCCCCAGCTTCGTGGCCGCGTCGCCGGTGAGGTCCTCGGGCCCGTAGATCCCCTTGATCGGCAGGCCGGACTCACTGCGCGCACCTTCAACCATGGGCCGAAGCCTAGCGAGCCGGTATGCCGGGCAGCGGGGTCCGTGGGCGACCTCACCGCCCCGCGGCGGCCCGTGTCAGAAAATCACCCAATTCGGGCACGGAACCGCGATTCTTGACACTGATCTGGGGCGCAGCCGGCTCCGTGGCGATTTGACTCCCGCCAGCCCGCTCCAGCGACGCGCCGCAACCGGCCCACCGGGAGCGCAGGGCGCGAGCCGCCGGACTGCGGTGTCAGGTGAGGTCGGTCCGCCCGGTGGCCTTCAACATCTCGACGACGGCCTTGACGTCCTGCGCCCGCTTCCTCGACATGACCAGGAGCGCGTCCGGGGTGTCGACGACGACGACGTCGTCGAGCCCGAGAACGGCGATCGTCCGACCCGTCCCCGCGGCGATGACCCCCGACGAGTCCAGCGTGACGACCTGCCCGGCGTCGCCGATGAGCTTGACCCCGGGCCGGCCCGCGACATCCGGCAGCAGCGCACCGAGAGAGGCGAAGTCACCGACGTCGTCCCACGTGAAGGACGCCGGGATGACCGCCACGAGGCCGTCCCGGGCGGCTGGCTCGGCGACGGCGTGGTCGATGGCGATGGTGCGCAGGGTCGGCCAGACCTCGTCAAGCCGTGTGGGGTCCGCAGCGATGGAGCGCAGTCCGGCGGCCAGCTGAGGGTCATGGGCGGCCAGCACGTCGAGGAGCACCGAGGCCCGCGCGACGAACATCCCGCCGTTCCACCAGAACCCGCCTGTGACCAGGTACCCGGCAGCCGTCTCGGCGTCGGGCTTCTCGACGAACTCCAGCACCGCTCGGGCACCCGGCGCCCCGAGCACCTCCAGCGGCGCGCCCTGGCGGATGTAGCCGAAGGCGGTCGACGGGCCGGTCGGTGTGATGCCCAGGGTGAGGATCTTGCCCGTCCGGGCCACCTTGACCGCCTGACGCACCACATCGTGGAACTCGTGCACCTGCCCGATGACGTGATCGGCTGCGAACGACCCGAGGACGGCGGAGGGTTCCTGGCGCTCGATCACCGCCGCGGCCAGCCCGATGGCGGGCATCGAGTCGCGCGGGCTCGGCTCCGCGATCACGTTCGCGACGGGCACCTCCGGCAGCTGCGAGCGCACCGCGTCGGCGTGCGCCACCCCCGTGACGACCACGACCCGTTCCGAGGTCAGGGGCACGATCCGGTCCCAGGTCGACTGCAGCAGGGTGCGTCCCGTCCCGGTCAGGTCGTGGAGGAACTTCGGCGAGGCCGCGCGCGACAGCGGCCACAGCCGGGTCCCCGCGCCCCCCGCCGGGATGACTGCCCAGAACCCGTCGATCGGCTCTACCCCCTCGGCCGCGTTCCCCGTCATGGGCACCGAGGCTAGGGCATCCTGCCACCCGACCTTTCCGCGTCGCCCACGCCGAAGGACGCCCGTATGCCGTGCGCCCGGCATACGGGTGAGCAACGAGAGATTCTCCACACCGGCATGGGGCCCACCGGCGCCCTCGCGGGCGAACCCGGGAGATACCGTTGCACGGTGGCAACTTCGACCCTCCCTGCGGGGCAGCTCACCGCCCGCCGCACCACCATCGCGATGAAGATGGTCATGGCGGTGTCGGGTGCGCTCTTCGTGCTTTACGTCCTCATGCACATGTACGGGAACCTCAAGCTGTTCGGGGGGCAGGAGGCCTACCAGGAGTACGCGCACCACCTGCGAACGCTGGGCGAGCCGATCCTTCCCTTCTCCGGGTTCCTGTGGCTCTTCCGGTCCCTGCTCATCGTCGCAGTCATCGCACACGTCTACTCGGCGTTCTACCTCTGGAGCCGCGCGCAGAGCGCCCGGACGACGCGGTACCAGGTGAAGAAGGCCGCGGCCTCAACACTCTCGTCACGCACCATGCGCTGGGGCGGCGTCGCGCTCCTGCTCTTCGTCATCTTCCATCTTCTGCAGTTCACGGCAAACGCCATACAGGTCAACGGGATCCACTCGAGTGGATACCTGCGCGTCGTGTCGAGCTTCCAGGTCTGGTGGGTCGTCCTCATCTATGTGCTCGCAATGATCGCCCTGGCGATGCACATCCGGCACGGTATCTGGAGCGCGAGCCAGACCCTCGGGTGGACCAGCACCGCGGGGGCTCGCCGCCGGGCCAACCTGCTGGGGATCGGCATCGCGGCCGTCGTCGCGGTCGGCTTCCTCCTGCCGCCGCTGTCCATCCTCCTCGGCCTGATCAAGTAGGGACTCATGACTGACACCACGACGCCCGTTACCCCGGAGAGCGCCCCCGACGTCGGGCTGGCCACCGGCCTCTACCGCTTGGGCGACGGCCTTGCGGACACCAAGGCCCCCAAGGGTCCCATCTCCGAACGCTGGGGCACCCGTCAGTTCGAGGCGGAGCTGGTCAACCCGGCCAACCGCCGCAAGCTCACCGTGATTGTCATCGGCACCGGACTGGCCGGCGCCTCCGCCGCGGCGACCCTCGGTGAGGCCGGCTACCGCGTCAAGTCCTTCTGCTACCAGGACTCCCCACGCCGCGCCCACTCGATCGCGGCCCAGGGTGGGATCAACGCCGCGAAGAACTACAAGGAGGACGGCGACTCGGTCTACCGCCTGTTCTACGACACGGTGAAAGGCGGGGACTTCCGCTCCCGCGAGTCCAACGTCTACCGTCTCGCGCAGGTCAGCGCCGACATCATCGACCAGTGCGTCGCCCAGGGGGTGCCCTTCGCCCGCGAGTACGGCGGCATGCTGGACAACCGGTCCTTTGGCGGCGTCCAGGTCTCGCGCACCTTCTACGCCAGGGGCCAGACCGGGCAGCAGCTGCTCATCGGTGCCTACCAGGCGCTCGAGCGGCAGGTCGCGGCGGGCACGGTCGAGATGTACGCCCGCCACGAGATGCTCGAGCTCGTCGTCGCCGACGGCCGGGCGCGCGGAGCGATCATCCGCGACATGGTCACCGGCGAGATCGAGACCCACCTCGCCGACGCCGTCGTCCTGGCGAGCGGCGGCTACGGCAACGTCTTCTACCTCTCGACGAACGCCATGGGGTGCAACGTCACGGCGACCTGGCGGGCCCACCGCAAGGGTGCCTACTTCGGCAACCCCTGCTACACCCAGATCCACCCGACCTGCATCCCCGTCGCCGGCGAGCACCAGTCGAAGCTCACCCTGATGAGCGAGTCCCTGCGCAACGACGGCCGCATCTGGGTGCCGAAGAGCCGCGAGGACGGCGAGAAGGACCCGCGGGAGATCCCGGAGGCGGACCGCGACTACTACCTCGAGCGGATCTACCCCGCCTTCGGCAACCTCGTCCCGCGCGACATCGCCTCCCGCCAGGCGAAGAACGTCTGCGACGAGGGCCGCGGGGTGGGCCCGCTCGTCGGCGACTTCCGCCGCGGGGTCTACCTCGACTTCACCGACGCACTGCAGCGGATGAGCAACGCGGCGGTCGCGGACAAGTACGGCAACCTGCTGGACATGTACCAGCGGATCACCGGCGAGAACCCCTACGAGGTGCCCATGCGCATCTACCCCGCCGTGCACTACACGATGGGCGGCCTGTGGGTCGACTACGACCTGCAGTCCAACATCCCCGGGCTGTTCGTCACCGGTGAGGCCAACTTCTCCGACCACGGCGCGAACCGGCTCGGGGCCTCGGCCCTCATGCAGGGCCTCGCCGACGGCTACTTCGTCCTGCCGAATACCATCCGCGACTACCTCGCCCACGGTCCCTACCCGAAGGTCGAGCCGACCCACGAGGCGGTCCTCGCAGCCCTCAGCTCGGTGGGTGCGCGGATCGAGAAGCTGCTCTCCATCAAGGGCGATCGCACCGTCGACTCCTTCCACAAGGAGCTCGGCAACATCATGTGGGAGTTCTGCGGGATGGAGCGGTCCGAGGAGGGCCTGCTCAAAGGCATCGACCTCATCCGCGGCCTGCGGGACGAGTTCTGGCGCAACGTGCGGGTCCTCGGCTCCGGCGAGGAGATCAACCAGTCGCTCGAGAAGGCCGGCCGGGTCGCAGACTTCCTCGAGCTCGGCGAGCTGATGTGCATCGACGCGCTGCACCGCCGCGAGTCCTGCGGTGGGCATTTCCGGACGGAGAGCCAGACCGACGACGGCGAGGCCCTGCGCAACGACGACGACTTCGCCTACGTCGCGGCCTGGGAGTTCGGGCAGGACGAGAACAACGGCGGCGAGGGCCGTGCTCTGACACCGGTGCTGCACAAGGAAGACCTCGCCTACGAGTACGTCCACCTGAAGCAGCGGAGCTACAAGTGAAGATCACTCTCAACATCTGGCGCCAGGCGAACGCCGAGGCCGCCGGTCAGATGGCCACCTACGTCGTGGACGACATCACTCCCGAGATGTCGTTCCTGGAGATGCTCGACGTCCTCAACGAGCAGCTCACCCTCGCGGGCGAGGAGCCGGTCGCGTTCGACAGCGACTGCCGCGAGGGCATCTGCGGCACCTGCGGACTGATGATCAACGGTGACGCCCACGGCCCGGAGGTCTCCGCGGTCTGCCAGCTGCACATGCGCTCGTTCGACGACGGCGAGACGATCTCCGTCGAGCCGTGGCGCGCGACTGCGTTCCCGGTGCTCAAGGACCTCGTCGTCGACCGGTCGGCGCTCGACCGGATCGTCCAGTCGGGCGGCTACGTCAGCGTCAACACCGGCGCCGCACCCGACGCCCACAGCGTGCTGGTCCCGAAGGAGAACGCCGACCGGGCGTTCGCCGCGGCGGCCTGCATCCAGTGCGGTGCCTGCGTCGCGGCGTGCCCGAACGCCTCCGCGATGCTCTTTATGGGAGCCAAGGTCGCCCACCTCGGGCTGCTGCCCCAGGGCCAGCCGGAGCGGGACGCGCGGGTGGTCTCGATGGTCAGCCAGCACGACCACGAGGGCTTCGGCGGCTGCACGAACATCGGCCAGTGCTCGTCGGCCTGCCCCAAGGAGATCCCCCTCGACGTCATCTCGCTGCTCAACAGGGACGTCCGGGTGGCCTTGCGCCACGGCGAGTAGCCCTCTCCCGCAACGAGAAGCAAGCAGCCCCGGTATGCCGTGTTCACGGCATACCGGGGCCTCTCGCCTTGCGGGGGGTGAGCTCAACCGCGACGGCGACGGATCGTGTTGCCGAGCCAGACGAGCGGGTCGTAGCGGCGGTCGACGAGGCGCTCCTTCATCGGGATGATCGCGTTGTCGGTGATCTTGATGTGCTCGGGGCAGACCTCGGTGCAGCACTTGGTGATGTTGCACATGCCGATGGCCTGCTCGTCACGGGCGAAGTCGACCCGGTCGCGCCGCGTGTCGAGGGGGTGCATGTCGAGCTCAGCCGCCCGGATGAGCAGGCGCGGCCCGGCGAAGGCCTTCTTGTTGTCCTCGTGGTCGCGCACGACGTGGCAGGTGTCCTGGCAGAGGAAGCACTCGATGCACTTGCGGAACTCCTGCGAGCGCTCGACGTCGACCTGCTCCATGCGGTACTCGCCGGGAGCGAGGTCGGGGGGCGCGAAGGCCGGGATCTGCCGCGCCTTGGTGTAGTTGAACGAGACGTCGGTGACGAGGTCCCGGACAACGGGGAACGCGCGCATCGGGGTGACGGTGACCGTCTCACCCTCGGTGAAGGTGGACATGCGGGTCATGCAGAGCAGCTTGGGCTTGCCGTTGATCTCGCCGCTGCACGAGCCACACTTGCCGGCCTTGCAGTTCCAGCGGACGGCGAGGTCCCCGCTCTGCGTCGCTTGGAGCCGGTGGATGATGTCGAGGACGACCTCACCCTCGTTGACCTCGACCGTGTAGTCGACGAGCTCGCCACCGTCGGCGTCTCCCCGCCAGACCCGGAAACGCGCGTCATAGCTCACGATTGGTTCCTTGCTCGCTCATGTCGCGCTGCCTCCAGTCGCGCTGCCTCATAGCGTGCGCCCTCATGTCGGGTTCCCCTCACGTCGCGCTCCCCTCGGGTCGCAGGTCTGACAGCTCCTCCTCGGTGAGGTACTTGGCCAGCTCATCGCGCTTGAAGAGGGCGATGAGGTCCTCGCGCATCGGCGCGAGGGCCTGCTCTTGCACCCGGATCTCGGCCTCGGGGCCGTTCCCGGCGACCGAGCAGAGCAGGTTCTTCCGTCGCCAGGCGGGGTCCATCGCGGGGAAGTCGTCGCGCGTGTGCCCCCCGCGGCTCTCCTGGCGCAGCAGGGCTGCTCGCGCGACGCACTCGCTGACGACGAGCATGTTGCGCAGGTCCAGGGCGAGGTGCCAGCCGGGGTTGAACTGACGGTGCCCCTCGACCGTGAGGTGCTGGGCCCGGGTCCGCAGCTCCTCGAGCTTGGCGAGCGCCCGCTCGATCTCCTCGGCCGTGCGGATGATGCCGACGAGGTCGTTCATCGTCTGCTGGATCTCCTGGTGGAGGGTGTAGGGGTTCTCCCCGCCCTCCTCCTCGAAGGGGGCGAGTGCCTGCCGGGACGCCTCGTCGATGAGGGACAGCTCGACCGTGGGGCGGTTCTCCCCGAGGCCCTCGACGTACTCAGCCGCGCCGAGGCCGGCGCGGGCACCGAAGACGAGCAGGTCCGACAGGGAGTTGCCGCCGAGGCGGTTGGACCCGTGCATGCCGCCGGAGACCTCGCCCGCCGCGAAGAGCCCCGGCACGCGCGCCGCCGCCGCGGTGTCGGGGTCGACCTCGACGCCGCCCATGACGTAGTGGCACGTGGGCCCGACCTCCATGGCCTCGGTCGTGATGTCGACGTCGGCGAGCTCCTTGAACTGGTGGTGCATCGAGGGGAGGCGCTTCATGATGTCGGCGGCGTCCCGGCGCGAGGCGATGTCGAGGAAGACCCCGCCGTGGGGTGAGCCGCGCCCGGCCTTGACCTCGGAGTTGATCGCCCGGGCCACCTCGTCACGCGGCAGCAGCTCCGGTGGGCGCTTGTTGTTGTCGGGGTCGGTGTACCACCGGTCGCCCTCGTCCTCGGTCTCGGCGTACTGGCCGCGGAAGACGTCGGGCACGTAGTCGAACATGAAGCGCTTTCCCTCGGAGTTCTTCAGCACCCCGCCGTCGCCGCGGACCGACTCCGTGACGAGGATGCCCTTGACCGAGGGGGGCCACACCATCCCGGTGGGGTGGAACTGGACGAACTCCATGTTGACCAGCGTCGAGCCGGCCCGCAGCGCCAGGGCGTGCCCGTCGCCGGTGTACTCCCACGAGTTGGACGTCACCTTGAACGACTTGCCGATGCCTCCGGTCGCGAGGACCACGGCCGGCGCGGTGAAGCGGACGAACCGTCCCGACTCGCGCCAGTAGCCGAAAGCGCCGGCGACCGCGCCGGAGGGGTCGCGGAGCAGCTCGGTGATGGTGCACTCGGGGAAGACCCTGAGCCGGCTCTCGGCGTCACCGGACTCGCGCTCGTCGTCCTGCTGCAGCGACACGATCTTCTGCTGCATGGTGCGGATCAGCTCCAGGCCCGTCCGGTCGCCGACGTGGGCCAGCCGGGGGTACTCGTGGCCGCCGAAGTTGCGCTGGCTGATCCGGCCGTCGGCAGTGCGGTCGAACAGCGCGCCGTAGGTTTCGAGCTCCCAGACCCGGTCGGGCGCCTCCTTGGCGTGGAGCTCGGCCATCCGCCAGGAGTTGAGGAACTTGCCTCCGCGCATCGTGTCGCCGAAGTGGACCTTCCAGCTGTCGTTGCTGTTGACGTTGCCCATGCTCGCGGCGATCCCGCCTTCGGCCATGACGGTGTGCGCCTTGCCGAAGAGCGACTTGCAGATGACGGCGGTGCGCATGCCGGCCTCGCGGGCGGCGATGGCGGCGCGCAGGCCCGCGCCGCCGGCTCCGATGATCACCACGTCGTACTCGTAGTGCTCAACCTCGACACTCATCAGTTGACCAGCCTCAGATCGGTCAGGGCCCCCGAGGAGACCAGGGCGATGTAGGCGTCGGTCAGCATGAGCGTCCCCAGGGTCGTCCAGGCGAGCTCCATGTGCCGGGTGTTCAGCCTGGACACGCCAGTCCAGGCCCGATAGCGCACGGGGTGCTTGGAGAAGTGCTTGAGCCGGCCGCCGATGAGGTGGCGGCAGGAGTGGCAGGACGCCGTGTAGAGCCAGAGGAAGACGACGTTGACGAGCATGACAAGGGTGCCGAGCCCGACCCCGACCCCGCCGTTCGCTCCCCGGAACGCCCGGAGCATGTCGTAGGTGTTGACGAGCGACACGATGATCGCGGCGTAGAAGAAGTAGCGGTGGATGTTCTGCATGATGAGCGGGAACCGGGTCTCGCCGGTGTACTTCCCGTGCGGCTCGGCGACGGCGCAAGCCGGGGGGGAGAGCCAGAACGCCCGGTAGTAGGCCTTGCGGTAGTAGTAGCAGGTCAGCCGGAAGCCGAGAAGGAAGGGCAGCACGAGGAGCGCGAAGGGCACGAACGGCGGGAAGTCGCCGAACCAGGTCCCGAAGTCCCGAGCTGCCGGGATGCACGAGCTCGACACGCAGGGTGAGGAGAACGGCGACAGGTAGTGGTACTCCTCGACGAAGTAGGCGCGCTGCGACGCGGTCCGGACCAGCGCGTAGAGCAGCCAGATGACGAGCAGGGTGAAGGTGACGGCCGGCTGCAGCCACCACCGGTCGGTGCGCAGGGTCCGGTCGGCGATCTCGGCGCGCCCCGGGCCGCCGACGCCCTCACCCATGGGCCCGGCAGGCGGGGACGCTCCGTCGAGACTCGTGCTCATCGTCGACTCCTCTACCTTAGTTGGTCTGGGCCGACGCTCACTGTAACGCGTGTGTCGCGCACCGACCGGAGGGGCTCGAGTCGCGTATGCCGTGAGGGCCCGCGAGCTGTGCCGGGACGTCACGCGGGGGTTCGGCCGGTCACGACCCTGCCTCTCACACACCGGATCACGTAGGCTGCTCCGGTCATGTCGCCGTCGACCTGTGCCCGCAGGGCCTCCACCCGCCCCCGCCCCCCCGTGCGTCGGAGCTTCACCGCGCTCCTCACGGTAGCCGTGGCGGCGGTCCTCGCCGCGAGCCCGGTCCTCGCCATGGCGACGGACTCCACCCCGGTGCCGACGCTGCCGGCCCCCGTCCTGAGCCGCCCCTGCCCGACCGGGTCGACTCCGACCCAGACGACGGCGCCGCCGCCCCAGCACGCGCCGGGCCCCCCGGCCCCCGCGAGCCCGAACGTCCCACCGGGCGCGACTCCGAACCCCTCGGTCACGACGCAGCCGGACGGCAGCGTCATCACGACGACGTGTGCTCTTGCTCCGCCGACCCCGTTCTGGGGGCCGACCATCTCTGCAGCCAACACCGTCGGCGGGCCGAGGCTCGCCGAGCCCGGCATCATCGTCGACGCGCCGCCCTCCGTGCCCGCTCCTCCGGTGGTCATCGACGTCTCCTACGTCATCTCGGACCTCTCGACGGGTGAGATCCTCGCCGCGAAGAACCCGCACGCCCTGCTCCCCCCAGCGAGCACGTTGAAGACCCTGACCGCGCTCGTCGCCCTGCCCGTCCTCGACCCGTCCCTGGTCGTCACGGCCTCCCGCGAGGCGGCCACCGCCGAAGGGACCCGGGTCGGCATGATCGAGGGCAACCCCTACACGGTCGACCAGCTCTTCACCGGTCTCCTCCTCGTCAGCGGCAACGATGCGGCATACGCCCTTGCCGACGCCTATGGGGGCCGGGCGAAGACCCTCGCGGCGATGAACCAGCGCGCCCGCGACCTCGGCGCATGGGACACCGTGGCGACGGACCCCTCGGGGCTCGACGCGGACGGGCAGCAGTCGAGCGCCTATGACCTCTCGCTCTTCGGGCGCGCGGTGATGCAGCTGCCCTCGTTCCGTCGCTACGCGGTGCTCAAGGACTTCACCTTCCCCGGAGGCACGAACCAGCAGGGCAAGGTCTATCCGCCGTTCCAGATCGCCAACCACAACACCCTGCTCGAGAACTATCCTGGCACCATCGGGGTCAAGAACGGCTACACGAGCGGCGCGCGGCACACCTTCATCGGGGCGGTCACCCGGGGCGAGCGGACCCTCCTCATCACCCAGATGGGCGGCGTCGTCCTTCCCAGCTGGCAGCCGACCGCGACGCTGCTCGACTGGGCCTTTGCCAACGCTGGCCAACTGCAACCGGTCGGCCGGCTCGTCGCCCCGGGAGCGCCGCAGCCGTCTGAGTGGCGGGGCGAGCCGAGCACCCCGCCGCCCACCACCGCGCCGACCACTGGCCCGTCGACCACTGGCCCGTCGACCACTGGCCCGTCGACCACTGGCCCGTCGAGCACCGCTGCGACCCCGACCCCCGCGCGGTCGAGCACGGCGCCCGGCGCCACCCCACCGGCAGTGGCAGCGGGTCGGACGCCGCCACCCTCAGGGGGCGCGAACCCCATACCGGTGCTGCTCGCCTCCACCCAGAACGTGGGTAACCAGCCCGCGACGTATGCCGTGCTGGCCGTCGCGCTCGCGGCGCTCGCCGGGTGGGTCGTCGCCCGTCGCCGGCGTCGCCGTGACGCCTGAGGCGTCGCCGTCGTGTCCGCGACGGGGCAGGTCACCGGCGGCTGAGTAGCGACCGGATCGTGCGGCCGACGGAGCCGAGGGCGAACGCGGCCGTCGCCCCCAGCACGGCACCGGCCGCGATCGAGGCCCGGTCCTGGGACCGCGGACCGAAGGCCGGGATGCCGGAGACCGCCCGGGACCGCCCGTCCCGCAGGTCGACCTCGCGCTCCTTGGCGTGGCCAACCGGCTGAGCAGGACGTGCGCCCGGCAACGGGCTGCTCGGGCCCGACGCGGTGCGGCGTTGGTACTCCAGCACCTGGTCGTCGCTGACGCTGGAACCGCTCGAGGTCTTGAGCTGCGCGAGGTGCTCGTCGATGTCGTTCGCGGCCCAGGACGCCGCCAGGAGAATGATCTTGGCGATGAGGTTGAGCCAGAAGAGCAGCCCGATGACCAGGACGATCGGTCCGAAGAGCGGGTTCTTCGTCGCGTTGCCGATGAGCTGGACACCGAAGATCTTGACCACCGACAGACCTATCCCGCCCACGAGGGCGCCCTCGCGGACGTCCTGCCACGGCAGCGGGACACCGGAGAGGACACGCAGGAGGAGCACCATGACCGAGACGTCCACGACGAACCCGACGACCAGCCCGACCACCGTCACGAGGGCCGGGCTGTCTCCCAGGCCGACCCGCTCCGACAGGCCGCTGGCCCCACTGCCCAGAATACTCGTCAGGACGCCCGAGACGAGCACGCCTGCCCCGAGGGAGACGAGCACACCGAGGTCGCGCAGCTTGTCGGTGACGAGGTTGCCGGGCGATCCCGGCACGCCGAACACGGCCCTGATGCCGTCACGCATGGCGCCCACCCAGCCGACGCCGGACAGGAGTAGTCCGACGACCGCCGCCAGGCCGCCGACGGTGAGCACCGAGACGGCGGGCGCCTTGAGCTCGACGAGCCCGCCGGGGTTGCCAGCCGTCCTGACGAAGTTGGGCAGTGTCTGGTTCAGCGAGTCGCCGACCGAGGCGATCAGCTCCGGATGACCGCGCAGGACGAAGCCGAAGATCACGGCGGCGATGGCGACCGCGGGGAAGATCGAGAAGAAGCCGTAGAAGGCGATGCCCGAGGCCAGAAGGTTGCCGCGGGCGTTGCCGAAACGCGTCCAGGCCCGAAAGGCCTGGGTCTGCTTGAAGCGCGCGAGCAGCTGCTTCATCGGGGCGGCTCCTCCCCCAGGGCGAACTCCCGGATCGGGGTCCACGTCCCTGCCTGGTCCTGCTCGTAGAGGTGGAAGCACGGCACCTCGAACGACGCGGCGTAGTCCGCCAGGTCGTCGAACGCCAGGTCCAGGCTGCCATCGTCGACGTCGTGCGCGACGGTGACGTGCGGTTGGTACGGGAAGGGGAGGTCGCGCGACCACCGCCCGGACCGGATCGACCGCTCGAGCTGTTCGCACGCCGAGATCCCAAGGGCGACCTGGACGAAGACGACGTTCGAGACGGGCCGGAACGTCCCCGTGCCCCGCAGCACCATCGTGAAGGGGTCGGTGGTCGCGGCAGCCGAGTCGAGGTGCTCGACGAGGGCAGGCAGGTCGTCGCAGGCGACTGGCGTGGGGCCGAGGAGCGTCACATGGGTCGGGATCGCGTGGGCGAGCGGGTCACCGAAGGACGCCCGTCGGTGCTGGAGGTCCTCGCCGAACGGCGCCGGCACCGGGATCGAGACCCCCATCACCAGGGCGTCGTCGGGGCCTGCGGCTTCGGCGTCAGACATTCCCCCATTCTGTCAGGGCCTCGGATGGCTCACCGGACAGGCACCGCCGCGGCCGATACGGTGTCACCGTGTCCGACTCCGACCCCGCCGCCGAGCAGTTCAGGCGCGTGTTCGGCGCCGCGCCGGCCGGGGTGTGGTCTGCACCCGGCCGGGTCAACCTCATCGGCGAGCACACCGACTACAACGGCGGCCTCGCGCTGCCCATCGCCCTACTGCATCGCACGTATGCCGCGGTGCGGCTGCGCGACGACGGTCGCCTCCGGCTGAGCAGCGACTTCTCCGAGGCCGACGTCGTTGAGGTCGCCGTGGCCGACATCGCGCCGGATCTGCCCGGCGGCTGGGCGTCCTACCCCGCCGGGGGGGTGTGGGCCCTGTGTGAAGCGGGACACGCCGTTCCGGGCTTGGACGTGCACTTCTGCAGCGATGTTCCCGTCGGCGCCGGGCTGTCCAGCTCGGCAGCCATCGAGTGCTGTATCGCGGCTGCCCTGTCCGACCTGCTCGGTCTGGGCCTGCTCGACGACGACAAGGGCCGCGCCCAGCTCGCGTCGTGGTGTCAGCAGGGGGAGAACGTCATTGCGCGGGCGCCGACGGGAGGCATGGACCAGGCGGTCTCGATGCGGGGGGCCGAGGCGCACGCCATGCTTCTCGACTGCCGTACCGGTGACGTGGAGCAGGTGCCCTTCGACCTCGCCGCGCACGGTCTCGCACTGCTGGTCGTCGATACCCGGGCCAAGCATGCCCTGGTCGACGGGCAGTACGCCGCACGACGAAGGTCCTGTGAGGAGGCGGTGGCGGCGCTCGGGGTCGCCACCCTGCGCGAGGTCTCGGTGGAGAGTCTCGACGAGGCGCTCGGCCGGCTCGATGACGAGGTCACCCGGGCCAGGGTCCGCCACGTGGTCACTGAGATCGACCGCGTCGAGCAGTGCGTGGGAGCACTGCGGGCCGAAGACTTCACGGAGGTCGGAGGGCTCTTCGGCGCGTCTCATGCGTCGTTGCGGGACGACTACGAGGTGTCCTGCGACGAGCTCGACCTCGCGGTCGACACGGCCACGGCCCACGGCGCGCTCGGCGCGAGGATGACCGGCGGCGGGTTCGGCGGCTCGGCCATTGCCCTCGTCCGTGCCGATGCCGTGGACAGGGTCAGCAGCTCCGTGGGGGACGCGTTCACCGCGGCTGCCTTCCGCCGGCCGCACTGCTTCGCCGTGACCGCTGGCGCAGCGGCAGGACGCGACAGCTGATTCCCCGGACAGCCCCCTGCCGCTGCGTCCGCGCCCCGGCGGCTCCGAACCCTCCTCGACCCGGACGCAAACCCAGGAGGCCGCCGCTGCGGCCGGGGTCCAGCGACAGGCTGGTTGACGGAACCGACAAGGAGGTGGCCGCCGCACCTGAGAACGTCAGCTGGCCCGACGGCACGCCGCAGAGTTCCGGCACCGCGACCCGCTGACCAGGTCAGCAACCGTCCACACCTCAGGCGTGGCGCCCGCTGATCGAGGCTCGTCCAGTCGAGGGGTCGCTGGGCCGCCTCGAAGGAGCTGACAAGGGCCTGGGCCGGGTCACCTGCAGCGGCCTCGGCTAACGGGACCGGGCCCAGAGCGGGGGTCGCGGCGGCCACCGCCCGGGCGGCGAGGCCGGCCCAGCGCCGACGGGCCCGGGTGCCGGCGGCGGGGCGAAGCAGGGCATGGAACAGCGACATTGCAGTCTCTTGGTTCGGGGGGTTCCCCCTCACTCCACACAATGTCCACAGGACATATCAAGGGACATCGTCACCTTTTTGGTAAAGAAGTGGTCAAGGACCTCCGACAGCGGTCTGGCCACCGGGATGTAGGTCTAGAGCATGTTGCGCACGCAGATCTCCCTTACCCCGGAGGGACGACGAGCGCGTGACGCGGAGGCCGCTCGGACGGGTCGGTCCATCTCGGCCCTGATCCTCGACGCCGTGGAGGCGACGTATGGTGCGGAACGTTGCAGCGGGGACGACCCCGCAGCGATGGGAGGGGGCCTTTGGCAGCTGGAAGGACCGCGAGTTTGAAGGCGCAGCCTGGGCCGACCTGCTGCGCTCTGGAGGCCCGGCCATCGCTGCCCCGGCATCCGGGCCGGCTCGCGGCTGCTGACGCGCAATGTCCGGCACTTTCCGATGTTCTCGGACCTCCGGCCGCCGTACTGAGCTCACCTTGACACCCCGTTGACCCGGAAGGGATGCTGCGACCAAGGAGGACATTGATGACTGTTGACCGGGAGGCGTCAGACGACGCCTCGGCAGGTGCGGGGTCCCAGGAGGCAGGAGCCGGTCGAGGGTTGTCGGTGCCCACCCGGATCCTGCCGAGGCGAGCGGTGATTCGTGGCGCCGCGACGCTGGGCGGCGCCGCCCTGCTCGCCGCCTGCGGGAGCGGAGGCGACCTGACGTCGGGTGGCGCGCCGTCGACGACCGGCCCCAGTGGTGTGACAGTCACGGACCAGCGGGGAAAAGCGGTTGTCCTCGATCGCCCGGCAGCGCGGATCGTGACGCTGCCGCAGCCCGCTGCGTCGATGCTGATCGCCGTCGACCAGAGTGCGGCGCACCTCGCCGGGATGCACCAGGCGTCCTGGGTGGCGATGCGTGACGGGCTGATGGGCGAGATGTTCCCCGACGCGCTCAAGATCCCGCATGACGTCGCCAGCCAGGACTTCACCCCCAACGTCGAGAGCATCCTCGCGCTCAAGCCCGACCTGGTCGTCCAGTGGGGCGACCGTGGCCCGGGGATCACTGCGCCGCTGGAGAACGCCGGCCTCAAGGTGGCCGGTCTGACGTACGGCAGCCAGGCGGACCTGGCTGCGTGGATCACCGTGTTCGCAACCCTGCTCGGCAAGCCCGAGCGCGGGCGGGCGATGCTCGCGGAGATCAGCTCCAGGCTGGAGAAGGCCAAGACGCTGGCGGCGACGCGCCCGGCCTCCGGGCCCAGGATCGTCTACTTCCTCCAGTTCGCCGACGGACTCAAGGTCGCGACCACCAAGAGCTACAACGACTTCTACATCAAGCTCATCGGAGGGCAGAACCCGGCTGCGAGCGTCGCGGGCGCACCCACCGGGCTGGTCTCCGTGGACAAGGAGCAGGTCCTCGCCTGGGACCCGGAGATTGTCCTGCTGGGCAACTTCGACGCCGCGATGCCCGCGGACATGTACGCGAACCCCGTCTGGAAGAACCTCTCCGCAGTCAAGTCCGGGCGGGTCTACAAGGTCCCGCTCGGCGGGTACCGGTGGGACCCTCCGGGGCAGGAGTCGCCGTTGATGTGGCAGTGGTTGTCGGAGGTGTCCTTCCCCGAGCCGAAGTCGACCCTGCGGGACGACATCGTCCAGTACTACGTCTTTCTCTATGGCCGGCAGCCGACCAGCGCCCAGATCGACAAGATCCTGTGGACCGACGCCAACGCGAAGTCAGCTTCTTACGGCCGATTCAGTGCTTCGTAGGCGGGAGTCGACTTCCTCGCCCCGGGGCACCGCGAGTCTCATCGCAGCGTCCGCCGTCCCGATCGTCCTGACCACAGCGGTGCTCTGTGCGGTTGGCGTGGTCTCCCTGTCTGCTGGGCGGTACGGCGTGTCGTTCTCGCACGTGGTCCAGATCCTTGCCTCCCGGATCTCGTCCGTCACGACCACGGCGAGCGACACCGAGCAGAACGTCGTCCTGCTGGTGCGCATGCCGCGGGTGCTGCTGGGTCTGCTCGTCGGAGGAGGGCTCGCCATCGCCGGTGCTGCCCTCCAGGCCACGTTCCAGAACCCTCTGGTGAGCCCGGACATCATCGGCGTCTCCTCGGGTGCGTCCTTGGGCGGCGCGCTCGCCATCCTGTTCGGGCTGGGGTCGTTGCTCCTCGTCACGAGCGCGTTCGTCTTCGGGCTCCTGGCGCTCGGCGTCCTCTTCGTGGTCACAGTCAGCCGCGAGGGAACCCCGATGCTCTTGGTCGTTCTCGGGGGCGTCGTGACCGGCTCGTTCTTCACGGCGCTGGTCTCGCTCGTCACCTACGTCGCCGACCCCTACACCCAGCTTCCCGCCATCGTCTTCTGGCTGCTGGGCAGCGTCGCCACCGCCACTTTCACGAAGGTGCTCATCGCCCTGGTCCCGATCGCCGCGGGTGTCGCGGTCCTCATGCTGCTGCGGTGGCGGATCAACGTCCTCTCCCTCGGTGACGAGGACGCGACGGCGCTCGGAGTGCGCCCCGCCGTGCTGCGCTGGGTGGTCCTCTGCTCGGCCACGCTGGTCATTGCCGGGGCCGTGGCCGTCAGCGGGGTGATCAGCTGGGTGGGACTGGTGATCCCCCACCTGGCGCGGATGTGGGTCGGCCCGGACCACCGGATCCTGTTGCCGGTCAGTTTTCTCATGGGAGCGGCATACGTGATCGCCATCGACACCTGCGCCCGCACGCTCACCGCCGGGGAGATCCCTCTAGGGGTGCTGACGGCTCTGATCGGCGCTCCGGTGTTCTTCGTCATGCTTCGCCGCAACAGACACAGGATCTGGGACAGTGCTTGAGCTCGAGGGCGTCGGGTTCACGTACAATAGACACGACTGGGTGTTCCGCGGTGTGAACCTCCTGGTGCGCCCCGGCACGGCGACGGCCGTGCTCGGCCCGAACGGACGCGGGAAGACCACGCTCGTGCGGTGCGCGGCCGGTCTGGCGTCGCCGCACGAGGGTGTCGTCCGGTCCGGAGGAGACGTCGGCTTCGTCCCGCAGGCGCGTGGTGGGGCCTTCGCCTACCGGGTCATCGACATGGTTTTGATGGGCCGGGCCCGCAAGGTGAGCCTCTTCGGCACGCCCGGCCACCACGACCGGCAGGCCGCGTCCGAGGCGCTGGAGCGAGTCGGTGTCGCGCGCCTGAGCGAGCGCCAGTTTCCCACCCTCAGCGGGGGCGAGCAGCAGCTCGTGCTGATCGCCCGGGCCATCGCCGCCGAGGCGCCCGTCCTCGTGCTGGACGAGCCGTCGACCGGGCTGGACCTGCACAACCAGGCGCAGATCCTGACCCTGGTCCGTGAGCTGGTGGACTTGGGCATGGCGGTCCTGCTCACGACGCACCACCCCGACCAGGCGCTCTACATTGCGGACACCGTCGTGCTGATGATGGGGCCCACCGACGTGCGGGTGGGGCCTGCGGACGCGATGCTGACCGACGCAGCACTCTCGGCGCTGTATGACATCGACGTCAGGACGATCGACTTCGAGCATGCCGGGTCCGTCCGCAAGGCGATCGTCACGAGGTACGACGTCCGACAACCGACATCATCACGTTCCTAGAAAGGGGCTCCGTCCCTGGGGACTGGGGGCCGGCGCCTGTCTCGACGCGACGGTGGCCTAGGGCGTTCGTCACCATGGGCCGACTGCTAGCATTGATAGCAACGTGGGAGGTGTGGCACTTGGCTGCTGTGACGATCCGAAATCTCGACGACGCGGTGAAAGAGCGGCTGCGCCTCCGAGCGGCTGGACACGGCCGATCGATGGAATCGGAGATCCGCGCCATTCTCGCCGAG
>JAABUW010002269.1_pt1 | contig 29650 bp, 44 predicted proteins | sample 5560081 | NCBI WGS metagenome assembly JAABUW01 (sample SAMN10711882, study PRJNA513363) | rock metagenome | isolation source: Antarctica rocks | place: Antarctica: Victoria Land, Knobhead sud | reverse complement strand
TTTGGACAGAGTGTGACAGCTCCCGGCGGCACCTTCTTGTGTTATGTAGGGTGAATGCTGTGTGGTGACATAACACAATCGGGGTGCCTGTTTTTGTTGTGCCACCCTCATCATAGACTATGATGAGTGTCACAATGCAATGCTCCAATAAAGCACACACATATGATTCAATATGTCGATGCAAGTGCCAGCATCTCATGATAGCATCACGTCATGCAAGCACAGCTGCGCCAATTTGCACTGAGTCACTGACTTGAGTCAACATCAGTAGCATAATCATTCTCGATTAGGGTATGCCACACTACCACACCAAGACCACATAATTTACCATAACACAGGAGCCTACAACTGCAGCTGTATATATGTGTACATGGTACGCCCACTGATTGAAGAAGCTGAGTGACAGGACTCTCAAATCTGACTCTGCATCAAGCTTGCTCTACATTTGCCTATTAGCTCCACATAATGACAACACCCATGTCGAGCCAGGCATTTGACTGTTCGATTCAATGTTCTGGGTGCCTCAAAATACATGCAAATATTTATGTCTGACACCAACCTAGCCAACAACCTCTGCAACCTTTTCTGCACCAATCATGTATGCTTGTGTACTACTGCACATGTGCAAATCTTAAACAACTTTCATCCGGGTTTCTTACCATGATACATGCAACTGCCCAAACATGGCTATTCTCGACACAGGCATCATGTTTTTGCTTTCAGCGGCGATTGTCTGAAAGTAATGGATACCCGCCGAGGTGCCAAAAGCGCGTCTCTGCCAATGCCGTGAGTGTACATATATCTGGCATCCTTTGTGATGATCTGCATCACATGCTTTGTTTGTTACTATCTGCGTTTTGGGGCACAAGGACATCGCTGTGAAAACAATTCTGACGCTCAAGACAGGACTGCTAGCAAAGTGGGCTGTCAAAATCTGCATCTCAGTGCTTTGTGACGCTGGCTGCTGGTCTATATTATAGGCACCAGAAGACCCCAGCGCTGCCATGCAACGAGGTTCTTGCACTGTTTGGGTTTTCTGCATAAACCTCAGCACAGCAACCCCTGCTGGTGTGCAGGTAGGCTGGAGGCAATCAAGCTCAAACACATGCAGTGATGTGCAAAGCAACTGAAATGATTTGCTGAGATGCTCAGAATGAGCTCATGCTGCAGCCTTCATGCAGCAGACGAGGTTGCCCCAACACAAGCATTGCGGATGATAAGGACCATACCTGAAGCGTGCGTGGTGGCAATTCAACTTCTACTGAGTGACCCTTCTTGCTAGCGAAGGTCATGACAGCCAGGCCAGCAAGACTTAAAGTCACGATCCTGTCTGTGGATAGCTGCCTGCGCTGCAACATTATGCTATGATAGCTGTGCAAAAAGCCTTCTACAAAGAAACAGAGGTCTTCTTCCAGTTCTTTGGCAAGCGTTCCAGCATGTGCCAGCCTGTTAATGCCACATGTGACTCATTGGATTGAACACGCTGAATGAATGGTCAGATTTAAGCTAGACTCTGCGTTGTTGACACAAGCATAATTGCTGCTAACTTTTACTGTTGCAACTCTGCCTCGATCGTACCAGCTGGAAGCACAACGCTTCAGCATCTACCAGCTAGAAGTATAGATTGCCAAGACATGCAAGTGGCTCCTTCCAAAGCTTTTGCACAGCGCAGCAACACAGCAGCAATGCAGTAAGCATGCCAACTACAACACCTACAACAGCAAGACAGCCACACACCTGTCATCTACATGTGGTTTCAGCCAATGACCAAGGTCCTTGCGGTAATCAATAGCATTAGCTTCATTTGGCTGAAAGCAGCGCAAACAAGGGACCTGCTGCATCCTTGCAATGAGCATTTGCAACTCTGCTGCTAGGGGAGTGACCCCTTCCACCACTGTGCGCTGACCGAAATCCATCTCTGCGCCCCACCTTTTGCCTCTGGGAAACACACACTTCTGCTGAGGTATATGTCATAAGACAGCACACGCACTGGCCAGACTTGCAGCCAGACAAAGAAATCTGAACACGAGTTGTAGTCAATGCTGCTTTTTTTCATGACGGCACCCGCATGCAGAGCTCATAACCGGTGCTTTGTAAGCAGATTTGAGCAGAAACATAACTCAATGTCATGAAAGGCAGATCAAATCACATCATCACAGAAGCGGCACGCAAGATGCAGAATGCCAGACAAAATACTGTCAGCATCGCAGCTGCACCTGTGCTTTCCATTAAATGTCTTATCTTGCCATAGAGGTGAACAAGCATCCAGCATATGTAACAGGTCCAGCTCTTCCTGTTCTGTCACAAAGTCAGGCACACAATACTCCCCTGGCAGCGCTGCATGAGGAACTAGCTGATACTGTGAATCTGGTGATGGTTGAGGCATGGATGGGACCAAGCATGCCTCAGCCTGCCTTTCTTGCTTGGGTTGTGAGCCAAGCATGGCAGATTTGTCCTGGCCTGTGCCATTGGCAGGCTTGACGTCAATGCTTTGCAAACCTGCAATTGAGCAGTGGCTCAAAGCGGCATTGGCTGCTGCTTGATGCTTGCGCTGACTAAGGGACGCTGTTGGCTGTCCTAGTTGTACTGGCAGCTGGGGAGTTGTTGTCGTGACACGTATAACCTTGTTGCCACTGGGACACACTGTGTTTGCAACCTCCTGCGGGGCGCAGGTCGTCTGACAGCTGGCGCTCTCCAAATGTGAGTTGATAGTAGCCAAGGCGACCTAAAAGCCACGATGCTGGGATCACTGAGCAGTGCAAGGCGGGCTATTAAGGCCGCAGCACGGTGGTGCAGAAACATGCAAGTACACAGGACTTGCCCGTCGGTTGCAGATGGGACACTCTGTGAAAGCGCTTCCTTCAAGTGTTCTGTTCCATGCTTCTCCAGTAGATCGCTTGCGTTTTCGGTCAATCTGGCTAGACAGCGGCATACACAGGAGTACACAGGGAAGGACTGAAGCAAAGTCGTTGCTTGGTATGCTCAGCGTAACAGCGCTGCAGTTCCCGCGCATGACCATGGGACATAGCTGACTCGACAGGAACAGCTCGAAGCTGAGTAAGAAGTTGAAGGTGTAAACGATTTGGAACCGCCCCCCCGTGATCCTTGAAAGTACCCGTCTTGGGCCTTCACTGTCGCTCGTGTTGACATGATCGATATTGCCGTTTGCAAGACGTGTCGGTGATCATGGCGTCCATCACAGACAGATTTGGTCCGAACATAGACCTGCGCCCAGTATGATGCTGTTAGGTCACTGTTTCACCAAAATTTTAGTACCTTGTCCCGATAATGTCCGCGAATTGCTCTGATGCGTCCGCAATCCTCGAGATCTCAATAGAACAAGTGACACCAGTCTGACCGCTCTCCTTGGTAGCCAGCCAGCTGTAACGCACTAGCAGCCAGTTTGATCGGATTCCAGCTTCCACTTCAGCGCAACAGCCTGCACGCGAATCATCTTCCAGGCAGCACGCTGGGCATGGTTGTGATTCATTTGTGTTCTTGACATCATCCCCCCTTCATGCTTTGAGTTTGCAGCGTGATAGCCTTTTGAACAGAGAGGCAAAAGCCTTCAAAGCAGAGAGGGAAGCAGCTGCAGTGGGTTTTAGACAGCAAACTTGCTGCTGATAAGTACATTTTAAGTTACAAACTCTTCCCTGACTCCAATTCGACCCAAGCAATATCACACCATGGGCAAGCTGAAAGACCAGTTCAACAGGTTTATGCGCCCAGCTGCTGGCAAACAACATAAAGCTACAGATGATAGGTCGGCCATCAGTGCTTCCAAGTCACTGACTGATAGTGCTGAGCAAGCCATGCCTTCCCTCAGCAAGAAGTACAGGTGTGCCACCCGCAGGCTGTCAGCTTTCTGCATGAAACAACCTTTTCTGCTTCATGAATGTGAAAATGTGTTGGATGCTGCAGGGAGTCTCATGTCACAGCTGGCAAGTCTGAGAGTATGCCGCCATCGCTTGACATGAATGGTGTGGGCCTACAAACAGAACACATCATCCCTATACCTCGCCCAGCTTTTGGCCAGGTGCAAGACACTGCACTACAACATGATGCCACAGTTGGTGTCAGCCAGGCTCACATGCAACGAGTCATGACCAACAATTCGCTTGACCAGCCTGCATCTGTCAGCAGCACTGGCAACTCCACATTTGCATCTGGTCAGCCAACCATTGAACGCAGCTCATTTGAGCATGCTTCAGAAATCTCACCTGTTGTTGGGCCATCCTTGTCAGATGGCATACCGCCTGTTTTTGAGACTAACAGCAGCTGTGGGGCTTCTGCCTCAGCACTTGCTCCAACCCCTGGTCAACGATTCAACATGAGTCTGACCACAGGTAAACCTGCTCCTTCACTACTACCTGCGTTCTTTTACCTGCAATCTGTCAGGTCAAACAAGGGTCAGATTGTGCATGCGTTTGCACTCACAATAGTACAGAAGGCTATCCTTGACAAGAGACTATATGTGCACACAAAACTTGCAAAATAGCTAACTTTACGCATACAGCAGATCAGTGCTTCATTAGCTGCTTGCTGCATTTTGATATTGACTGCGTGTCTGCCTTTTGGTTCTACTCCACCACCTTGACCACTGCACCTGAATGAGTACATGCACACTGCAGCAAGGTCAGGCTCTAGCCTGCATGTGGCTCGAGATGTAGAAGGGGAGATGGAGGGGTTGGTAGAGCAGCTGAGGGAGGGTACCCCTGAGGAGCGGGGCCTGGCTGCTGAGAAGCTATTCAACAAGGCAGCTGAAGATGAAACTGCACGTCGCAAGGCAGCTGCTGTTGGAGTCATACAGCCCCTGGTAAGCAGCCCTGCACCTGCGCTCATGACTGCATGGCAGCGCAAGGTTTGCGTCGTTGTGGCAAACAGCCCAGTTGAAAGCACACGAGGTGTTGACTCTGCTGCTTGCATCGATCCTGATCACTTGCTTTAGCCCATGTTGGGCTTAGTCCGTCTTTATGATGTTTGATGTTTAGCAGCATTTTCTGGTGGTCGGTCAACACAACACACACTTGCATGCTTCATGTTTTGGTCCAAGCAGCTTGGTACCCTGACTGGATTGCCTGTCTGAAAGGCCAGACCCGGCCTCACTATGTCCAGCAGCTGTGCAACTTTTGCAGCTGTGCACATGCCTTTGAAGCACTCTTCCTGCCTGAGAGATGTTGACAGATGTGTGTGACACAGCGATGTGCACATGTGCAGGTGCAGCTGCTCCATGACGGCAAGGAGCGAGGGCGCATGTATGCCGGGTATGCCTTGAGCAGCATCATCTCCCCCAACTCGGGCATGACAGAGATCAGGGCTGCTGGCGTCATTCCTGCTCTTGTGGCAGTCCTCAACACATCAAGGGTGAGGCTGCATTGTTCACCTTGGAGGGTCACCAGATTGGCTTATCATAATCATACATGCGCTTGTTGCACTATCATCTCAGCATCAGCTTTGTGTGGCATGAACGCATGCTGGTTGGATGTTGCATTCATTTGCGCTGCAGCATCTGTGTTAGCCTTAGTTGAGGCAGACGGTATGGTGCTTCCACGCTTAGTCCTGATGGCTGATGCAGCTCAGCAGGCAGCTGACCAAACGCAATTGCAATCATGCTGTGTGTTTGTGCCAATACATCATGCTGCACTTCAGCAGAACGCTAATGCCATGCACATTGCATGATTGGCAGCGTGACCACGCAGGCCATGGCAAGCAAGAAAGGGGCCATGAGAGCCTTGGGGCGTGTGGTGCGTAATGATGAAGCCGCCAATGAGGTGGTGGCTGCTGGGGGCCTGCTGCCTATCATTGCCTTGCTGGAGTGCAATGATGCAGGCGTGGTCAGAAGGTCCTGCCCTCCCACTTGTCATCTGTCATCACCTGTCTGACAGGCTGACTGAAGTTGAGAGTGTATGCATTCAGTGTATGCGTTCATTTTTAAGCAGAAGCCAAGGATCTGTACATGTCTGACATCTAGTAGTCATATGAAAGACTCATCTGAATGATGTGTGGGCAGGTGTTTGATGGCGCTATACTTCATTGGAGCAGACAAGGAAGTGTTGCAAGGGGAGATTGTCTCAGCAGGAGCTGTGCCGGCAGCTGTCAAGCTGTGCGGCAGCGGTAATTCAGAGGTGCAAGCTGAAGCTGCAGACCTGCTCAAGGTTTGTACAACCCACTTGCAACTGCGTCATGCTCTCCAACACATCTTGATGGCTGCCTTGGAAGTGATTCTCCCATGTTAAATAAAGGTATGGAGAGTGCGTTGAGCAGGATTGCACTTTGTTGCTGCTTGTACTGAAACGTTGCTGCACTTGCCACTGTGAAGCTCATAGTGCACTGCATGCTGTGCTAGCTAGTAAGTCAAGGTGAAAAAACTTGTGGCTTGCAGGTGCTTGCTCGCAATGGAAGAGCTGCAGTGACCATAGTACAGGAGGGTGCTCTGCCAGCCCTTGCTAAGACAGCTGGTGAAGGACTCTCAGATCGTGCTCAAGTCAATGCCACCAAGGTCCTGTCTCATTCCATCATGGCTGCCGTGTGCAAGCAATGTGGTCTGCTCATATGTATCATGGACCATGTGCCTTGTAGAAAGGATTGTCATAGCTTGAATGCACACTGCAGAAGGGTATGCTGGCTGTCTATGCATTCTTTTTGACTGTATGTGCAAAGTCGCATCGTGTTTCAGCTCCCTCAATGGACAGCCCTCTGCACCTTGTCTACATTTTATGGATAACCACATGCCTGTGTAGGAATACAGTGCAGTGACACATGTTGACCTGTGTATGCAGGCCATCCAGAGGCTGGCAGGCACTCACAGTGTGGAGGCAATGGTGTGGAATAGCCCGGCTGGCCGTTTCCTTCATCCTCAGGTCAGTTGTCTGTGCTCAACATGTTCTGGTGAAACCAACTTGCTGCCTGCAGCATTTACACAGATCAGTATAAGCAGCACATGGCAGATGACATTCCAAAGCTGCTGGTGCTATGCTTATTGCTGCCAGCAACTCATACAGAACTGTACGTCCGCATGGTATCAGCATGATGTCCATGTCATGCACAGCGACATCAAGGCCCATGTTGTCAGCGTGTTAACTGCAGGCAGCTGGGGCAGCCAGCTTGAACCAGGGTCCCAGCGATGTGGAGCTGGCAAAGCCCTTCTTTGATGGGCAGCAGCTGGTGCAAGATGACAGAGAGCCTGCCGGCCATGAGGCATCTGCCAGGTCTCTCCACACCCTACACTCGATGCCCTCCCATTTCCTGCACAGCATTTGTTGCTGCTCTAGTGAACTGCTCCCCATCATGTGTGCTTTTGCAGTTCAATATGCTTGCCACAGGCATGAACATTGCTGCACGTCATCAAAGGAGGCAGCTTGTAGGCCTGAAGGGGTTGTGTGCGGCTGTAGGGGCGCTCCAGGCAAGGGTTTGGTGGCTCCTTTGGTTCATCTGCTGGTCAGTGGTGGCCCTTCAGACCAAGCCCGAGCTGCTCGCGCTCTCAGCAACATGGCCACTGACTCCGCTGTGAAAGAGCAGATTGTGGCGGCAGGTATGTTTGCCTTCTCCTGTGCCAACACTCTCTCACTAAAATGCCATGTAAAGAGAAAGAGTTCAGCAATTTTGGAGATGTGTCAGATGTGAGATCAGCTAGAAACACAGGCTGCATTTGTTTGAGGATGGCAACTGAGTTTTGTTGCTGCAGCTGATTCTCATACAGTACACGTTGATTCTCATGCCTTGGTTACATGATGTGTAGGCGCAGTACCCATGCTGATTGAGATCGTGAAGGAGGGCACAAGCGCTGTACAGAGCGCTGTTGTCGCACTGGAGAAGCTGTGTTCACATTCTTCAGGTTGGTCATCCTACCTAGCACATGCATCCCACAGGCAGCTTCACACCCCAAACATGACAGACATCTGGCAAATCTGCAATCTTATCGTGTTTCTCAACACATGCCCCTGCTTTGCATAATCTGTTTAGGTGGGGAAGCTGTCCAAGTGGATGATCAGCTTGCAAGGCTGGTTCAAGCAGGCAGGCCCCTCACACAGGCTGAGTTCTGGTTCCAGTGCTTTGCTGTTGTGCAGGCAGTGAAGCCATGATGAAACATGGCGGCATTGCTGCCCTGTTGGTGCTGCTGAATGATGGCCACCTGGAAGCCTGGGCCAGTGCCACTCACACCCTGCACATGCTTTGCTCCTCCACACCAGCTGCTACACTCATGATCATGCAAGCAGGTATCCTTGCAATTCAACACACAGCATGGCCTGCCTGAGACGTTTTCACTGCCTAAGCGTTTGAAGGGCGATATGCACTGCTGTGCTAGGTAGTTCAGTATATGTCTTGTTCATCAGACTGCCATACAAGTTCTGATGCTGTACATGGCGTTTCCTAAGTTGATTGCATTCTCTGTGCCATGCTAAACTGCTTTTCTCTGGTCAGTATTTACAGGAGATGTTACAAGTCTACCTGTCATGAGCAAGTCGTGATGAGTGCAGGTGGAGTGATAGCGCTGATGCACGCATGTGGTGGGAGCTCTGCGGAACTACAGATTGCCACACTCACAGTCCTGAGGCAGCTAGTAGTTCAGCCCACAGGACCTGATGCCTTCCTGGTAGCCAGAGCCGTCCCTCTTCTTGCCATGCTTCAACACTCCCTTGTGGCAGAAATTAGGATCCTGGCTACCAAGATCCTGGACAGGATTTCAGCTAGCAGCAGTGTTGCCGAGGAGACAATTGCTGATGAACAGCTGGTACAGGTGCGCAGCGCTGCCACATGCCCAAAGCTCTGTATCTGCTCTGCTGGCAATCCAGTATACGTACAAGTTGCCTTGCTCTTGCGCTGATGAGCTACAAAATGCATGCGAGTCCAGCCTGTGTGTGTGTGTGTGAGGTGCCTTGCATGTGCTCTGCTGAGCTGTGAATTGCATGCAAAGTGTGATGTTGAAACTGTCCATTCTATACTTCTATCAGTCCACCACTGCAAGGTGGTGAAATGGTGTGCAGGAAGGTGTGAATGATCTCGTGGAGCAGCTCAGGGTTGCTGTTGTTGTGCCTCCTCCACTGGAAGCTGCCTTCAGACTGGTTCCAAGATCAGCCTTCCTTGTGTCACATGCAGTAAGCCTGCTGCACACCCTGCACATTTGCAACAGTCACACACTACAGCTCAAGCACTGCTGGCATGTTGTCTGTGCTGTGTTTCACCATGTGGTCATCTGGGTCAACTGGACTGTATACTGTGACTTGCATTGCATCAAACTGTCACAGCACAGCCTGTAGCTTACTATTTGTGTGTCGTTTGGTGCAGGCTGACCGCTTGGGGGCAGCTCCAGCGTTTGATGCAGCTGGCAAAATTGGAGACCTGCATACTGAGGCCCTATCCCTTCAGGTACTACACCTGGCATGCTCTGTTGTAGGCGCATCAGACCTGCCACAGTACCCATGCCGTATTCTTGAGTCTGACTATGTGTGTGTGTGTGTGGCGTGACTGCCCCACTTGGTGCATGTATGCAAGTTTCTGGTAGTTATAAGCCATTATGTACTGCCAAAGGCTGACACAGGGGATTATGGCATGAATGCACTGATAGAGTCATGGATGCAGCTTCCTGGCACTCACCTTTCAGGTAGTATATGTTCATCCACGAATGCGCAACATGCCTGCTGACAGCATAGCTGTAATGAAGCTTGATGGGTGCAGGCCCTGGGCCCGGAGGCGGGGCAGGCCTTCTTGGACATAGGCTCTGGCACCGGCTACCTCACCATGGTGGCTGCCAACCTGGTTGGACACACCGGCAAGGCTGTCGGCCTCGAGGTAACACTCTGTGGCACAACAATTCTACTCCTCTGACTGAAGACGTCACACTTTGTGATGGCCTTGACCTTGTTGCCTGCCACCAAGCATTATGAGGGGGGAGTCAGTGAAGTTGCCATCTGCCGTAAGCTGCATACGATTTTTGCTTAATGAGCATATCAGAATGTCACCTGCTGAGGTACAAATACTGCTTGCACCGCAAGCCAGTGGCAGACAGCTAGTAATGTACGCAGTTGGAAGATGCAGCCGTGGAGTATGCAGCCAGCAAACTGCATCAGGTGAAGAAGTCGCGAGGGCTGCCCACCTTGTCTGCCACCTTTCTGCGTGGCAACATCTTCAAGGAGCACTGGTGTGAACAGCTGGGGGGGCCCTTTGATTGCGTGCATGTTGGAGGCAGCTGTTCAAAAAATCGCATACAAGACCTTATGCTGCTTGTCAAGCAAGGTAAGTCGAAGATCTTGCGCACTGAAACTGCCAGTGAAGAAGTTTGCTGCAAGCAAGGCTCACACTTGTACACAAGGACTAGATTCATGATACCGCTCATATAGCGCTTGATGCAGCAATGCTGGTAGCCAAACTGCCTGTACATTCCAAGTTGTCATCTGCAGTTTAAGGCATGCCCGACTGAAGGCAAAAGCAGCTCATGCAATGCTGTGCTGAATGAGTATTGGACATAATGTCTGTTGTTGTTACAGGTGGCAGGATGACAGTGCCATGTGAGGGGCAGCTGCTGCTGCTGACTCCTCCCTTTGATGGCCTCACACCTGAGCCCATTGTGTTGGGCACCATGAAGTCCTGCCCCGGCCTTGTTGATGAGCATGGCACACAGGTCTGCCCCTGCACCCCCTCATGCACTACCCCTGCGGTAGTTTGTGTCTTTCATGCGCATTGTCTACCCTTGCATTGGGTGAACCTGACTGTCTGTGTTCTTTCAACTTGCTGCTGAAGTCTGCACCAGGCAGCCCAAATTCAGCACCGTGTGCTGACTGCACTGAGCTCTTCTTGCATTCAGCATGTGTTGGAACATGATGTATGTCACACTTGTTGCAGATGGCATCTGAGGCGTGGTATGGCAACGTGACAGAGCAGTCATCACAGCAGTCCACAACCATGCCATGGCGGCCCCCCACCCCGGTGCAGCACCCCTGGACAGATGGCAGCACCACTGCTCCTGGCATTGCTGCTAATGCCAACCATGCATCAGGACGGTGGGCACATCCCCTCTTGCCTTGCCTGACCTGCTAAACCCCACATTGCAAGCTTGCGCCAGTCAACGTCAGTCAATACAGAAGTGCAACATTCTTTACCCCGAAATGTCATGCAAGCTTGGCCTGCAATGATAGGGCTGGTATACTTTCCAGGCAGCTTCAGCTGTGACTGCAAAAAGCAGTGACTCAAGACTTTGACCATGTGTGTGTGCAGGACTGTGCTACATGGGGGCCAGCTACCCGGGGGCCCTCCAGTGGACCCTCTGCCTTCAGATCAGCTGCAAAGGGAGGAGCGCATGATGAGACAGTACGAAGCCGGCAGCGCTCCTAGTGAAGTCACCTCAGAAGAAATTGAGGGCGAGGCACATGGCTGGCTCATTGCCAGGTCAGCACTCTACATTCATGCCACTGCACATTCGTCCCACTGCTTACTAGCAGTAGTGTTACTTGTGCTGCTCCAGTGTCCATGCCTTTGCTGGTACAGGCTTGAATGATGTGGTTGGTGGTGCAGGGAGGACATCAGCATATGCCGCACTTCAGAGAACAAGAAGTGCAGACTTGGAGAGGGCGGGTTTGGGGTGGTGTACAAGGCCCTCATGAACGGCGTAGATGAGGTGGCTGTCAAGCTGGTGAAAGCAGACAAGCCCACAAACAAGGAGCTCACCCTGTTCCACAAGGAGGTACCTTCATGCTGACATGTTTTGTTTTGTACTTGGATGCCTAGCGCCTGCCTATGTTCATCACTATACCTAGCTTCTTTGGCTGGATCTGCCCTATTCTGTCTTCAGACTCTTGGGTCTTCAGACTCTAGGTCAATTGGTCTGCATCTTCTGCTGCCCTTTTCGTGCAGGTTTGGGTTTTATTCATGTACAAATTAAAAAAATCATGCAATGTTGCATTTTGATGCACGCTGTATGACTTTATGCCAACTGAAACAAGACGCATCATCATCCTAATGCTGTTACATGCAGGTGCGAGTACTGCGCACACTTCATCACCGCAACATCGTGCAATTCTACGGAGCTTGCTTGGAGCCCAGCAGCATGTTCTTTGTCACAGAGCTCATGAAGGTAACACATCCCTGTTCTTGACCTGTGTTGGCACATGTGTTGCATTCAGCCAGCTTGTGATAGCACCAGATGTGACAGCCCTTCTTCCAACCCTGGTCGCCGAGTCAGTATTACCACGCAACCCTTTGTCAGGTATCTGCAGCGTACATTGTATGAGTGCAACAGTCTTGAAGAGGCAGTGCATCTGTATACTGTCCAGGCCATGATATGATGTGACTTCTCTCAATCAGGCAAGCACTGTCAGAAATGCTCTGAAGGCATTTTGTCTTACACTGCGGGTTGGGACAACACAACAGACAATGTGGTGCATTGACAGGGTGGCGACTTGTACAGTGCGCTGCGCAACCACCCTGAGACGATGCGTTGGGAGCGCTTGGGCCGCAAAGTTGCCCTTGACGTTGCACTGGGCATCAACTACCTCCATACCAGGTATGCCACAGCATGCTTTCTCCTGTTGTCCCTGGCGTGCTGCTGTTCTTCTGTTCCCATGGCCCCTTGCTGTAATGAATGGGATCAGCAGATGCGTCCCTTGTGCCTGTCATTGATGACATGCAGGCTTTGTCATCCAGCATTAACTCGTGTCACGTTACAGCTATCATGTGAGCGAACATCAACAAGGGAAACAAGCATGGCTTTTGGGGTGCAGGCGGCCCCCCATGATGCACAGGGACCTGAAGTCCCCCAATGTGCTGCTGAGTGAGGAGGGGGTGGCCAAGATTGCAGATGTGGGCATGGTGAGGCCCCAGGTGCAGGAGCTTGTCACTGCCCAGCCCATCATGACCCCCCTCTGGGCCGCCCCTGAGGTAAGCACTGCCTTGGGTCAACAGTCACAGTGGCCTCCAGTCTGTCTGTCTATTCAAAATCAGCTGTACCTGTTGCAACATATTCTTTTGCAGCGGATCAGGTGGTACTCTTTGCCTGATCAGGGACTGGCAGCATTTGCAGCATTTGACAGATTGTGCACAGTCTGTATGCAAGTTTCATCACATCAAGGTGAACAGCGTATGTGTCCATCCAGTATGTGAGCAGGTCAATGGGTCACTGCAAGATGGATGTATGGTGGGATGGGTTGCGTGAGTCTGACATCGCTGCGTGTGTATCATGAGCTCGCTGACCTGACATTTGTTTGTTGCTGACACTGCTGATTTTCCTGTTGCTATGCATTGTGGTTCATATACAGCAACTTGACATGCTGTTTGGATGTCATAGGTGGTACGCCATGAGAGAGCCAGCGTGAAGGCCGACATGTGGAGTTACGGCATCTTAGTATGGGAGCTCATCAGTGATCAAGACATCACTAATCTTCAGCCCCTTGCCATTGCGCAAGCCATGCAGGTAAAACCCCTCTGTTCATCTTCCCAGTTCCTATGCTTCTGCCTTCATATGCTTCTATTGCTGTGTTCTTCAGAACCTAGAGGCACATACAGGCTGCACATTGCGTGAAGCAAACTGGGGCCAAGTTTGTTTGGCCTACCAGCTGAAGCTTTGTGTCTTTGCAGGCTGGCACGGCTAAGTCACTACAGTTACCAATAGACTGTCCACCAGTGGCAGCACGTATCTTCAGTGAGTGCACCCATACAGAGCCTGACTGCCGCCCCTCCGCACAACAGGTTGTGGAGTGGCTTAGACAGTCTTGAAAGCCAAGGAGCACACTTACGTGTACAGAGTGTTCTGATGTCTAGTCTCTGCAGCATCTTTTCCAACTCAACAAAGACAGGGGCATGGCTACACACTGAGGGAGCAGTGTATATGAGCAGACGCGCTGACATGCCTCTTTGAGGCAAAATGCATGAAAGGCCTGTGCCATCAGGGGCAATGCCCACCTATACAGCCTCTACATGGCATGATCATTGGGTTCTTTGGTTAGAGCAAGTATGCCTCCGGGTAGACAAGTGATGGGCAGCAATCCAGCCAATAAGTCATGTTTGCAGAGTTATAGCAGTTGGCATGTTTGGTGTTTGTGCACCTGCACTTTTGATGCATGGATAGGAACTAGCAGGTGGCGGCACACTGGTGAGGCCTTAGGATACACGTACTGCAGACCATGTCGAAAGCGATTTTTACTCCAGCTGATATCTGCATCAGCCGGTCCTCGATCTGCTACGGGTACCATCCCATCATACATATTATGTGTTTTAGCATGCAGTTACATCAGCCCACCAGGCATAATTTAGCATCTCATACTGCTGCCACACCTGGTAGCAGTAGTTGCTTACTGCCACTGTACATAAGCGCTTGTAGCTACTGCTTTGGTTGAAATTCTGACATGTTTTTGAGTCGACATAGATGCACAATGCATACACTCGAGTTGTTTAGAAGTCTAAGCTGCAAGTTTGTGTGTGATGTGTTGAATGGATTGCTGTCCATAAAGCAATTGATGCGTCGATTGGCTGGGCATACCAAATGGCATTCTGGGCCCTCATGTTATGGCGCGCACATTGTAATGCCCCTTGCAGGCATAGTGCGAGTACTCATTACATGCTGTGGCCAAGCACAGAGTTCTGACAGTCGCGTGATTCTCTTGCTTACTTGCAAACAACACAAAAAAGAAAGCAGTGCATACACTGTTCTCTGTAAGAGGTCTACGGCTGTTTCTAAGGTGAAGCCACAGCTGATGCAGCTGCCAACCTGCACACAGTTCAGACAATCAGCTTTGATGAGCTGTCTGCAGAACACATGCTTCCCAAAGCATACAAAAATTGCACACATTGTGCATGTATGTTGTGCATATAGACTGTACAATCAAAGATCTGCTGCAGGTCTAATGAAGTCTTGTCAGCAGCTGACCACGTTCACAGGACTCAGGCAGAGTCAACATACGTTACGCAAAATGCCGAGCTCCTTTTGAGAATTGTCTGGTCAGCTTTGCAAATACAAATTTTGCGCTTTAAAGGCATCTTCTGCAGGCCAGACCAGGCATGAGACACATGTAAAACCTCTAGACAGGCATGTCCCTGCAAAAGCCAATGGAATGCAATAAAAGACAAGCAAGTTGTGAAGTACCTGGCCTGAGCCACCATCTTCTCCAGATGGCCAGCTTTCTGAGCCCGCAGGAAGGCTCTACATGTCATCTTCCGCAACCTCACACTGCAATCACACAGATGCTCAAGTCCCCATTTATGCAAACTCTCCATTGATAATTGCGTGGACGTACAGGTACACAGCACGGTCAGAATCAAAAGCTTGTGCATGAGGAGATCGCTTGTTTAGTCGTGCATAATTAAGCACTCAGTGCCTCAACTGACGGGCAAGGGTTGCTTGTCTCTGACACAAACATGGCTGACCTTTGCAATTCTTTGATGCCAATGAGATCAGTCTTGGCCACGTTGTCCCACCACCTGGGGGAGATGGGAGTCTCACACAGCTCACCATCCACCAACACCATCCCTGCAAACCCCTCCTGCACCCTTCCCTCCACCTCATTTGTCTCTGTAAACCCTCCATCCCCTTGCCCGTCCCCCTGTCCTTCACCTCTGTTGTGCAGATGCTCTTGATCCTCCCCAGCACTATGACTTGGCTGTGCGTCACAGTCACGCTCAGCTGATGCGCTGGCTTCACAGCCTGAATCTGCTTTCTCATGGCATGTTTCCAGTGCTGCTCCGTTCCTGTCATGCTGTACTGCAGAGGGTGCCGGAGCCCTTTGGGGCTGCTCAGAAACAGCCCTCTGAGGCATTGGGGAGCCTGCCCCTTGCGCAGCAGCCCCAGTCAGGGCATCCCCATGACCAAAGGCGTGACTGAAGCCATGCAGAGGTGTATGACTCAGCTGCTGTGTGCCATGATCCACCGCACTGTGCTGCAGCAAAGAGGGTGCTTCAAAGCAACTACTGCCTTGACAGGATGGTAAATGCCCATTTTGCTGCTGCTGAACTGCAGCATCACCAGTCACTCCAACCACAGTCTGGCAGTTCTGCTGACTGGATGTAGACTGCACAACATTGTGGCCTTGGCCGGCATTGCTGCTGGATGGCACCAGAGGGAAAGTTCTGTTGGTGACTCTGATCCGCATGGACGGACCTGCCAGCCCAGCTAGAGCTGCACTGACAGGATGACTGTTGCTGGCAGCCTTGCTGCCTGAGTGCACAGGTGCTGTGCTGCAGTCAGCTGTGACTGCGTAATCAACAGACTGTGTCACTGGATGGGACTCAGGAATGGCTGTCATGGGATCCAGGTCCTTTGTGCCAGGAAGCATGCTGTCCCATACCTGAACCACACAGACCCAGTCACAGCTGAGAAGACATAAGCCAGGCAGACAATCATGCGAGACAACAATGCATCCAGTGATGCATGGCTAGCTCACCAGCTGATGTCCAACAGCTTGGCGTGCAGTTGGCAGCTCTGGGCAGATTGCAAGCAGACAGTTGGCGGTGACATGCAGTCAGGCTACCACTGCAAAGCAGACAATTCAGCAGCACAGATACAATCCTGGTCATGGCTTGTTTCAAGGTGGCATCATGCAGTCAGGCTATCATTGCAAAGCAGACAATCAATCAGGATAGATACAATCCTGGTCATGAACCATTTAGAGGTGACATAGTACAGTCAAGGGAGCACACCTGAGGGCTGTACTGGGCAGGTGAGGATGTGCTTTCTGCACTGGACTGGCGTGAGTGTGCATACACGCTGGTACGCTGACTGTGAAGTGATGTGGCGGAATGCTGACTGGACAGGGACCGACGCAAGTCTGCGGAGGTGAAGTGGTAACGGTGGGGATGAGGGTACACTGAGGGATTTGCCAGGGGGTCTGCCAGGGGGGTGCGATGATGTGAGGGGTCTGCTTGAGGACCTATGCTGGTGGCTGATGCTGTGCGAACTGAGCTGCTCAGTGCAGCTCCTGCAAGCAAGGGACTGTATTAGTGAAAGACGTAGATACATTCAGGACAGTGAGAATGCATCACACCTTTGAAGAACCAGCACAAATTAAACTGAGAGCAGCATGCACACTGTCATGTCTGTCATGTCTGCAAGCCACAGTCGTCATGGCAGGCAGGCGCTGCAAGGAAGCCCATGCGACAAGTAGGCACAGATGTGGTCAGCACTGCCTTCAGCTAAGCTGCCAGGCAGGCTGGTGATTGTTTGCGTATTGTTGCACTCAGTTGATGAGCGTTAATGTTAACACCGTGCTGTGCCAGCTCCTGTTCAGCGCACAGCAATTTAAATGGCAGCACTGGGCCAAAGTATGAGTGACAAGTCGTTTACAGTCTCTGGATGTAAGGTGTCTCTGCTGCATGACTGGTGTCAGCTGGCTGTAGCCAGCTTGAACACTCACCATACATTGTGCCTTCTGTGTAGCTGAAGCTTCTGCTGAAGTGTGGGGTGGTCCCCAGCAAGGATCCCCTAGCAGTGCTGCCTTCCCCAGATTCCCCTTTCTGCAGCTTGCCTCCTGCCAGCTTGACTAGTGCCCCTGCTGTCGCAAGCAGTGGCATCATCTGCTGACCCTGGCACACCTGCCACACACACACACATCAGCTACACTCTATTCTGTGCTGTCACACATCAAGTATGCTTACTTTGTTTTGTAAGCGCCCTTGGAGTTGCCTGCTGCAGCATCAGCTCATATGCCTCAACATCCGCACAGTACTTTGCTGACAGGTGTGCTGACCCAACATCAATGTGCGCTCATCTTGCCTCATGCTGCGATTCACTTGTTATGCACATAGGCAGCATGATCAGTTTCCAAAGCCTGATACTCAGCTCTCCAGTTGCATAGCATACAAATGTGTTGAAAGAATCTGAAGCAAAAGATTCCAGGCATCATGACAAACACCACATCAGGAAGTACACGATTTATTGATCAATCTCAAGCACTGCAAGGGAAGAACGAGAATGGAAGTTACCCAGGGATGTTGCAGTAGGGCGGCGGCAGATGGGCGGCGGCTAGGGTTGCGCCGCAGCAGGCTGCGCACCAGGGCCTTGCCCTCCTCAGAAACCCCTGCCCATACCTCATCACTGAACGCCCACCGCCCCTGCATATGTATATGTAACTTGCCTTGCATTGATGTCATGTCAGACAGCAATGATCCTTGAACACTTGCACAGCACTTTGTTCCTTGAAAACTCCTCAGTAAAGTGAGCACAGATCTGGCAGCTGTTGTGCCTGCTCGAGCAGTTATGCTTCATACATGCTTAAGATCTCCACAAGTATGAGCACACAGCTGCACATGATTGACTGAAGGGGAGCACAGAGCCTTTTGAATTTTCCTGGCTATGACATACTGACTGACTGTAACCCGCACCTGCATGATGTTCTGCAATATCTGAGGTACATTGTCATCATCAAAGGGCGTCCTGCCACACAGCATCCAGAAGACCAGAATCCCAACAGCCCACATGTCAATCTCAGGTCCCCAGCCTGTGGCTGCCATCCCATCAGGGTCAGCCACCAGCTCGGGGGCCATGAACTCTGGGGTCCCCCCTGGCTCAGTGGGCTCAAAGAAGAAGCATGCCAGACTGAAGTCAATCAGCTTCACTGGGGAAGTGGATGACCTGCATTCAGGTTCAGTCTTGGCGTGCATCAAGCAACCAGAAATGGCATAACTTATTCTCAAGCCTGCAGTAGGTAGGAAACTGTCCCAGGGCAGCCATAGCAATGATGGTTCAAACATGACTGTCATTGTGAACATACAGTGTGCCAGGCTGCGCAAACCTAATTTGAGCTGTGTTCATGAACGGCCATGAGCTTGTCAGCAATCTGGCAACAGATGTGATAACATGCCCAAATTGCCTATTGGTGATGTTCTGGCTGAAAATGCCAGTGCGCAGAGGCTTACTTATTCTCAAAGATGATGTTGTCAGGCTTGATGTCCATGTGGCACACCCTCTGCTCATGCAGCGCAGCCAGCGCACTCACCACCTGGCGAGTCACTCGCGCTGCATCTGTCTCAGTGAGGGGACTGCCTAGAGACACTCTCTTGCTCAGCTCTCCTCCGTCTAGGTACTCTGCAGCGCATGGCCACAGACAGACAGGTCAGAGTGTGCATGATACTGGTCATGCTGCTGACAGACTGATCTGCTTCGCTGCTCCTGACAATCTCATTATCATCACGGCTTCAGACAGTCTGAGCTGCAGCACAGCAGCTGCTCACAAGTGATGACACACCTTCCAACTGATGGGTGCCAGCAACTTGCATGGTGTCAGTGCAGTACCTCATACAAGCAGGATCACTCCTCAGTGTGCACTGGTCAACGAGAGAGATGTATGAAGACAAGACGCTTCAGAGACTCAGGAGAGTGCTGATGTCTCAAGTGGCTGCGTGCAGGCAGGTGGGGGGGGCGGTGGGGTGGGTGTGGGGTAAGGTAACCTGTGACAATGTAGAGGCGGTGGGGGGCGTACAGGACCTGCTTGAGCCTGACCATGTGGGGGTGCTCCGCCAGCATACTCATGATTCCCACCTCCTGCATGACCATGTTGTACAGTATGACATGCAGGGACGCTTCCCTCATTTAGAATTGCACTCTACAGGCTGGCGCTATACAGCACATGCTTGACTGGTTGTGACTTGTGGAGAGCATGAATCCGACAGGTGTGTGTCGCTTTTGTGCATGAGCTGCAGTTTGGTCATGCAAGCTCACATGAGCCTCTGCGAATTCTGGCAAATGCAGCTGGTAGCAGAGTACGACTACAAAAGCGAGGTAGGAGCTAGACACCCTGCGTGCATAAGCTGTAAGCATCATAAGGTGTATGCCACTCAGGCGCGTTTTTTTATCCCAGCTATAGACAGGCAAGACTTGCACCTGATTCATCATGTGATAAAAATGGCGGTAGGCGCTGCGTGTGACAACCTTGATTGCATAGGGTCTGTGATCTGCCTTGCCTGTTGCCTTCACCACAGCAGCAAATGCCCCGCTGCAAAACAGTGCAGCTCAGCATCTGTTTCAGAACCAGTCACCACAAACAGCCTATGTGCACGATGCTGTATTTAACAGACATCATTGCATGACATGCGCAATCATGCAGTCTGCTGCATTGGCTGCATGCCGTGATGACCATGCTCATGATGTCCTCCCTCTACCCCGCAACCAGAGTAATCCAGGGCATACCTGCCAAGGAGCTTGCTCCATTGCACATGGTACCAGTGGGACAGCAGGACTTCTGTGTTTGCCCAGTGAGTTAGGAAGTGACACCACTCCTGGCAGGCCTGCTGGCTGTGGCACCACAGCTTCTTGCTTCTGCCCTCATCATCCACCACTTGGAAGCCATACATCTGTACATAATAATAATAACAACAATGCAAACGCTTTCCAGCTCATGATGAGCTAGGTACGTGCGGGACAAGTCTCAATACATCTGTAGCAAGTCGTCATTCTGATGTTGTTGACTACTCTTCAGGGAAAACGTCATGCAGGGTTGCGCAGAGGGCTGCACTTCATCAACATATGACAGCTGAAGCACTGGTCACAGTTTGGGGCATTCCATGCTGCATGCATGATATACACTCATACTACTTGCTCAAAGTTGTCAAAATGCAGCCCTCAAAAGACAACAGGCACGCACTGACATGACCATGAGCTCACCAGCAGACCATTGGTGGATGTGCCGTGTTGCAAAGATTCAGCTAAAACTATATTGCCAGATAGCACCCGCTTTCCACTGTCATGTGTCTGCAATACAGCATGCAAATCACAAGCAGCAGTGCTAAGAGGATGTTCAATAGATGTCAACAAACATTCGTGGTGCAGGTTTGAGTGTGACAGTGAGCTTGCACATGTGCTCCATCAGCCTATCAAATGCCGTGACTACTCATTGCTGTGATACGTGTTGCGTTCTGGTAATGTGTGTAGCGTTTGCATGCAAGTCAATCATGTTTACAAATGCAACCCTGGCATGCATTTGTCATAGCAAAGCTGAGAAGGATCACCATGCCGGGGCCATCACAGTACCGCAGAACGCCCTTGCGCACAGTTGCCCACCTCTTCAGCCATTGCCTGGTCACCTTTGCCCTTTTCCACACCCAGCCAGACTTGGCTAAATGACAGACCTGCATACAAATATGGCATCATGAGGGCATAAATGGATCACACAAAGCCAGCAAGCATAGCAAACTTGACATGACGTAAGTTAAGCAAAGTCACGCTATGAATTGCATGCTTTTGTGGTGAACGTTCATGCTATTGTTGCAGGCGCACTCTGCGCGCCAGGTGGATTGCGGAATTCTGGCAGGTGTTGTCAGCGCTTGCAATTGGCCGGCACGACCGTCGAAACTGTGTATTGATGGCAATGGTATTCACCTCTGGAGTCACAGCGAGTTCCTTCAGACTACGCTTCCGAGTATGCAAGGTTTCTCTCATGCCGTTCATCCTGAAGTCACGCCGAGCAGCCGCGGCGATGCTTGCCTGTTTGGCACAGTCAATGAGTCATGATGTCACTTGCAGTACCCAACATATCGTTGCGTCTGGTTGCTTGAGACCATCGACATCAATCGCGCTTCATCACACTGAACGTCCACCTCCACAGTGGCGCTGCAGACTGGTCAAAGCCAACATGGTCACGTGAGCCAAATGCGGGGACTGACTCAGTCCCTGACAGCCCCAAGCATGAGGCATCAGATATGCAGGCCTGCATGACTATCTGATCAAGCACAGTATTGGCTGCCAGCCGCTGAACAGACTGTGGGTGAAACACCGACACATAGAAAATCGTGATCATGGAGGCCTCATATATATGAGACAGCAATTGGTACATGCACCCAACGGACTCATCGAGCTCAACAAGCTGATACCGCGGCAAATCTGTGCTCACAAGAGTGTCACATCGATGTCAGCCCAAGGTGAGCTCATACATTGCAGCAGGGGCCAGCAATTCAGTTTGAGCTGAAACTCCTTCATGCCTACCGGTACATTTTGCAGTGACACTCTCTATGTACGCACTGATCCCGACAGTTTACCGAGCTTTGCTGAAGAGTGCAGTTTCGGGAACTTGTCATCGGATTCATACCACTAGGAAAATGCTGGGATTACTCACGGTTCTGTCACTCAGTGCGTGCGTCTCTGCTGCATATGCAGAGGCAGCAAGTGACAGTGCTCTTTTGGCCCACCCTGTGCTGTTTGCTGTGCCGCCATTATGCTCAAGTCAAGATAGGTAACATAAACCTCACAGTCTTTGGCGTTCGAGATTAGCGTGTCGCAGGTCAGTCTGTTGTCGTGCATGGCGTGGTATCAAGGTGCACCTGCCTCTGCTATGGGAAAGGTCGATGTCGACTCCCGTAACTATGTAAATGTTCTGATGATCCAGACACAATCTTTTGACGCAAAATTCGCCAATAACTGAGGTGCCGACGCGTCTTGCGTGCCGTCGCAGGACTCAACAACTCGATCAAATCGGCCACAGTGCTCATTACCGGCAGTAACAGACAGAGCAGCATGGCTGCTCAGGGGCCGGCGACCCCTTCAGCTTTGTACAAGATGATCAGCATTCCTGAAGCTCAGGAGCTCGTTCTATCAGAGACTCAGCCCCTTCCGAGCGTTTCTGTAGACCTTGCTGAGGCTGTTGGATCCGTCCTCGCAGAGAACGTGCAGGCGCCTGAGAACGTTCCTCCATTTCCAGCTTCAATAAAGGTGCGCTGAACAAGCCAGCCTTTGAGCTGAGTCATACGCTTACCTGCTAGTACAGACCTTTCATGGAGACCTTTCATAGCCAAGCAACCAGCATCCACAGCTTTGCATTTGCTGCAGGATGGTTATGCTGTTGTGACAGCAGACGGGCCTGGTGAGTACATTGTAGCATTTGCAGCGCATGCTGGTCATGAGCAGCCCAGACTACAGTCTGGCAGTGTGGCTTACATCACGACAGGTGACTGATCGGCTCTCCACTTCCTCCCTCAAGTATTCATCCCACTTGTACCACATGCAGATCTGTGCTCGTTACGTAGTCAAGCCTTCCATTAATGGCTGTTTTCTTTTAGTATCAAGGCAGCCTCATTGATGCACTCCTGCCAGTTTGCTGCAAATTGTATCGCATTGTGAGTACTCAGCTGCAGTCTTGCATACAGGTGCACCAGTACCTGATGGAGCAGATGCCGTGGTGCAAATAGAAAACACTGAGCAGCTACCTGAGAGGCAAGATGGTGAGAAGCGCATCAGAATAGTCAAGGTCAGTCTTGCCTTCAGCAACCAGTCTGTACTAAAAATGGATTTCATTAGATTCTTGTGGGCTGTCTTGTTTGAGATTTGTAAAAGCTTTGCAGTTTGCTTTGAGCATGCCTCCATGTGCCAGATAATATCACTGTCAGAAGCTGCAGCAGCTGAAGTTCTGCCTGCCTATCATCCCTACTGCTGCACTGTAACCGTATGGCAAGTCTTGCTTCAAGCCAGCTGTCTTACGCCATCACCTGCCACGCCCTGTTGTGATTGTGCCTGGCATACACGATAGCATTGTGACATGGTACAGGGAGCATCCAAGGCTGGGGAGGACATCAGGGCAGTGGGGTCAGACATCCAGGTTGGCCAGACAGTCTTGCAGGCTGGTGACATGCTGGGACCTGCTGAGATTGGCATCCTTGCCACAGTTGGGGCTGCAACACTCAAGGTGATGTCTTGACAGCTGCACACCTCTGTCATACTGCTTCTGTAGACTACATCATGTTGCGTTGCACTGCTGGCACTGCAAGTAATGCTGGGCTTGCTTGCTGCAAGCCTGACAATGCCACGTTGTGCTGCAGCCTGCAGGGCCTCTAATGCTGTCATTGGCCTATTAGCCTTAATCAGGTTAGGGAGCTGCAAGGCAAAACAAGATCAAGCCAACACCGCCTGTCTGCAGCCCAGTCATCCAGTGTGCAACAGTTACACTTCTCACCACTTGTGTCACACTGTTGCAAGCAGCCACATTCTCATTCCAGATCGCCTTATTGCAGGTGCACAGGACGCCTGTTGTTGCAGTGCTTTCAACAGGAGACGAGGTGGTAGAACCCACAACACAGCACCTGCAACCCGGGCAGATTCGGGATGCAAACAGAGCTATGCTAGTGGCAGCCTGTAAAGTGGCGGGGGCTCAGGTTGTGGATCTGGGCATTGCCAGGGACACAGAGGGGCATGTTCAAGCCTGCCTGGAAAAGGCGATCAATCAGCAAGTTGATGTGCTTGTCACAACAGGTGAAACGCCCCAGATGTGCCTCAAACAATCTCATGAAAGACCTGTTGACGCTGCATGATCCAGTAGTGCAAGCTTTGCACCCATATTGCTTCTTGCAGCAATTCACGTGTGTGGGCAAAATCATGCATTGACCCAAATGCCACCATTGTCTGGCTGAACTTGACACCGTGAGACAGCATGTATCCTTGTGCAGGCATCATGCAAGAAGCAGGCTTGATGTGTACAATGCCTGCAGGTGGTGTCTCCATGGGCGACCGGGATTTCATCAAGCCTTTTCTGGAAAGGCACGGCAAGGTGCACTTTGGAAAGGTCAAAATGAAGCCCGGCAAACCTCTCACCTTTGCGACCATTGAGCTTGACTCCTCCAGGTGCCACCCTATACTGTCACCTGCAAGAAGGATCAGCTACAGAACAAATCCCATGAAGCTGGTCAGTTTCCCAGGCATGCGGCTGGTGCTCTGCTCACAATGTCAGCTGCAGAGATGTCTCGTCTTGCATACAATGTGCATACATGTGCACCTTTGCCATCGTGGTCTCATGGTCCAGGCTACTGCTAGAAAGCGCTGCATCAACATGACCTCACATGCCAGCTGCTTGAGGTGGGCAATCATGAGGCTTGGTCCATGTTTGATGGTGTTTCTGCAGCAAACAACGCATGTTGGTGTTTGGGCTGCCTGGCAACCCGGTTAGCAGCATTGTCACCTTCAACCTAGTGGTTGTGCCTGCCTTGCACAAGATGGCTGGCTGGCAGGTGATTTCCCTTAGTGACCCCTCTCTGATTTTCTCCCTTGCAACTCTCGTCCATAACTCTGATAATGATGTCCCTGTTGAATATCCTTAGTTCAAACGTGCCTGTAGATGGCATGCCCTACACAACTGCAGAATCAAAGGCCTCTTGCATAATATCTGATTCTTGATCACACTGCATGAGCAGAGCATGCTGCATTCTTGCATGCAGCAGTACAAGACACAACACACTGCGCCATCACATATGCCTTGCGTTGCAGCTTTTGTGCTGATCACCGGCTGAGCGCGCTAAAGCCGTGTTGAGTGATAAAGTAGTTTGTGCACTTGACATGATGTGTAATGATGGTGCCCTGCATGCAGCACCCACTGCCTAGGAGGGTGCATGTCAGGACCAGCCAGGACCTGAAGCTAGACCCTGAGCGACCAGAATATCACAGAGCAACTGTTCATTGGAGAAGGTACACCTCCTTCAACATCATATTGAGGCTTGCTCAACATGGACTGTGGCTGTGTGTTACTTCTGATCTGCTTTGAATCAGTACTGCCATGCAGCTTCGGTGAGATGATTGTAGAAGCTGGTCAACAGTATTGCCTTCAGCAGGCAACATGTGACCAAAGTCAGGCAATACCTTTTAGCCAGCAGCAAAGCCTGGGATAGTTTGCACCTGTGGCAAGCAACAGCTTCTGTGACCCTCGCACAGGACATATGCTGTGACTTGAATGGCCAGGTGTGTGTTGCAGGCCACCTAAAGTCCCGGACAGTCATATTGGGGGAGAGTTTGCAGCTGAGAGTACAGGTGGACAAATCAGTAGTAGATTGCTCAGCATGCGATCTGCAAACACCTTACTAGAGTTTCCAGCTGCAAAGGGAACAATTCCCAAAGGCAGTATGGTGTCTGCATTGCTCATACAAGACCTAGCTGGCATGCCACTAACAGAGCATCTGACACCTACAGCCTCTCCAGCCCATTATGAGTATGAGCGCAAGTTTGAAGGGTTTTCACAGGACTGAATTACATGTCAGACGTGCCTCATAAGCTTCTTCGAAAATGAGAGGACATGTGTGCAAGTTTTGCTTGTAACACCAGATCAAGCAGCAACCACATGTGGTTGCTGTACAGTACCTTACAGCATGGCAACAGAGCAGCATCTGATGCACCGTGTGTGCAACCACAGCGTTCATTCATGTGGCCGTGATTACACCATTCTGCATGCAAGCCCCGAGTCCAGCAGTGTCGTTGCACGTATAATGCATGTGACAGATCGCAGAGCAGAATTACTGAGACAAATTTGGGAAAACATGTGCTTAATATGGTCAACATGAGGCTGCTGGCAGAAACACGTGTCAACAGCAGACACTTGGCAACTCTCCATGTTGTCTCCTCAACTATCAACTACAAAGATCCTGCAGTGCTTGTGATTGCAATCAGGTGGCTCTTCAGACAACGACATAGGTTGTCAAGAAAGATTTAGCCTAAAAAAAGGATTAAAATTTGTGCCCTGATGAGCAAAGCAGGCTGGAGAGAATTTGGTGCATGCACCATAAGCAGGATTAGGGCAAAAGCGTGACAATACCCATGACATAACTCCCATGTAATCACTCAGTAACTCCCAAAGAAGGACAATACCCCAAGACCCCAGGCAGATATGCATAATAAAACACCCAAGAAAGAAAATAGTAATTCAGATTATCCCAGGAGCATTAACGTAAATCACCCAAACATGATGCTGTTGCATGCAGAGCAAATGGATCAAGAACAATGCCAAGTGCTGTAAAGACAAAAACCACCCATGTGACACACCCCTTATTGATGTGAAAATCGTTTTGGACAGGGTATACTGCCTGACCATACTGGCTCCCATTCAGCTTGTACAACTGCAAAGAAATCGAGGCTGGAGTTTGGAGTATCAAGCATTGCACAGCAGTCCATAAGCTGGCAGACAAACAAGTCAGTCAATGCTTGATTTACCATGCTTTGCTGCAATTTATATGGTTGCTGAATGGAAAGCAGGTCCTCGTTTGTTGAAGTGCTCCTTATATATACATGTTCAGCCATGTGTCCTTAGCTCAAATGAACTGCACAGTGACAGTTCTTGGGAGGTGCAGCGTTGCAGGTGTCACCGCTGCTGCTCTTGGCATCTTTGCAGCAACTGCTGCACATACTTGTCCTGCAGCCATGCACATTGCTCTCACTGCATGTTGTGGGAAGCATTGTCGGCACATAGACTGCACACCTTGTGGCACTGCTTTCAATCATGTCAGGGTTGCAAGTCTGTCCATCCTTAGCAGCAAGTAAATGGGGTGTCTTGGCCCCAGATAGTACACGATTCTCAAATCTTGGGCACTTCAGCACAGTGTCAATTGCCGCTTCTGGCATGCGCTTACGAGCCTGAACACTTCTGCCTGAGGAAGATGAATGCTGAGGCTGGACGCTGCAGTGACAAGCAGGCAAAAACGATACCTCAAGTTGGAAGAAGGCATCATTGGCAGCAGGGGCTTTTCGGCCCGCTGTGACCACCACATCCTCATTCCCTCCTAACACCTGCTGCAGCAGACCCTGCAGCACAGCAGGCAGAGCAGCTTTAAAGCTGTGTGCGACCTGATGGCTTAAGTGATAGGCAGGTGTTATGCCCATGTCTGAAATCCCCATTGTAGCAGTTGGTGATCCAGTCTGGGCTGTAGGGTGTCAAGGTGCATGTGCAATATATGGATCACAGCAGTCACAATGCTGGAGGCTCAGCCCCAGTTTACAGCATGTCTTGTTGTCTGTGAAGGCTGTGCATTCTGGCAAACACAACATGCTGTGAGCAGAATCACTGCGCATGATGTCAGCACCCCAGTGTCTCCTCTGTCTTCAGGTGACAACCTGCCTTGGCATGTAATGCTACCAGTGTCTGCTACAGCACCAGTGCATGAACAATCACTGTTACAAGTGACGCAAGCAACAGCAGTCACAGGCAGACAAACAGACCTGGTAGTATTCAGGAGGGAAGTTGGTGACAAGAGGCACAGAAGTCTCGCCATCACGGCAGTAAACATGGCGCAGCATGACTGCCTGGTCAAAGGCTTGAGCGGCTGCAACCTCACTGTCATGGCAGCCCAAGTGCAGGTGCTTGCCAGCTACTCTGATGTAGCTCTCCCATTTCTCAGAGCGCTTGTTTTGACGCACGCCATGGTAGCGGGAGGTCTGGGCTTGAAGACGCTCCTCCTCTCCTCTGCATTATTTATGCGTGCAATTGTGGAAAAGGTGCCTCTGTGACATTGCATGCATCCCGGGACACAGACAAGCATTCGCCAAAAGGTGCCACGTATATTCAGGAAGGAAGTATGAAACTGGATCATAGGGAATCACTAACTTTGGATGCAGTTCTGACTGCAAGCGTGCGCAAGCATGAGCATAGCGTGTCTTAGCAATGCCTAATGTCAGCTCAATGCTGCAAGCATCATTCAGGTATGCTTTAGTTGCCTTGGATCAGGGCTAGCTTGCTGGTGCTGCAAAACATTGGCAACCTGTTGGAGCTAAATGTCACCTGAGAACTGGTGCAAGCTCAGCTACTGTCTTGTGTTCCAGTTCCTCCAGTTCATGGCTGTAGTCATTTAGTGAGAAGTTGAGCTTTGCTGCATGCTTGCCCCTAGCACATATTGCTGCCTTGTCGTATGCCTTGGCTGCTGCTTCCTCTGACACATGTCTGCCAAGGTTTACATCCTTTCCCAGCATCTGTAACACCAAGCTGACAGGAAGTTCATTTCAGGCATGCAAAGGGTGTTGTGCCTTGCTGCGAGGAGTTGCATTGTTGCGCACCTTGATCTGAGCTTTCCACTTGCCGGTTTGACTGTGCCAGCTAACACCACGATATTTCGAGCTGAAGGACCTAGGAGGAGGGCCTACGAAGACAACCGCCTTGTGAGCTGTCCAGGGATCGAAAAGGAGCTCGCAAAGCGGTAGACTAGCAATTCCGATGCGGACAGCTTACTTGCTTCGCCCTGCTCGATTTTTCGCCTCTTGCTGACCACTGAAGGATCGGACTGCTCCTCGGACAGCAGGCCGGCCCTTATGCGGTCGACGGCGATGGCAGCGTCGTTGTCGCGCTGCATTTGATGGCAAAGTGCTTGCCTCCGGTGAAGTCCAAAAGATGCAAGTTGTCAAGAAGCAGTTCAAGGTTGGCAGTAGATTGGCTTCTGTGTCTTGTTACACACAACAGCAGAGGTAAAAAGATAAGCTCAGATGGCATACAAAAGTACTGTGTATCGCGTCAAGCAACCATTTCTACGCTATGGCATGGCATGCGTGGTGCGCCATGCCGTCTGCAGGTCAGACGAGTCGTCTACACCTCCTCCCCTCCTCAAAGGACATCGTTTTTGAGCTGCTGGTTCCGGAGCCCTTGCTAGTAATTTCACGTAGATTGGCTTGGCCTGATGATCATACTCCGCTGACCACCTAGTCGTGTCACCTCTGACCAGAGCATTGACATATGATTGCAAACCCACACGACATGAAGCAGCGTTGATTAGCCGCTTCGCAGAAGTAATTCTGCCAGAAATGTGGGCGAGTAGATTTTGTACTGCAGAATTCGCGGCATGCGCCGCTCGTTGATTTGCTCACGACGTGACGTGGCAGCAGAACCTGCACCATGCGAATTTGGTTTGGGTGGACATGTCAGCTTATCAGCAATCACCACCCACGGTCATGCAGGTTGTCATTGAGCTACAATTGTTGTACTGTACATCGTATCCTTGGTAGATTGGATCT
>JAABUW010002267.1_pt1 | contig 29690 bp, 26 predicted proteins | sample 5560081 | NCBI WGS metagenome assembly JAABUW01 (sample SAMN10711882, study PRJNA513363) | rock metagenome | isolation source: Antarctica rocks | place: Antarctica: Victoria Land, Knobhead sud | reverse complement strand
TGTGTGCTCCCCGTACCACAATTTTGGCGGTGTTCCATTTGCCAACCAGGCGATACGGCTTGTTCCTCGCTGCGGGAATCAGGTCATAAAGGGACGCCTCTGTTCGGTTGCCATCACGGCCCAGCTTTGCGTCGGGATGACGGTCATCGTCGAGCAGTTGATACTCCAGGCCGATGGTTGGGTCGCCACCGTTTGCCCTGTCTGTGTTGACGAAATACTTGATGCCGCTATTCGCACCGGATGCGAGCTTGAAATCTACAGACAGTTCAAAATTCCTATAGTCGCCGTCTGTCAACAGGTCACCGCTATGACCATGCCCATGACCTCCATTCGCATGGTCGAGCAGTACCCCATCCGCTATGGTCCAGCTCTCATTAGGAGTGGCTTCGCCGCTTGCCGTGTGCCACCCGGCGCCGGTTTTGCCATCCCAGAGAAGTTTCCAGCCCTGTTGAACTTCAGCCTGGGTTAGGGTGTTAGGCGCTTGCGCAGCAAGAGTCATCGGCAGCAGCGAGCACAGCATCATTAGAACAGCCTTCATCACATCTCCAGTCGCACCTCACATGTGCCAACACCATAGTCATTCCCAACGGCACATTGTTAGGTCGTTTCAGATCTCGCACGTCAGGTGGTTGTCCTGTTCTGAGTTTAGAGAGACGGCGCCCAGCCCTTCTCGTATTCACGGTCCCATAACTTCATGGCATCCCGATCATCGAGAATACGCCCAGTTCCCGGGTCCAGCTTCAACTCGCGCTGAACCTCCCAGGCGATGTTGGAGAGTTGCATCATTGTCACCGTGACGTTGCCCGATTCCACCGGCTGCGTCAGCTTCTGCCCGGTCCGAATCGCCGCGATGAAGTTGGTGAAATGCAGGTCGGTCATGCTGTCCGCTCCTCTTGTATCAGATGAGGCTGCTGCCTTTCCAACCATATGTTCGCTCGTCTTGCCGCCCTTCAGGTCGTAGACCTCATAACCGCCCGTATCGACCACAACGCTGCCGGTTGTGCCAACAACAACCACCCCGCGATCACGGTTGTAGATTTTCACCCCGTTGCAGCTCTTGTTGTCCCAGGAAATCAACTTGTTATCGTATTCGAAGCTTGTATCAAGCGTGTCATAGAACTGCCAGTCATCCTTGAACTGGTAACGTCCGCCGGAGGCCGTCACGCGGTTCGGAAGATCCACCCCCAGCGCCCAGCGGCACACGTCGATCTCATGGGTACCGTTATTGAGCGCCTCACCCGTGCCCCACGTTCTAAACCAATGCCAGTTGTAAGGCTGGACGTTGTCTTTGTAGGGCTGACGCGGAGCCGGGCCCTGCCAGAGATCCCAATCGAGGGTGGCGGGAACAGGCGCAGGTTTGCCAATCCCGATGGACTGGCGGGTATTGCTGTACCAGGCTTTGGCGTAGTAGGCCCGCCCGACCAGACCCTGGTGAATCTGATTCATGAGATCGATGTACATCGGTGAGGATCGTCGCTGCGTCCCCATCTGGACGTACTTGCCATACTTCCGCTGAGCCTGCACCAGAAGTACACCCTCCGCCGGATTGTGACTGCAGGGCTTCTCAACATAGACATGCTTGCCTGCCTGGAGTCCCGCGATCGCCATGGGGGCGTGCCAATGATCGGGCGTCGCAATCGTGATTGCGTCAACATCCTTCGAAGCGAGCACCTTGCGGAAATCCCTGTCGCTTGCAGGCGCGTACCCTAGGGTCTGCTCGACGCTGCCCGCAAACTTCTGAAGGAAGTTGCTGTCCACGTCGCAGACGTGAGTGATTCTCGCATCCTTTTCGTTCGCCTTCAGCGAGGAGAGGTGTGCGTACGCGCGGCCATGAAGGCCGATCACAGCGAAGTTCAGGCGCTCATTCGAGCCTAGTATCTGGCCGTAGCTCTTCGCAGTTGGACTGATGGCCACGCCTGCCACCCCCACCGCCATCGAATCAAGAAATTCACGTCGAGAAATCAAATCTCCTCCTCGGAGCTATTGTCAGGACTTGCTTGTTCACGAACCACAATCGGAGGGAAGCTAACACCCGCACCGAACTCAAAAGGTCCCGGATGCCTCGAAAGCCTGCTTCATGTCGGCCCAGCTTATCCCAGTCGATTCTTTGTGGGTTGCCGCACCGTGCCAGTGTGTCTCAAGGCTGACCAAGCCGCAAAAACCGGCTGCCTTCAGCTCGGTGAGCTGCGCTGCCACTTGATAAAACCCCTTCTACACCGGCGACCAGGCAACGTTTCCATCAGGACTTTGACCGCGTTCAAATGCTGCAGCCCTCTGCGGAGAACCAGGCTGAGACCCAGCCCGATTACGCTGGTGGTCGCTAATCCGTCGTAACGACGAGTTCTTTTCCATGCTCCAACCTATTGTGCTGTAAGAAGAACCCGTCAACTCTCGCGCCGTCTAGCTTGGTGCCAATTATCTTTGTTCCGCGATTTCTCTTCGATATTGTAAAGGTGTTATCACCAGTTTTGAGCTCAACTTTGTCGAAGAGTGGCACAGTGATCATGTATTCCGGGTCTGCAGGAGAGTAAGGGTAAATTCCAATTGCATTGAAGACGTACCAGGCTGACATCTCGCCGGCATCATCCATGCCAGAAAGAGCTAAACCATCTCTTCCCATTCCGTAGAAAGTGCTCATGATCTGGTTCAGTATGGCTTGCGACTTTTCCTGTTTTCCCACAAAGTAATAGAGGTAAGGAAATCCGTGGTCGGGCTGGTTGCCTTGGCAATATTGGCCGATGAATGAGTTGATGTTCTCGGCGATGTAAGTAGGATTCCACGGTATGGAGAACAACTTATCCAACTTCTGCTCGAATTCCGCCTTACTTTTATAGAGCGCAATCAGTCCTTCGGTGTCTTGTGGCGCGAAAAACGATGATTGCCAGGCATTGGCCTCACGGTACATGTACTCGTAGTACGGGTACTGCGGGTTGAAGTCTTTTACCCATTCACCATTCTCCAGCCTTCCTCTCATAAACCCGGTGGACGAGTCGAAAACATTCCTGTAGTTCTTGGAGCGTTTCATAAACAAGGTATAGTTTGGCTGGTCGTTAAGTTCCTTTGCAAGCAGAGCGACCGAGTAATCATCGTAAGAATATTCCAGCGTCTTCGTCACGCCAGCTTTTCCTTTCGTCTCGACGACGGGGTGTGCGACGTCTGGGTCGGAAATATAGCCTTTGCTCATATATTCCGCGATGAAGGGCCGGGTTCCACCCTCAACCGTGGCGTTGTGCAGCAGAAGCTTGTAGGCGGTATCAATATCATAGCCTCTCAACCCGCGCAGATATGATCCCGCAATAAATGCGGCGGCATGATCACCATGGAAGAATGTAGGGATAAACCCGGTCTTTTGACCGCGATCAATCAACGATCGGATAACGTCAGCCGTGACATCGGGCGACAGCATACCAAGGAGTACGAGCTTGTTACGGTAATCGTCCCATAATGATGGGAGCGTGTAGTAATTCCACCTTGCCTTGACGACACCTCCTTGTGCGTCGATATAGTCACCGTTTGCGTCGCTGCGCAGGGCGGGCCACAAGAACGAGCGGTAGAGGCAAGAGTAGAAGAGTCTCTTCTCGCGTTCTGTCCCACCAGTCACTTGAACTTTGGACAAGAGCCTCTCCCAAGTCGCGGACGCCTCGTTCCTGACTTGCTCGAACTTCTTGTTTCCCGCCTCTTTCTGAAGGTTGTCTCTTGCACTTTCGGTGCTGACGAAGGATAAAGCTATCCGGATCTCTACCGGACCTGTGCCACTGGCAAAGTCAATAACCGGAACGATGTACTTGGCTCCTTGCAGCCTTTCGATGCCGCTTATCTGGTAATTGCTTATGGCATAAAAATATACCTTCTCGCTGGCGGCTTGGTACCCGCTGAAGGCGTTCTCTCCTTCTTGATCGATCTTCCAGTCCCTGATCCGCTCGTTCGAGACGGCCAGGTTTACAACCAGCTTCTTTGGTTCAGTGTTGTCTCCGTATGTGTATTTGTGGTACCCAGTTCGCAGCGTGCTCGTCAGCTCCGCGTTGATCTTGTAACGCTGGAGGTAGACCTGATAGTAACCTGGGTTCGCCGACTCATTCTTGTGGTCGAAAGACGAGCTAAAGTCGTTCGGGTCAACCTTTCCGCTGACAGGAAGGATCGGGATATTGCATAGGTTCCAATGCCCTTTGTTGGTATGCGCAAACGCGACAATCTGTGAGTTTTCGTACTCGTATCCAGCCCCGCTACCGAATTTCGTGATCGGGCTGAGCTGAACCATGGCATTCGGTACGGATGTTCCAGGGAATACAAGTCCTGCCCATACTCTCCACGGCGGGATGAAGCCTATATCGGCTGGATTCGTCAGAGGGGCGGTACCCAAGAACGGATTGACGTAGGAGGTGAGTGGCTTCTGAGCATGGGCGTGTAGGCCTAGGGTCAAGAGCAAGGCCGCGCGAGACAATACTGACTTCATACATTGGCTCCTACCTGAACCGCTTCAATGAAGGTTGAGGTTCGGATCGTGGTCGATTGAAGCTCCCATCATAATCACCACAGCGTTGCGAAGCAGGCCTACTGTTATGGCGCACCGTGACACTCGTCCCAGCAACGGCGGCATGCGACGGACTTCGACATGGCCGACAAACCTGTATCGACCGGGCACACGCGGAAAAGCCAAAGAACATGCTACACATGCATACGAGGCGAGAATACCTCGAAACCACGAACTCGGGCGCCGCCGTACGCTCAAGAGCAATGGAACTGATGAGACGTTCTGCATGGGCTCTCTCCGATAATCTGAAGGTAAAGCGGCGAGGTGCTTGGGGGCCCCCTCGGCTGACCAGCCGACGCCTACTTCATCGCGGCAGTTTGGGCAGGGGTCTCGACGGCTTCCTTGGGGGTGGTCAGGGTGAGGGTATCGTGGAGGGGCTGGGCTGGGGTTAAAGCTGGTTGCTCCTTGGCTGTTGAGATGGCCAGGATGCGGATGTTGGGGTTGGAGGGCAGGGTGAGGGTCTTTGCTCCGGCCGGAGCGTCGAGGGCGTAGACGAAGAGATAGCTATAGGCGTAGGGCTGATTCAGACCCTCGGGGGTGTGTTGGTGAGAGGCGTACCAGGCGACCGTGGCCGGCTTGATGTAACCGGTGCGGAGGCCGACGTAGTCCTCTGGATACCTGGGGGACCAGTCGGGTGAGCCGGAGTTCTTGAGATCCCACTGGGCGTGACTTGCGGAGGTGGCCCAGTCCTTGCGAAGGGCGACCTGATGCTCTGGATTGCCGCGGCCGCCCGCAGTGACGGAATCCGGACGTGGCTTCCAGAGGCGCGTGTCCCACTGACCGATGAAGCCGCCCCAATCTTCAATGGTGAGCTTGGTGGCTTGCTGGCCGACTTTGAAGGTGGCTTGCTGATCCCCGTTGTCGGAAGCGGCAACAAGGTAGACCTTGTTGAAGTCGCCGGAGGGCAGGTCGATGGTCTGGCCCTTGGTGGTGACGGCGTCAGGCTTGCCAGATCCGCCGGGGCTCATCTTGAAGTCGACCCCGTTGATGGCGATCTGGCTGGGCAGCATCTCGGCGGGCAGGGCGTTGCCCTTCTGGTCAAAGCCATTGGTGGATTTGGTGTCATCCTCGCTGGCCGCGGCGAGGTCGTAGGTCAGGGTGACGGGATGGGAGGTGACGGCTGCCCCCTGAGCCGGGGCTGCGCCGAGCTTGAGCGCGAAGGTCTTGGGCTGGTAGGCAGTGAAGGAGGTTTCCAGAGCGCCTGCGGTGACGGTGGCGGCTGCTGCGCCTTCGAGTGGAAGTTCCTGGCCGTTGACCTGGCGGGCGGACTCGATGGGGCCGGCGAATTTGACGTGGACAGATGGGGCTGGCTGGCCGTGGAGCTCAACGAGACGGATGATGATTTCGTCGCTAATCTCGGATTTTTTGAGCGCGAGGAGGCGGAGGGCAGGGTTGTCAACCGAGACCAGCGAGAAGCTGTGGCCAAGGGAGCCGGGGTGCTTGGCGGTGGCGAACGCGATCAGCGGAGTGCTAAGGCGGTAGGCCTGCCAGTCGGTCTGCTCCTTACGCCAGTCGCCGGAGTGGCCAGCGAGGCCGAAGAGTATTTCATGATGGCCCCAATCCTGGTTGAGCTCGTCGGTGTAGGCGCCCTTCATCTGAGAAGCTCCACCGGGAGAGCGGAGAAGGGTGAGGCGGATAGTACTGGCGTCGCGCTTGTCGGAGCCGTTTTTCACGTCCGTGAGGATGGTTGCGCCGTAGGAGCCGGATTCGTCGGTCTGATCGATCCAGTGATGGGACGCGACCTCGAACTGGCGATCGAAGGCGGCCGGGCGCTGGATGGTGCCGACCTCCCAGTTATAGGTGGCAAGCTTATTGGCGGAAGCCAGGGGGAAGACGGCCTTCAGGTTGGCGGAGAGGGTGCGCCAATCAATCGATTCGCCGAACTCGACACGGTTGCCGGCGTCGCCTGCGGAGAGGCGAACGGTCTGCGTGAATTTGGAGCCTTCGGATTGGCGGCTGACCTCGACAGCTACGCGGACCGGGCCATTCTCAACCACGCGGATCCTAGCTGGGCCGGCAACGTAGGCGCGGGGAGCGGCCTGCTCCTGGTCGAAGTCCATGTTCCAGGCGGGCCAGTTTTGGGGGGCGTCATTGGAGATCGCCAGGCGCATGGGAGCAGCTAGCAGCTCTTTGTTGATGGACTTGTCAAAGATGCTGGTGACGTCGCCCTCGGGAGCGACCGTGACGCGGTAGCGAGCATTCTCAAGCATGGTGGGGCTGACTTTGAGTTCAGCGGAGGGGGCGGACTTCTTTCCGCTGCGGATGTCGTAGACGGCGTAGCCGACGGAGGGGGGTTTGGCGAGGAAGAGGAGCTTGCCGTTCTCAACCTGGGCGGGAACCTGCCGGCCGTCTGGACCGAAGACCTCGACTCCCTTGGAGGAGGCGGGAAGCGTGGCTTCGACCACGTCTTGGCGCTCGATGTTGAGCGGGTTGTAGACGATCAGCGGGGTACCTTTGACCTCCGTATCGAGGACCGAAGCCACGGATTGGGTGGCGCTGGTGAGCACGTCAGCGAACTGGTTAGAGGCGATGACATCGTCGTTCTGGGCGAACTCGTAGGCGCGAGGGGTCGCGGTGCCGGCTCCGGTGTCATGGAACTGGCCGCCCATGACCAGGGTCCAGGCATTGTTGAGGCGCTCCTGCGGGTAGGGCTGGCCGCCCATCCACGACGCGGCAATGGAGGCCTTTTCAGCTGCGTCGGCGAGGAGCTCGTTCTTGCGATTCCAGCGTTTGTGGTACGCCTGCGAGGTGAGTGAGCCGGCGGAGTGATTGATAAGTTCAAGATCGCCCTGGTAGCTGGGCATCTTGGTCTGCATATCGGGCTTGATGTCCAAGAACATCTGATCGGCGGAGGAGGAGATGACTTTGACCGGACCGTCGCCCATCTTGACGGGATTGCCCTCCGTGACGATATCTCCGGATGCGCCGGAGGTGCCGGGCATGAACGTGCTGGGGATGACTGCCTCGCCGCCGGTGACGGTGGCCTCAAGGAGCTTTACGGACTCCTCATTGGTGGCTCCGCCGATGTCGCCGGTGCCGACGTAGTGGTAGTCGGCGAAGACGCCTGTGGCTTTGCCGTCGATGTCGATGCGGTTGACCCAGTCGGTGTCAGGGGTGCGACTGCGGCGCGGAGGCGTGCCGGGCGGCGGTGGCGGGGGGGCCGGGGGGGTCTTGCTGAGGTCGGAGTCGATGGTGCTGCCGTAGCCGCCGGGGTTCAGGGCAGCGAGGATTTGTTCTCCATCGGGACCTTTCCAGATGCCGACGTTGAAGGGGATGCCTTCGGGGGTTTTTTCAGGAGAATCAGGGCCGCCGATCAGGGGCGCGGGCTGCCAGGCCGCATTAAGCTTTTGGGTGGAGAAGCCTTTGACGCCCGAGCTGGCGAGGATGGTCGGGAGGGATGCGGGAAAGCCGAAGCAGTCGGGCAGCATGTACTCAAAGCTGGCCTTGCCGAACTCCTTGCGGAAGTAGGTGTTGCCGTAAAGGACTTGGCGGAAGATGGATTCGGCGCTGGGGAGGTTCACATCGCCTTCTTCGACGGAGGAGCCGGCGGGAAACCATTGGCCCTTGGCAACATAACCTTTGAGGCGGGCATAGTCCTGGGGGTAGTACTCCTTCATGAGGCGGTAACGATTGGAGCCGGACCAGTTGAAGACGTAGTGCGGGTACTTATCCATGTAGTCGAAGTTAACGCGCATGGTTTTGAGGAGGTATTCGCTGATGACCTGAGGAAACTCCCAGCGCCACTGGGTGTCGAGGTGGGCATAGGGGACCACGTAAAGAGTGGGCTGCTTGCTAATGTCGGGGGCGATCATGGTCTGGGCTGCGACGTGTTTTGCGGGATTAACCAGGGCGATGACGGCGATGGCGGCGAGCAGCCACGACTTCTTCAAGCAGAAGATCTCAGGACGGGCCATAAAACCTCGGGTGATGATGAAATTGAGAGTTTAGAACGCGAGCAAGTTTAGTGGAAGCGGGGGTGATTGAAAAGGCGTGCCGGGCGGCGTGGGCGGACTAGACGAAACTGGCGAGATCTCAATCTGGGCGCCTGGGGGCTTGGGTACGCGGGCGGCGGCCTCTACACCAGTATGGACGGCGGGCCGAGCTCAAGCAGAAGATCGCGCATGTGTACCAGCAGACCGCGCTGGAGCTTTCGTTCCTCGACCGGATGCGTCAAGCTGAGGAAAGTCGAAGTTGTAGGGGTCCCGCAGGACCTGCTGCGCCATGGCGGAGTTGGGCGGCGGCAGGACCTGATTGAAGTTGGTCAGCGCCTTGCCTTCCCTCTTGTGGAGGCTCCCGCTGATCATGTGGGCCAGGGTGTCCCGACTCCACCCGTATTCGATTGAGGCAACCAGGTACCAACCTCTCGCTGTCGCGTCTTTCAATCGGTCAAGCAGCAGACGGATGTGCCCCCACGGCAATAGTGCCACACGCTGTGGCACTATTTGGGGGTCAGGCCAGACCTCCGCCAGAGACCGCATGTACTTCAGATTGCGGGGGCTGAAACCCTCCACTCCGGGGAACCGGTCCTGAAGGTCGCGCCCGAGCCGGTCGATGATCTTGGCCCCCCAACCCTCCAATTTCTGCCGTAGGAGGATCTCGGCTCCGAATCGCAATGCGGAACTGTAAGAGGAGTTGTTGAAGTTGGCACGGCAGAAGCCTCGCTACGGCTATCGGCGGCTGCATGTGCTGCTGGAGCGGCGGGGCCATGCGGTAAACGTAAAGCGGGTCTACCGGCTTTATCTGGAGGAAGGCTTGAGCGTTAGGCGGAAGAAGCGCAAGCGTCTGGTGCGCGATCGCGCGGCGGAGCCACGGCTGCTCCGGGCCAACCAGGAGTGGGCGATGGATTTCATCGTGGACGGCCTGGCGACCGGGGCGGATGGTGCGAGCGGCCTCACAGCTCGCTCGACTACCGCACCCCGGAAGAGTTCAAATTCGCAAACATCAACCATCAACACAACTGAGAACCTCCAGTTATGAATGGGCGAGAGAAAGGGGGCAGGTCAAACACAGCTGAGGTCTGCGGGATCTCCGCATCACCTTCTAGATGTGCTATCTGGTTGGAAGAAGCTCCATTGCAACTAAGCCAGATCATCCCAGCTTTTGTCTTCCGCTGGCTAAAGACGACCTCTGGCAACCAAAAGACTGAAGCCGTGGCAGTTAGTGCGAAGCGCCCATCGTCAGCAGAAACTGCGTCTTCGTTCCTATCCGTACATTCCGCTCGCCGCTCCGAAGCAGCATGCTGCAATGAGGGCCAGCATGTAATCCAAGTTTCACGCCTGGTATCCGCACCACCACGCCGGGATGTACGGTACCCGGCGTGCCCCCTGGATTCAGCATTACATCGGTCCCGTGCTGGAGCGAACCCACTACATCCGAGAGTTGGCGCCCTGACCCATTAACTTGCGAAGGTATTGCGGTATGGAGCGCCTGACCGTCGTCATCCGGTGCCACCAGTGCGATGACGTTCAGCGTGAGCGCCTGCCGGTTATGCCCCGTGCAGTCCCCCTGGTCGAAGACCAGCGCTAGCTCCGCATGGCCACGGTGCTTCGAAGGCACGACGCTCACCACACGACCATAGAGATTCGCTCCCATTTCCAGTCTGCATACTGGCGTTGTCCACTCCTGGACTACCTTTACGGACAAAGTATCGCCGATATTCAGGTTTCCCGAATCCCACAATCCCGAGGGCTCCGCCGCAATCAATGTTGAGAAGGGATGATCCGACGTATCGTCGGGCGGGCACTCCACCTCGGCCACCGTCGGTGCCTTGAGGCCACCACTCCCTGCCCCGCTCTTCGCCACTTCAACCCCGGGATCGACAGCCTCCAGCTTGATCAAACCATCGCGGTAGTCGAGCTGCATCGTCATCGAATGTAGCATGTCAAATCCCAGCATCCCGCCCAGCTTCATGCCCACTCTCACTTCGGTGGCGGGCGATTCCATTTCCAGAAGGTGACTCCGGTTCCGCAGTAAAAGATCGGCAAACTCGAAGTCAAAGCTGTCCCGATACACGTTGATCGTCGCGCCGGACGTCGTCTTCTCGGCGTTTGTGAAGTTCATCCGCGTAGTCGAAACCGAATGCGCCACCTCGGACGACATCGTGCTGTAGCGGACTCCCGAATCCAGCACAAACAGCTTGCGATCCTTGCCGTTCAACGTTACGGGCACCAGCAAGAACTGCCGCCTATGATAGACCGGAGTAAACCCACGCAGCTGGGCGGCTTCGGCGCGGTCGCCCGGCAGCACCGTATCGGCCACGGGCGGCAAAGGGGAAAGCTCCAGCTTTTGGTTCGGTTGGTCCAGCTTGATCAGGTACGAAGAAAACACATCCGTCCCGATATACCCGTCCGACTTCTCGTAAAACGGCGTATCGCTCACGCCGATGGTGCACTCATGAAACTCCAGCGGCCCGATCGTCACGTTCGCCGCGTAGACAGTCCCCGGTTCGCCGTCCTGAGTCTGATGAAGCCCATTCAGATCGGCCAGCACGCGGCTGATATACAGCCCCGAAGCCGCCGTGTCGACCTGTAGAACCGCCTTGGTCTGCGGCAGCTTGGCCTCTAGTTTATAGGCGTCGATATGCTTGCCGTCGCGCATTGAGCGCAGCAGCGGAAGCACGGCGGACTTGGTGGTCGGCACAACTTGGCAGGTCTGCGAGTTCTCCGACATTCCCATCAGCATCGATTTCAAGGTTATCTCGGCTTGCCGCTTCGCCGCCGCGTCAAGAGCGCTCGTCGCCATCGACTTGTCGATGCTCACGACATCGTTCGCGATGGAGACGCTCTGTCGCCAGGCGCGCGCGATCTCGGCATCGGTTGGATCGATCGCATACGCGGCCTGTATCTCGCTCCGCTCGGAGCTGTACATGGAGTCGACCCGGTCGACCCTGCTGCGAATCAGGTGGGTCCGCGCCAGACAGAGGTCGATCGCCGCCGAGCGTTCGAGCGTCTTCGCAGCCAGCCACGGCACTCCCTGGCGAAGCTGGAGTTCGGCGAGCGCGGTCAGTAGCACCGCCGAGAGCGGATGAGCGGCGATCAAACTATCGGTTCGATTCGCCGCCTCGACGATTTTTCTATCACGAAGCAAGGTCCGCACGAGGCCCGCACCCAGCCGCTCATCGTCTGGCTTTTCCACCAGCGCCTGCGTATACAGCGTCTCGGCCTGCGTGTAGTCGCCCCCCGCGTAAGCCGTCTCGGCCGGAATTGATCCGTGCGCTGCTACTACCGTGCACGCTGGATTCTGAGCGAACACCCTTCCTGGCAACGCTATAAAAGCGCCGAGTATGAGGTAGCTAATCGTTTGGATAGAAACTCGCATGATAGAGGGCCAGCTTGCCGACAAATGTATACGCGGTGCCCCGCTGCAGTCTTGTACGGAATTGCCGATTGCCAACTGATCGAACTGCCAGTCGCACGTGGGGCCAGAATCATCTAGATCATCCGTACTGTTCATCCATCTGGGGCCAAACCCAACGACGCTGTCACCGGGGGCAATCTACATGGTCCTCAATGAAATTCCGGAGGCTCAAAAACAGCTAAATTTTCGCAAGACATAAGCTTTAGGATTCGTTCGTCACCAAAATCTGCTACGCGCGTGTGGCCCACATCTGCTAACCAGCAAACGTCACAACTCTTGAGACATTTGCGACGAAGGTAGCCCAAGGAACTAGAGTGGACCTTCAGAAAGAAGAAGCCGGTGCTCAGATTGCCCTTGGTGACAGCGTTGATGGGTCTGCCGCATGACAGGAGAAAAAGATGACGGTGCGGGTGGACTACAGACAGGCATGGGATGTAGCCAGCGCAAGGGAAGAATTCAACGCCTTCACTTGCCCTTCGTTTGTCATTTTCGAAGGAAATCTGCTTTGGCTTTCGCCGGACAACTACGAGGGACGACGGTACCCGCCGCCACCGCGATACTCTGGTAGCCATGTTACGGCTGTGGTTATCGGCGGTGCGGGTTGCGCAAGGGTTGGCCATCTGTGCCGCGGGCTCACTTGCCTCGCAGACTCAAGTACCTCCCGCGTCCGCCTCTCGCCTCGAGGCAGTGCGAGGTTTGTTGGCGGCTGGGAACTATGCTGTTGCCGAGCAGTCGTTGCGTCGCGTGCTGGTCGACTCTCCCTCCTCGGCGGATGCGCGTTTTCTACTAGGCTTCGCGCTGCTGCATGAAGGGAAAGCGACGGAATCGCTGGCCGAGTACACCGCGGGGGCGAAGTTTGGGGAGCCTGGCGCGGACGACCTTGCCGCCGTCGCCTCCGATTATGTGCTGCTCAAGGACTTCGCCGATGCGGATCTCTGGTTGCGAGCCGCTTTGCAGCGCGCGCCGACTCGGGCGCAGCTGTGGTATCTGCTGGGGCGGACGCAGTACAACGAAAACCGGTGGGCGGACGCAGAGCATTCGTTCCTGGAGTGTCTGCGACGGGAGCCTCGTCATGTTCGGGCGGAGTACAACCTCGGTCTGGTGTATGAGGCCGAGCAGCGGCCGGCCAAGGCGGAGGAGGCCTATCAGACGGCGATCGGCTGGGAGGGTGATCCGCCGGAGGACATTCAGCCGCACCTGGACTGGGGAATGCTGCTGCGGCGACAGGGGAAGATCGCCAAGGCGCTGCCGCTGCTGACGATCGCGGCGCGAGACCCAGGAGCGGCCAATCCGCTCGCGCATCAGGAGCTTGGGCTGGCGCTCGAGAGCCTGGGAAGGACGGAGGAGGCGGTCGTCGAGGTGAAGAAGGCGGTGGCGCTGACTCCGAATGTGGAAGCGTTGCACTTTTTTCTCGGGCGGATGTACCGGAAGATGGGCCGGAGAACGGACGCGACGCGGGAGTTTGCGGAGGCAGCGCGGATTGCCGGGACCCAGACCGATGCGGCGGTGCCGAATGCGAAGGTCCCGTAGGGCTTCAGCCTGGGATTGTGCTCTCTTTAGAGAGGAGAACGTCCAAAACAACGCCACGGTGTTTCCAAACAGGTTCTACGGTGCGGCCTTGCGAGCGGAGGCTTGCGAGGCGGGATCTCCAAGATGGAAGACTTCGATGATGCCGCGACCCTCGTCGACGGTATAGATCGCGTCTATGCCCGGCGCGGAGAGCTTCTGCTTCCCGCCGTCCGGCCAGTTGATTTCGATCAAGCTGATGGCGGTCGCGTCGCCCAGTCCGAAGAAGACACGAGGATCGCTGGACGAAGCGAAGCTGCCGCCGCTAAGGACATCGCCGCGCTGACGGGTACCGTTCGCCGTGACAAATACCTTGGCCCCTACAGCGTCGCGGGGAGACTTTGGACCGCCGACGAGCCGGAACTCGATCCAATGATGATGGTCGGGGGAGACGTTACGCAGCAGCGTGGGCGGGCCTTCCTGGTTATTGATGACCACATCGATGCGACCGTCGTTGAAGAGGTCGCCGAAGGCTGCCCCGCGCGCGGTCAGGACGGTGGCGAGACCGCTGCCGCGCACAGCCTCGACTAGGGCGAAGTGCGCGCCGTCCAAATTGCGCAGCAGCAAGGGCTTTTCCGCGAAGCTGGTTCCCCAGTTCTGCTGGTCCGCCTGGGGGTAGACGTGCCCGCTAACTAAAAGCAAATCTTTACGACCGTCGCGGTCGAAGTCGAGGAAGCCCGCTCCCCAACTCAGAAATGGCGTGGTGAGCGGGGCGAGGCCGGCGGCGGCGCTCACGTCGGTCAGGCTCAATTTGCCGTCGTTGCGGTAGAGGACCTTGGCGTCGTCCGAGAAATCGGTGTTGAAGAGGCCGAGCCGGCCGGAGTTGTTGTAGTCGCCGGCGGCGATGCCCATGGTGGCGGTCTCGTGGCCTTCGCCGTTAACGGCGTAGCCGGACTCGAAGCTGCGGTCCTCGAAGGTGCCGTCGCCTTTATTGCGATAGAGGTAGTTGGGCGTGGAGTCGTTGCCTACGAGCAGATCGGGGCGGCCATCGTCGTCGAGGTCGGCAAAGAGCGAGACGAGGCCGTAGTAGCCGGGCTTGTCGGCGACGCCGGCGTTGACGCTGACGTCGGTGAAGGTGCCGTCGCCGTTGTTGTGAAAGAGATGGTCGGGCGCGCCGACCAGGCCGCGCGGGCCGCAGAAGGTGGTGACGCCGCGGAAATGGCAGGTGTTCGAGACGACGCTGTCTGAGCCGGGGCGGGGAGGATGGGCGAAGTCGTAGGCGGTGTAGCCGGGCACGAAGAGGTCGAGCAGGCCATCGCCGTCGTAGTCGCCGAAGGTTGCGCCGGCTGACCACGCGCCGAGCGCGACGCCGGCCCGCTCGGCGACGTCGGTGAAGGTGCCGTCGCGGTTGTTATGGTAAAGCCGATTCTGGCCCACGTTGGTGACGTAGAGGTCGGGCCAGCCATCATTGTCGTAGTCGGCGGCGACCACGCCGACGCCCCAGCGATCGTTTGCGACGCCTGCCTTTTGTGTGACATCAGTGAAGGTACCGTCCCGATTGTTATGGAAAAGCGCCGCGTGGGGAGGCTCACTTTTACCAGCCATAGCGGTGTAGGTAAGACTGTTGACGAGATAGATGTCGATCCACCCGTCGCGGTCGTAGTCGAGCAGAGCGACGCCGCTGCCGAGCGATTCGACGATGAAATCTTTGTGGTCATCGCCGACGTGGTGCGACCAGGCAGCGAGACCGGAAGCCCTGGTGGCGTCTTCGAAGACGACCGTACCGTGGTCGACGAAGCCGGCGGCGGTGATCGGTGGATGAGACGAGTCGTCTCTGGGCACCGGCTTGGCCGCGCCCATGCCACCGGCCTGACTCATGCAAAGCGACGGGAAGCCAAGTAGCGAAAGCAGCGCGAGGGTTGCGCGTCTATCGGGCAGCATTCTTGATCTGAATGACGTCGCCGGCTCGTGCGGCTGTCGCTTCGCTGGCCTCACGCTGCAGGCGGCCATAGGTTGCGATCTCTATGGCGGCCTGTTCAGGCTTGGCGGTGGCTTTGTAGGCCTTCGAGAGGAGGAAGTGGATCGAGGGTTCGCGCGGAGTCTCCTTGGCGGCGAGCAGCAGGTCGTCGATCGCCTTCTGCGGCTGGCTGAGTTTGAGCAGCGCATTGGCGCGGTCGACGCGGGCCTGCATCAAGGTAGGGCAGCGCGCAATGGCAGCGTCGAGAGAAGGTAGAGCCTCCGACGCAGGCTGCTCCGCCGCGAGCAGCGTGTTGCCGAGCTTCCACTCCGTCGCGCAGTTTCCCGGATCGTTGCGCAACTCTGCCTCAAACTCGACGCGGGCGGACTCCCACTTCTGTTCGAGCCAGAAGGCGTTGCCCAGGCGATAATGGGTGCCGGGCTGGTTCGGGGCAAGCTGCACGGCCTTGCTGTACTCGGCCAACGCGCCATCGTAGTTACGCATGCTCTCGTCGATCTCCCCCGTCACCTCATGCGCCGTCACCGAGTCGGGATCGATCGCGTGTATCTTGCTCAGCGTCGTCTCAGAAAGCTGCAGATACGTCTTTCCTAGGAGATAAAGCGCCGCCTGATCCTTGGGGTTCCGTTCGACACACACACGTAGCTGCCGCGCCGCTTCCTCATACTCGCCCAGGTTAAGCAACGCGCGCGCCAGACTCATCTGCAGCGTGTTATCCGCCGGATGCGCGGTGACAGCGGCCTGCAGACGAGCCTTTGCCTCCTCGTTCCGTCCCAGTTTAAGGTAGCTCATCCCCAGCACTCCGGATGCCGTCGTCATCCTTGGGTCAAGCGCCAGCCCCCGCTCCAGCGTTCGCGCAGCTGACGCATACTCTCCCCGGTCAAAGTACAGCGCCCCGAGATTGTTATAAGCGGGCGCAAGATGTGGCGCGGCCTTCAAAATAGCCTCGTACTTTGCAACCGCCGTCGTCTCGTCTCCTGTCTGTTGAGCGGCCTTTGCCTCCGCATAAAGCGCCTCCACCCGAGGCGTCACCTCAATCGGTCCCTGCCCCCATGCACCTGCCCCGCAGACGCGGCAAAGCACCACCGCCATGGCACCGAGCCGCATCCATCCCACTCGTCGAAAGGTAGTCATACCACCGTCAGTATAAAGGCGCAAGAGAGAGGCGATCAGCCATGAAACGACCACACACAAGAAAAAGGCCAGCCGAAGATACTCCCGGCTGGAACCGTAATACTCTGGCTCAAAACTCCAGCCGAACCTCTAGCTGGCCTCGTCGGTTTTGATTGGCTTGGCCCGTGAAGATCGCTTGACCAAAGTTGGCATCGTTCGCGTTATTATCCGGCCCGTTGAACCGCGTTCGGTTCAATGCGTTGAAAAAATCGAACTTCAGCGTTCCAGAGAAGCGTTCCCCAAAGAAGAACTTCTTGCGAATGTCGAAGTCCTCGTTAGCGTAACCCGGGGAGCGCAGCTCACTGTAGTTGCGAACGGCGTTGCCCAAAACATAAGGTGCCGTTGGGGTAAATGCTGCAGGATCGAAAATCTGTGCCGTTGCGCGCTTGCCTAGGAAGAAATCCCGCTCGACCTGATAGGAAGCAGTCTTCAATGGAACCGAAGCATTCCGATCCGGACGATTGCCCCCATTCGGCAGGCCTTGAACATTAGAACCGACACCGAAGGGCGTTCCCTGTTCATAATCAAGAACGTAGCCGATCTGCCATCCACCGGTTGCCTCCCCGATCAGGCCCTTGTTGCTCAAGTACTTCTTGCCCGGTCCGATCGGCAGATCGTACACGCCGCTTGCCTTGAAGGTGTTCGGCTCATCGGCGCTGGAGATCGTGTACTCCGCCTTCTGGTTGTACTTGTTCAGCGCTCCATTCGAGAAGCTCGAGAAGCCGCTGCTCGCGTTATCATAGCTACGCGAAAGCGTATAGCCGATCAGAAACGAGATGCCGTTCGTATAGCGCTTCTCGGCCTCAACCTGTAAACCCTGGTAGTAGGTGGTTCCCGAAGCCTCGAAGTTGTTGAAGACGTTTGAGTACTGCGGGTACGGAGCCAGCGACTGAGCCACTGTTGCCGAACCACCAAAGTCAGCCACAAAGTTGTCGTACGGCAGCTTGTACCCGGCCGCCTGGGCGGCACCAGTCTGGAAGGAAAGCCCAAGATCCGATTTCAGGGCGAGGTACTTGGGGTCAAGCTGGTCTGGCCGGTTCAGCTGGCTCGGCAGATGGATGACGCGATTACCCACCCACGCCACGGTAAGGAAGATGTCCTGAGGCAACTGTCGTTGCATGTTGACATTCCATTGCTGTGCGTACGGCGCATAGCCATCATTGCGGCTAAACGCGTTGATCTGTGTTCCGACGCCGAGCGCTGGATTCAACGTTGAAGGTTGGGGATTGGGGAGAGGATTAGCGTCCCAGACCCCGTAAGCTGACGCGTTGGTTCCAGTGCTGTTGCGCGTGAACGAACCGACCAGCAGGTTGCCATAGTTCACGGCCACCTTGCTCGTCCCATACTCGTAGGCGCCGCCATTCAAGAACGCAATGCTGAATCCGCCCTGGAGCACTGTCTTTGTGTTCAGCTGATAAGCCAACCCAAGACGCGGGCCGAAGTGCGTAAAGTGTGTATCCGCCCGGGTATACCCCGCGCAGCCCGTGCAGTTGCCGAACTGCGTCGCCGCACCCGGAAGATTATTCGCATGGGGGTTGGGAGCGGTCGGATTCAGGAAGACGATTAGATTGTTGTTTTCCGTAAACGGCACCTGAATGTCCCACCGAATGCCAAGGTTTACCGTCAGCTTCGGCGTGAGTTTAATGTCGTCTTGAACGTAAGGCGATATGTCCACATTGCGGAGACGAAGCTCCTGGGAGTTCGAGCGATTCGCAGAATCCGGAAGACCCAGCAGGAAGCTCGCAAAACCACTTCCGTAGTTCCCGAAGTTCGGGCCAGAGGTCTGTTTTCCGGTAACTGGATCAGTAACGGGGGGCGTCGAAGTCTCGGCGTTGCTGAAGTTAAAGTGCCCACCCGCCGTCTGCTCTTCGTTGTCATCCTGGTACGCCCGCCGGAACTCTCCGCCGATGTTGAAAGTCTGACGCCCCTTTGTCCATAGCCAGTTATTCACCGCCGTAATCCCTAGCTTACGATTTACGGAGCCTGTATTCGCGCCGCTCGTGCCCCATTGGGTGGGCGCATGCTGGCCGCCGAAGGTGATACTAGGCGGAACAATGCTACCTATTACCAGCGGCGTGCTGTACTTTAGCTGGTTGAACTGGTTGTTGATCTCGCCGAACCAACCCACGCCTGCGGTCGTTATCAGATTTGAAGTGACCGCATTCGAGTAGTTCAGCAGATAGCCGCTGCCGATCGTCGGGAAGTACCGCAAGCTGCTCAGCGGGTTCGGCGGCAAGACAAACGCAGGCTGATCGAACCCACTGGTCGTATAGGTGTTCCGCCACTGGCTGTAGTGGATGTTCTGCTTCTGTGTCAGAGAATGGTCGATGGTAAATCCGAAGACGTGCTGAATGCTCGGAATCGGAAAAGGGACATAGTTCTTGTTCTGATCGAGGCCGCCATTGCTGCCCGGAATATCTGGGTTGGGGAGGTATTGCAGCAGCGCGACCGATGCTGGACTGAAACGATTTGGACAAATAGTATTTAGGACACCATTGCACTGGAACTGCTGTCCAGTGAGCGGGTCGTAGATGGGAATCAACACGCCTTTGCCATCGACGTAGTCGGTAAAGTTACCCGTCTTCTCGAGGGCGGTGGGCACTGTAGCTGTGCTCGTATTTTGATTCACCAGCTTAAACCACTCCTGGCTATAGTGGAAAAATGTCTTGTCACGGGCGTTATACAGATGCGGGATGCTCAGCGGTCCGCCCACCGTGAAGCCATAGTTGTTCTGCTTGTCGACCGGCGCCTTCCCATTTTGACCCCAGACCTTGCCCTGAAAGAATCCGGGCGAGTCGAACGCGGTGTTCTTGAGGATCTCGAAGAGATCACCGTGGTACCGGTTCGCTCCCGATGCCATCTGGTACGACAACACGCCTTGTCCCAGCCCAAACTGCGCCGCGAACGTCGTCCGCTCCACGCGGAACTCCTGCACCATCTCGAACGGCGGGTTCACGTTCGTCGTGTAACCCTCCGTCTCCGGCTGGGGAAACGCGATGCCGTTATAGAGAATCTCCTGCTCAAAGTCGGTGCCGCCACTAATGCGGTGCGAGAACGTACCGCCTGTCGTTCCCGGTGCCAGAAACTGCAGCGCGTCGATCTGGCGCCCACGCCCCGAGACCTCGTTAGGCAGCGCATTGACCACCTCCGGCTCGATCGTTGTACCCAGTTGCGGTTGCGTTGTATTCAGCGCAATTGAGTTTGCCGTGACCTCAACCGTCTCGGACCCTCCGCCCGCGAGCAGCGCGAAGTCCACCGTGGCGGTCGTGCTCACGTCGATGTTCACGTTGTTTTGTACGCTCTTACGAAAGCCTTGCGCCTCGACCGTCACGTTGTACCGGTCTGGCAGCAGGCCAATGACGGAGTACGTTCCCGCGGAGCTTGTCACCCGCGTCGTCGTGACCTGCGTGCCCTTGCTCACAATGGTGACAGCCGCCCCTGCGATTACGGAGCCGTTAGAGTCCGTGACCGTTCCCGTAAGCCCGGCGCTGGCCTGGGCAAGCAGCCTTGGCGCGTCGGAGCCCGCAAGCAGCAGAAGGACGGCGCAGCCGGATAGAAGTCGTCTGAAGATCGTCGCGGAGCTTGCCGCGAGGGAATGCGTTTTGGGTTTCATGGTGTATCTCCTCCCCTAAAGATCATGCCCGTCGTACCATCCGTGTTCGGCAACTGAATGCGCCGATACCGGGGTTCGTTCGCGCTTGTTACGCGAGAATGTGTGCTGGCTGGTTCGTGACGAAAATAGTCTTGTTTAAGTTACGCAGAAAACTAAACCCACACTTTTAGGATGTCAACAAGCTTGTTGCGGGGAGGCATCTGACAAGCGGCTAGCGACCTATCACCGGAGATCGGCGCAACCGTCCGCTCTTGGAGACATTCAGGCGGACCGACTTTCCAGGCACCCCATGATGAACGATGATCGAGCACTTGTCCCTACCCGAGGCATCGCACATCCGGCAACGCTAACCGTCTCGCTCCAGAACCGCCTCCCGGAGTCCGCCGAAACACTCCTCATCTTGACGCTCGACGCGGTCCCGGCGCCCTCCACGAAACTCGCCTACGGGCATGCACTCGACGACCTGTTCCGCTTTTTAGCCGCCGGCCGCTCGACCGGGCTCTCTTGCAGGAGTGGCGAGCCTCGATGGACGGCCTGGCGCCGTCCACCATTAACGTCCGGCTGTCGGCAGTGCGGAAGCTGGTCGCTGAAGCCCGGGCGAGCGGGATGCTCGGGGTCGACGAGGCCGCCCGGCTCACCGACGTCCCCAACATCCGGCAGCAGGGAACCCGTCTGGGAAACTGGCTCACCCGGGAACAGGCCAAGGAGCTGCTGGCCGTCCCCGATCGCTCGACCCCCAAAGGAAAGCGCGACTATGTCATCCTGGCCCTCCTGGTCGGTTGCGCACTGCGCCGGCAGGAACTCGCAACCTTCGACGTCCAAACCATCCAGATGCGGGAGGGCCGCTGGGTCCTGGCCGATCTGGTCGGGAAGGGAAGGCGGGTCCGCACGGTTGCGGTTCCGCTCTGGGTCAAGCAGGCCATCAATGTCTGGCAGACTGCGGCCGGGATCGAGGAGGGCCGGCTGCTCCGGTCGATCCGGAAGGGCGGCAAGCGGGTGGGCGAGGCCCTGAGCGACTGGGCGGTCTGGGATGTGGTCCAGCAGTCAGCTCACGGGATCGCGATCGAGCGCTTCGGCGCCCACGACCTCCGCCGCACCTGCGCTAAGCTCTGCCGCAAGGCCGGCGGTGACCTCGAACAGATCAAGTTCCTGCTCGGGCATTCGTCCATCCAGACGACCCAGCGGTATCTCGGGTCGCAGCAGGACATCGCTGTAGCGGGTGAATGATGAGATCGGTCTGTGAGCCTGAGTGTCAGTTTTCTCGAATGCACCTAAATCAGAGCATCCCTAAAAGAAGAAGCGGCGCAGCCGCGCCACACCGAGCGAAATGGTTCCCAATCCCAGCAGTACTAGACTCGACGGTTCAGGAGTTGGAAAAATCTCACCAAATATCCCGCCTTCTTCATTCGCCAAACCGGCCGTGCAGTACAGGGCATCCGGATTGTAAGGACCCGCAGTTCGAAATCCGATATACCAGAGGCTCTCATTTACGAACGGCGGATTGTTCTGCCCACCCAGCGTGCCGACGAAGGTCCCGGTAGTCGGATCGAAGGCGTTGATCTCGCCGTTCCCGGATTGCCGATCAGAATTCATTCCCGTAGTTCCCAAATCCGGAAGGCGCCAGCGTCACGCGCCACGGTGCGTTCAGGGAGCTGTTGTTGCTGAAGCGACGGTTGAACGTGCCATCCGTATTGAGAACATCGACGATGCCGCCCGTCGAGGATGACCCGTTGGCATAGGTCACGAACAGGCTTGTCACACCGCCCTGTGTAACAGTCTGAATATTGAATGGAACATAGCCGGAGGCAAGCTGGAATCCGTGAAGCTGCCGACAAGTGTCATCGCTGCAAGCGATGTATTGAAGACGCGAATGGAGCCTGTATTATCGGCCGCATACAGATAGTTCGTGCCGCCGTTGCTGGCCAGCGCAAGTCCGGTATAGCTGGCCGCAGGGATGTTGGAGACAACATAGCGGTCGTTGTTCCCGGAATCCAGGCGTTGATCGTTCCTCCAAGCGTGTCGAAGATGAACGCGGGCGACTTCGTTCCCATCATGAACCCTGCTCCGCCGGAGAAGACCTGGCCGGTCGGGCCTGTGTTCAGAGGTGTGCCTCCAGGGACCGTCACAACAAGGCTCTGCGGCGCTCCCGTTTGGGGAGACAACGTGGATAGCCCCGTAGCCTTGGTCCGAGACCCAGAAGGGACCCGTGGCACTGCTCGACACACCCCATGGGTTGACGAGGTTCGGATCGGTGTTGGCAGCGAGCCCAAAGGCCGGCAACAGGTGCGCCTGGGAGCAGCAGGGCCAGATCCGGGCCGCTTCCCTGCCCTGCCGGGCTCTCTCCTTGGATTTCAGCGGCATCGGGCATGCTGGTAATCTACCTCCTACAATAAGCCTTGTCGTGGGTAATTGGAAGCTGCCCAGAGTTGGATTAGTGCGCGATCGCGCAGCTATTCCCTTCCCTCCCGGAAACCTCTAAACTCCATCCCATAAAGGCTTTTGGCTAGCAGCTAAGAGCTAAAGGCTAGGAGCTTCACCATGCCCCGCCCGGTCTCTTGGCTGCCCCGCTTGCACGAGATCCGCCGCTCGGTCGCGAACTCCGTTCGCTCCCACTACGACCGGCGCGACCTCCAGAACCTGTTTGAGCTGCAGCCCCGCGCCGCCCGGAAGCTCCTGGAACTGCTCCCGGCCGTCCCCATCGGTACCGCCCGGCTGGTTGAACGCGAGGCACTGGCCAAGTTCCTCGAGGGGGTACGGGAGGCCGATGACACTTCGAGGTACATCGAGCGGCTCCGGAAGACCAAGGCCGGCGTCTCCCCTAAAAAGCTCCGGTCGCTGGTCCGGCGGGATCTCGATCCCGTCCCTCTCAGTTCCCTGCCCGAGTCCGTCAGCCTCAGCCGCAGCCGGCTGGAGATCAGTTTTCCGGTCCGTGGAGCGGCTAGCGGAGGCTATGCTGATGCTCGCCCGTATCCTCCAAGATGAGGGAGATGCGTTCGCCCTAGCCTTCGAGCCTCTACCGCCACTTCTCCAGTCATCCGACCTCTTGACCTCCTTGACCGCTGACCCGGATGCCGAGGGTCCCTGATCTGCTAGGAGCAGCTGTATGGCGAGACATATGTACAGCCAGATAGTAGCCACCTTAGCTGTGGCTCTCCACGCTCACCACGCTAATGTGGTCTCAATCCAAGAGCCCTCTTCATCGCTCATGAAATCCATGGCTGGCCCTTAGGTAGCTGTATGTCTTGCTGTATGTCCAGTTGTATGGCACACGGCAAGTAGCCGCATTAGGGCTCCTCCCCTGTTCCGGCCGAAGCGACAGACCGTAATAGGGTCGCCCGTTGGGCGTTCGAGGTAGCTGTATGGTCGGTCGTATGTACAGCCATATGGCACCCGCATCGCCATTCACTGCGGGGCATCTCCGCTTACAGCGAGTTGGCCGATCAGAGCGGGGCTGTATGGCTCGCCATACAGCCAGACCGTATCAACATGTGTACGCCTTTGTACCCGCACTGCCGTATGACGTTCTATATGGCATGTCGTACAGCTATACATATGTCATGGCCATAACGATTGCGATCGCCAATCAAAAAGGCGGATGTGGCAAAACCACTACATGTATGAACCTTGCAGGCGGGCTATCCGCCACGGGCATGCGGGTCCTCGTTGTAGATGCGGACCCGCAGGGGAGCGCAACAGAGTGGCGCAACCGCTCCGAGGATTCTCGCCTGAACTTCGACGTCATCGCGATGTCGACGTCATCGATCCACAAAGAACTTCCCAAGGTGATCAGAAACTCTTCATATGAGATCGCCATCATTGACTGCCCCCCAGGAACCGAAACTAAAGGCTTCGGTGCGGTCACGCGCTCAGCCCTGTTAGCCGCGGATTATGTGATCATTCCAAGTCGCCCGACTCCGATCGATTTCCTGGCGACTGCAATCATGCTCCCGGTTCTAACGGACGTTTCAACGATCAGGCCTGAGCAGAGAGTCTTCTTGCTCCTGAACGCCAAGCACTCCACCAGCCGACTCGGTCGAACTGCTAAAGAAGGAGCGATTGCTATGTTTACGGATCAGGGCGTCGAAATATCGATTTTCGCTACCGAGATTCACGATCGCACGGCTTTCGCTGAAGCACCAGCATCCGGACAAACGGTCGTTGAGTTCGCGCCGTCTTCGAAGGCGGCTGATGAGATTTTGTCACTCACGAAGGAGGTAATTGCAAGATGCCTGGTCGCACAGCCGTAACGTCAGCCTTTCAAAACCTAAGACCTACGATCATGCGGGAGCCTGCGCGCTCCACGGTCTCACCTGAAGCTGAAGCTCGCCTCTTCGAAATACCTGAGATTGGCCGAGATCCGAATGAGGTGACCGAGGCGGAGCGCTCAGGTTCTGAGAAGGAAGCCTCCACCAACATCTCAATTTCAAACAACCCACCGGTCCCTCTATTGCACAAGAAGAAGCGTGAGCGTCTCCTACTTGTCAGTTTCCGAATGCCACAAGGTTTGAAAGAAAAATTGGAACTCGTCGCAAAAACGCACGAGATCAATCAAACGGACATCATAAATGAAGGTCTCATTATGAATCTTCAGAGGTATCTGTAGCCGGGAGCTTGTATGCCGAAAAAGACCTGGGACATCGAGAAGAAGCGCGACCGACAAGCTGAAGATTCGGTCAGCAAAGATCGCTTCATCGAAGAACTGGTGAGGCTGCGCGAGAAGCGGGATGCAGGGGCGCTCGGCGTGCAAATGACTCAGATTGCGCAAGCCATGGTTCTGTGCGGCTTGCCGTACAGCCCGACAAAGGAAACCAAGATCGTTCGTCGCGCAAGATTGGGTGACGGCTCCACGGTGTCCGTGACGTTTAGCGCTGGTCTAGATGGGATTCAAATGCCGTATGGATCGGATCGCACGCTCCTGCATTGGATGATTGATAAAGCAATCAAGACCAAGTCGGCGATCGTGAGTTGGGATACCGCGACCGAGTTTCTGAAGGATGTTGGAATGGCCGACAGCGGCAAGAATCGAAAGGACTTGAAGCAGCGTTATTTACGCCTGACCGGCTTGACCATAGGAGTGGTCCGCAAGGGAAGTACCGAATCGACCGTGCTCGTTCCTTTCATTGAGGAATCTCATCTCCCGACCTCTGTCGACATCAAGGCAGCCAGACAAGGACAGGCCTTACTCCACCTTGACTCACCCACATTCGGCTTCCGCTTGGGCGAGAGGATCTTCCGCGAAATTCTGCAGTACCATGTGCCGGTTCCGTTTGAATTGCTCCAAGCAACGAAGAAGAAATCTCAATTGCAAGACCACCTCATATTCCTGTATTGGCGGAGCTTTTCAGCACAGACAGAAACGCTTATTCCTTGGGAGAGTCTTCGCGAACAACTGTGGCAGGAAGACAGCGTCGCGAGCCGCATCCGTATCCGTTTCAAGGAAGCCATCACTGTGTTCAGGACGATCTGGCCTGAACTGAACGCTGAGGCCGAAAAAGCAGGGCTGCGCATTGGTCCTCCTCATGGAGGAATGCATTTTTTGCCTCAGGCACGGTCGGTACGACGGTTACCCGTGCCAAATGCTTTCCAAAAGTGACCTAGAAGTGCGGTCGATGATTCTGGATTCTGACTAGGTCGTCAATTGTTGGAATCGTAGTGGCTTCCTTTTCACCTCGACGCTCACCACCAAATGCCCGCAGACTCGGACCGCACTTCTAGGTCGTATGTCGGCACTTCCCAGTCACGGCTACTCCGCAAAATCATTCGAATGAACGCGTATGGGTCATTCCCGGTGACACATTACGCAGCATTGGCGGCACTTCCCGGTCATCACCATCAGCGAAAGCGCGCCGGCAGGTTAGGCCATGCCGAAGAGCCTAAACGCAGAAGAACCGCACTTCCCGGTCACCAGCTCGACTCTGTCACTTGTGCCGGGAGCATGCACGCCTCGGGTTGGACGTACCGACGGACCCGCACTTCCCGGTCAAGGCTCCGCACTTCCCGGTCAAGATCGGCCTGAATATGACCAACTTGTCAGACTACCGATTCCCATTCGGCGCCATTTCGAGGCCTCTAGCCTGGTGAAAGCACGCTGATCACGAGCACAGCACTTCCCGGTCATCCGGCTACGTTTTCAGCGATTTCTCCGTAAGCTTTGCCTTCGAAACTTTCCACAGCCCCTTGGTAAAGATGTATTCCTTCCACAATCCGCACTTCCCGGTCATGCATTGTTCCACAACGACTTCCGCGGTCACCGAGCTTTCAGAGGGGTCTCATTGATTTGGAAGGAACGCGTTCCTTCTTGCGCGGCACCCGCATCTGCAGGTGAGTGCAACCAGCGGTGCTGCGGGAGCAACGAAGGACTTCTTCCGAGTTCCCGATAAGCGGATGCGGGGTCAGCACTTCCCGGTCATTTCAGTGCACGCGATCCCCTTCAGAGTGGCTCTCCGGGACAAGGATTTGAGCTGATCGGCAGGTGCCATGACCCAAGACTTGTCGTTTTGCACAGAGAGGTGTGAATAGACCTAAATTTCCCAGCACTTCCCGGTTGAAGACCCCGAACCTCCCGGTCATTCGTCGTGAACCTCCCAGTCGTGGATAGCGCACTTCCCAGTCACAAATTCAGCACTTCCCGGTTCTGCTTAATAAGGAAGCAAGATGTATCAAGAGATTCAAGAAGGAATAGGAATCGTAGCAAGATGTTTATTGCACCGGACTGTTGATTTCCAGACAACCAAACCGAAACTCACAGCGACTAAGCGCTAGCGTTAGGGTAGTGGATGGGTACGCTCCGGTGAGCCGAAGAACACCGTCCCTGCCTCCAGAAGCTTCGAGGGCAGGGAAGAGAGCCTTAAGGCGAGCCTGAGGTCAAGCGGGGCCGCGTAAGAGGCAAGGAGGACGATCACCTGGAAGAGCCGACGTCTGGCTCTTCTGCATTGAATCGAAGCTACAAAGAGCCGCCACATCCTCAGACGAGGCGATCAGACCCCCGAACTGGGACAGATCAGACCGACCATTGACGTTAGCCGCTCTCAGCCGAATCTCATTCCGCTCAGGATCGCGCTCATCCCCAATCTCGGGGAAACTGCAACAAGGCCGATGGCTACAAGACGGCAGCGAGGCGCGGGTATCTGCCGGCGTGACTAGTCTGATAAAGAGCAAGCAGCCGTTGTGTCATTAGGTAGTAAGCACTTGCCGCCTCTTGAACATTGAAGGGGCCGCATACATCACCCTGCTGGGCCATAAACCCTAGCGAAAGCCTGAGCGCTGCTCGCCTCAAGGTAACGCCGTCACGGCGCATCCGTTCAGCGACAATTGCGCTCTCCTCAGGGTTCCAACGCTGGGCATAACCGGCAAGTGCGATCAAGACTTCCGCGTTCGCATACATCCTACGCACACCCTCATCGCCGCCTATCATGACCCAAAGCTCCGCAGTCCCAATCTGAAGTTGCCCTTTGCTTGGTTGTAGATAGTCGAGAGCGACGGTGGAGATCCCGCGCACTGGAACGGGCTCCAATCTTCCAAGAAGTTCATCCCAGCTCAGACGAGACAACTTGGAGGCCTTCAAGTACGTTCGCAGATATGCGAACGCGGCGAATAGGATTGCAAGGCCAAATAGGACAAAAAATCTCATAGGCGACGTTCGTCAATACTGGTCAGATCGTATTGCACCCTGCGATGCAGAGCAACGAGATAAGCGTTCATCTCTGCGGAAAGCGGTAAGCGTGCCCTTTCGGGAAGCCAGAAGATCACCGTCCAATACAGCAGCACTGACAGGTAGACACCCTCCCTGATGTGAACAAAGATCACGGATCCTAAATTCCACCCGAACATCGCACGCCCGAACTCTTCGAGCAATGAGCTAAACATCCAAACGAAGAAGCCACGACCTAGCGCGAAAACATAAGTGCGCTGCTGAAGACCGAGGCGGTTGGCAGCGGCCGACATCGCAATAAAAAGCTCACACGTCAGCAGAGATGTGAAGACAGTGATGCGCACGTCCCAGAGGTCAAAGCCCTGGGATTGTGGCGGGCCGATCTGGAAGGCGAGCGCCGCGGCAGCAATCAGACCTGCAAGACCCCAACTCACGAAGGCGTTGCGGGCATCGCGCACCCACGCTCCGGTCGGACGGAGAACGTCTCGCGCGACTTCCCAAACCACCGCCACCTGAAAGATGTAATCGACAAGTCCTGTGGCCCAGTACGCCAAGAAGTATCCATGACGGCTTCCGTGCTTCGAGACGAGGAACAGGAGGATAGTGGTTAAGGCTTCGAAAGCGATAAAGCCCGTAAACACCGGAAACTCCTGCACGCGCTTTCTCAGAACAAGAACAAGCACTAGGGAGACGTGGCCTATAAAGCCTGCCGCCCATAGTGCATTGTCCAAGTTGGAGAGGTTCATGCCAGGTGATTCCTTCTCCCCGGATCTTTACCTGAGATAGCTGAGGACAGTGTACGCAATAACCTGCAGCATCGTCCCCGACGGCTCCGCTGCGACGACCTGAGGGTGGGGGTTCGTTCCGGCGCGCTCTCCGAGTAGTGACGAAGCTGAGAGCAGGCAAAGGACGACGATGAGGGCGAACGAACGGGTAGCGTTCTGCATGGGTGTAGCTCCTTAGGCGCAACGCGCGCTCCCTAAGCGTAGCTGTCGTACCCCCGCAGATACAGCGATTCCTTTCAATGTCAACCAGAAGGAGCAAGGCATTGATGACGAAAAGGGAACTCGTCCCGTGCCTCAAGTCACCTTTCACGCAATGTAGAAACCAATATGCGCCGTCTAGCTCGATAGGTGGTCCAGCCGTGCCATCGCTATTGATAGACGTGGATCCGTATGGGAAGGGCCTAGACGTCCACGCAAGGAGTCAGCCGAAACGGCAGGTCTCGTCGAACTTTGGTTGGGATGTACCCGCAGGCCAAGCGATTAAGTCGCGTCGAGAGCGCGGTCAAGGCGGCTTGGAAGGAGGGCTGAGAAACACCGCAACGCGCCTACTATCAAAGCGTTTCGTTGTCGTGGCTATTTTCGTCTAGTCTCAGATCCTGAGCCGGTCTCCCCCGTCTGCGGGATGTTCGCCTCACCACCTATCTCTGTCTTCGAACGGATACGTTTCGTCGCGGCTTGCTTCTTCTGGATCTGGGCGACACTTACGGTCGGGTGTTCGCCCAAGCCGTCGAGCAGGATGGAAACTGATGTGTTGAAAGCTTTCGCAATCTTTAGAAGCGAGTTCAGGCTTCCGGCTCCGCTGCGTTCGAATCTTCGCCATTGTGAATCGTGGTAATCGTGTTTGACGACCATATCGCGAAGCGACAAACCGCGTTCTTTTCGAAATTGTTTGATGCGGGCACCAAGAGCTTTCATGAACTGCTGATAGTCCACGTCCAACTCATCTGTCATAACAACCGCCTCAATCGCAACCTGGAGAGTCCTCCGCTGACCTTGGAGTGCCTGGCTTGATTTGTACCAGTGTAGAAGAGACACACTGGACAAGGAGAGCGTATGGGACGAGGGAAGAAGTACCAGCCTGAGCAGGTGGTGAACCTGTT